>Ga0134090_1000029_pt1 | contig 165567 bp, 140 predicted proteins | sample 1_4taG_FD_94453 | JGI IMG/M metagenome (GOLD analysis project Ga0134090, IMG submission 94453) | Switchgrass degrading microbial communities from high solid loading bioreactors in New Hampshire, USA - 1_4_20_6_A1 metaG | ecosystem: Engineered > Bioreactor > Semi-continuous > Anaerobic >...
GTCAAATTACACTTTAAAACGATATATCCTGCTATATCCTGCTGAAGTATTCTTTATGCCGGAAACAGCTGTATTTTTTACGCATAACAGCAGTAACTCCTGCCCGGGATGGTAACCTTTTCTGAACATGAATGATTCCTGAATGTGATAAATTACTGATCAGAATATTTTATATCGAATATACTTATGATACCAAGCTTATCGATTATCATGTAGCGGTATTTTGTAACAACATTTGATTTGAAAATCACATCCGCAAAATTGGAATATTTGCTTTTCGAATAGTCAGCAACCCTGAGCTCGATTGCCGTACTGCGCTTTTTGAGCGCTTCTGCCAGCGCCATGTCGAAATCTTCCCTGCTGTCGGCCAATAAGCCGTATCTGTAATAGTAATTGTTTTTTATGCTTGTACATGCTGGATAAGATGTACGGCTCCATATGTATGACTTGGCCATATCGCTGTCTGTCAGATTGAAATACCTGTATGTAGGCCTTTCGATACCGTCGCTTGTTATTGCGTCGTCATTTGTCACATCCAGATGATAGTAATCTCCGTCGATTTTCACAATATTCCATATATGTCCCTGCGGATCCGTTGTATCAGCTTCTCTGCCCGTGATCAGCATGCATTCGATTCCGGCAAGATCACAAAGAAGTTTCATGCCCCTTGCGTAGCCTTCACAAACGGGGCTGCCGGAAACAAGACAGCCGTACTCTTCATAGGCTTCATCCGGCAAAGTACCATTGATATAGTTTTTATAATTGTACCGCGCATTCCTGACTATATAATCATGCAATACTTTTTCTTTTTCAAATTCTGTCATGTTTGCGCTAACGTTGTTTGCCACTATATATCTTGCCTTGTTTAAGGCAGCTGCAGCCCGGGCTTTTCTTGCTTCAAATTCGCTTTCTGCGTATCTGTACTTCAGTTTTACATTCAGGCAATCGCCGCGGCAGACATACTCCCATGATGTTAAAATATCACGCACGCCGGTGATTTCTTCAGCCCATTCTATTGCAGCAGATACAGCTTTTTTGAAATCCCTGGTTATATCTCCGGTATAGTCTGAAACATCCAAATCAAGGCTGCTGTTATAATTGGAGAATGTTTTTGTGAGTATTCTGACCAAATCTTTTTTATTTTTTATCAGATATCCGCTGCCGGTTTTACGAGGAAGGAATGAAGAGGCATTTCCATACTGCTTTTGGAATTCTGACGGGTACAGTCCGACTAACTCCGCGGCGGGCCTGAATACAGCTTTATCGGTATCAGTCAGCTTCTCGGCCAGAGTCCGGGATGATCCATTTATTTTAGTCTTCAAAGCATTATAGGAGACTGCGACCAGGTCGTTTCTCAGGAATCCTGACCTGTTTTCGAGATCCTTCAGCTCTGAGACAGATAAAAGACCGATATCGCAGGCTTTCTCAAGTACATTATCATAACTGAAATCTATGTTGTCTGCGTAACCCATTGCACGAAGAACCAATGTCACGTATTGCCTGGCCGACATCGGTTCATCGGCTCCGAAAGTTTTGCTGCCGGTTCCTTTTGCTATTCCGTTCTGATAGGCATAGCCTACGTAGTTGTTTGCCCAGGCGGGAACATCCGTGAACGGATGGGAATAGCTGCCCTGCTTAACCTTATTTTCTATACCCAGCAGGCGGATAAGCATAACGGTGCCTTCAGCTCTTGTCGGAATGCGGTCAAGCTCAAAGTCTGCAGGCTTGTTTGCCAGCAGGCCGAGTATTTTCAAATCAATAGCTTTTTCGTAATTACTCTGGCTGTTTTGGGCAGATGACGGGGTATTTGTGAGATGAGAGGACGAGCCGCCGTCTGACGGAAATGCAGTTGCATAAGCAATATGCGGATGCGCATTTGCTGCCAATAGTACAGCTATGAACAAAGCTATCAGTCTCTTATGTACCAACCGCATCGTTCCCAGTTTTCACTCCGGATAACTGTTTTTTATTGCTTATCTTTTGTGCCGGACCCCATGGCGGTAAAGAAAAAAATTATGGCGCTTTTTATGCCCCATCTGCAAATTGACCATAATGCACAGTAATTTTCATTATGACTATATTATAACAATATATTCATACAATTTCAAGATTTCGACAGTAGAATAAAACATAATACAGCAGATTTTAAGTGAATTTCTGCTCCGAGAAGTTTGATAACGCTTTGAATAAAAAGCTCAGGCTGTGCGTATTTTCTCCAGGTTTCAGGAATATGTCCTGCCTGATTCTGACTTGTTTGAAAGATCCGGAAAGACGATTACATAATCACATAAACTGGGAGATATGTCGATAATTGGAGGTGAAGTTTCAACAGCCCTTGATTTCAGGATTTTTTCTTTATCCCCGGTATGATTTGCCGCAACCAGGGAAATCTGATCTGCCAGGCTTAGCGTATCAGAAATGTAAAACCAGCTGTTTTAGACAGGGCATGCGGCGGGCAGAATAATAGGACAGTATCAGCAGCCCCGCGACCGGGAGCCGACCTGTCCCCAGCGGCATAGTGCACAGCCGCCAGATCATCCGGCGGCCTGTTTTAATGATTTGCTAGTCCTTATAGTATCCCCCTTCGTTTTCTCTTCCGAAAATACCAGGGAACAGCAGAATGATGACCAGGATTATTATGATAATCCAGATCCAGTTCGTGCCGAATCCGCAACCGAAAAGCCCGCCTCTGTCATTTTCCGCCATATAGTACACTCCTTTCATATATCAGAGCTTCTTATTCCACTATGTCTGTATCTGCTCTTGAGTACACTCTCCTGTTGTCTGTGAATAACAAGAGGAACAGGATAATGAAGAATAACAGAGCACAATCATTGAATATATCTCCTGCAAATCCTTTTGACACTTGAAAGACCTCCTTTATTTGTCATTTTGGTATTCCCTGCTGTCTTGTATATCATATTCAGGCTCCCTTTTATGTGTTACTGGTAAAGCGGATTTTCAGTATGTCACATCAAAGGAAACGGACCAGTCATACATTTCGGGCAGCTATATACCGTAAGTTCTGCCCGGAACCGGCCTGCAGCCAATGTTTCCTATAAAACGAAACCACCCGTAAAGGGTGGTTCCTGCGACAGAGCCATGTATTGCAGCCTGTTTGTCTTTACATGCTGCCGATTAACAATAGTCCCTGTTGTCAAAGAACAGCAGCAGGAAAAGAATAATAAAGAACAAAATTGTGCAATCGTCATTGAAAAACTTACCGCATCCTCTTTCTGCCATTATGGAGGCCTCCTTTCAACCATTGAGTTGACATAAACTTATTTCACTAATTTAATTTATTCTTCTTCGGTGAAATGTGTTACAGTAAAAGAAGACTATGCTGTCAGGAACATAACCGTGCTGTCAATACCATTATATTAACCCGGTGCCGGGACGGTGACAGAATAAGGCGTTATATCCGTAAACCGGGCAGTATATCCATAAACGAATGGAATTTTCTGAGTTTGATATTTTGACACGAATCTTTCAATCATACCGCAAAAATTGTATAATTATCTGTGATTATACAGGTGTTTTGCGGGGGTGCAATATGGATTTAGCAGCAGGAAATATTGTGACCATGAGACACTATTCAATGATAAACGTATTTACCGGCACCGTATATGATAAGAACGGCAATTCAGTTGTTGTAAAGCTTCCGAAGGAATGCCTGAAAGCGACATTCATGAAAAACGATCCGATTGTTGCTGCGTATGAAACAGGTCCCGATGCAGAAATAACAGGCGGGAGGGTCACAGATTTCATAAGGTCGGAAGAACTTCTGATCTACGAGGAAGACGTACCTGATGAAGGCAGCAAAATGCGCGCATACAAAAGATTTCCCGTCTCGTTGTATGCAGACTACAGAGTAAATGAAGCCCAGGATAATAAAAAGTATTTTGCACTGGTGAAAGATATCAGTGATTATGGACTTATGATATACTCCAGGTTATCTCATTTTAAAGGCCTGAGTCTGCTTCTGGATATCTTTCTTACCAGAGATATACTATCGCTTACCGCTGAGATAGTAAGGAAGGTCGAACATGACGGTTACTTCGAGTATGGAATGAAAATCAGGCATAATGGCCCGTTCGTTTTTAATCAGATCAGGAATTTCGTCAGAAAAGAGCAGGAAGAGCTGACCGGGAAATACTCAATATAGTGTTTGCTGTTGTATCTTGCGTATTTACGGGCTTTATCCGGAATTAAACTGAAAAAAGTATTTGACAAAAACTGGGACTCCCCATATAATATTTGCGTAACCAAAATCTTACATTTTATTATTTAATTGTAAGATCGGGAGGGAGCGATTTGGGGAGACTAAGTCTTGTTATAGCGGATTATGATGCAGAATATATTCGAAACCTAGAAAAATACATCATTGCCAGGTATCCCAAAAGATTTGATATAGCATCATTTTCTTCCTGTGAACCACTGTATGCTTTTCTTGATAATCAGCCTCATACCGACATACTCCTGATCAATGGGATGATGATAAATGAAAGAATAAAGGCCGGTGATACAGGCACTGTAATAATTTTGTCAGAACGTGATGAGAAAGATGCTCCTTATGGATACGAGACAATCTCCAAATACCAGCACGCTGATAAACTTGTTGCAGAAATGTTAAGGCTCTGTACGGCAAAAAGCGTCACTGATTTCTCCATATCAGGAAACAAACCTGCAATAACTGTAAGTGTCGTATCGCCGGCGGGTGGTACCGGCAAGAGCTGTATAGCTGCCGGATGCAGTATCATTAGTGCCGGACGGGGCAAAAAGACGTTTTATCTGAACCTTGAAGACGTACCTTCCACAACGGCTTTTTTTAATGGCGATACTGATGAGAATTTTTCCAAAGTTATATATCATCTAAAAGGCAGCAATAACCTGTGGCTTAGACTGGAAGCTGCAAAATGTACCGATATCAGAACGGGTGTTCACTTTTTCAGGCCCCCTGAAAACATCTGCGAGATGGACGAGCTGGAGGATGAGGATGTGGTGAGGCTTCTGAAGGCATTTAAATCAAGCAGTGTATATGATTGTGTATTTATTGATTTGCCTGCAGGGCTAAACAGAAGAAATCATACTGTTATGAGATATTCTGATGTGATTGTGCTTGTCCTTACTGAAAACAATGCAGTCATGCGTACAAAGACTGAGCAATTCGATAACTTCATGGATGTGTCAGAACGAATATTCATGACAGATATCAAAGGAAAGCTCCTGCCTGTACTGAACTTCTGCGCCGGCACCAGATATGGGAATACAGTCTTTGGATATGAACCTGCGGCTGTGATACCTGATTGCACTGATTTAACGCATGACAACACCGCCAGCGCGCCAGTGAACAACGTTTCTTTTGTTTCAAGCCTGAACAGTATTATAGACAGTATTTTTTCAGATGAAACGTCAGCCGCTGCTCCAAAAGATGGAGGTGAATCAGTTGCCTGAGGCGATTGAAGGTTATGCCTGCTGCCGGACAGCAGCAGCCGACAAAAAAACACTGGCTGAGGAAATAAGGGCAGAAATTGTACAGAAGATGGACAGAAGCAGTGATGTAAATGATGAAGAACTGATGGATATGGTTACGGATGCTGTATTTCGGAAATCCGGTAAAGTATATATGGATATCGCACAAAAACGGGAATTGGCCGACATGGTGTATAATTCCATGAGACGGCTCGATATACTGCAGCCGTTCATCGATGATAAAAGCGTCACAGAAATAATGATAAACGGTCCGGACAAGATATTTATAGAAAAAGAAGGACGGATTTTCAGGGCTGATACAGGATTCGACAGTCTGGCAAAGCTGGAGGATGTCATATATAATATCGTTTCCAGGACAAACAGGACTGTTAATGAGGCGTCTCCTATAGTGGATTTTACCTTGCCGGACGGGTCAAGAGTAAATGTCGTACTCAAGCCAATAGCCCTTAACGGACCGATAATGACTATACGAAAATTCCCGGACAGGCCTATGACATTGGAACAATTAACAGAGGCGGGCTCATTAAGTGCTGAGGCTGCAGAGGTGCTTAGCTGCTTTGTCAGGGCTAAGTATAACATATTTATCTGCGGCGGCACGAGCAGTGGTAAGACTACGCTGCTCAATGCACTTTCAGGCATGATACCGGCCGATGAGCGGATAATCACCATCGAGGACTCTGCAGAGTTGCAGATCAGTGGTGTTGACAATATAGTCCGGCTTGAGACAAGAAATGCGAATAATGAAGGAAAAGGAAGAATTACCATGCGCGAGCTGATTAAAACATCATTGCGCATGAGGCCTGAGAGGATAATAGTCGGAGAGGTGAGGGGAGAAGAGGCACTCGATATGCTTCAGGCAATGAACACGGGGCATGATGGGTCACTTTCGACCGGACATGCAAATTCAGCTGCCGACATGCTCAAGAGACTTGAAACGATGGTTATATCAGCTGCGCCTATTCCACTTGAAGCAGTAAGGCAGCAGATAGCTTCAGCCATTGATATAATAATACACCTGGGTAGACTTAGGGATAAAAGCAGAAGAGTGCTTGAAATAAGCGAAATAACCGGCTGCATTGACGGACAGATACGCCTGAATCCGTTGTATGTTTTTGAAGAGGAAACTGATGGCAGTGTGCAGGCTGAATACAGCGGCAGACAATCCGGTACATGCATGCGGGTAAACGGAAGTCTTAAAAGAACCGGAAACCCCTTGTACAATCAGCTGAAAATGAAAATGGCAGGTGTAAGCTGCAGATTGTGTGGTGTAGAGTAATGCCGGACTATAACACTTATGTTATGAATTTGAAAGAAAAAGTCATTTATTGTTTGGCTGCAGGGGCAGTTATTTTTGCAGCAGCCTATATTTTTTACAGAAGCGTTTTGCTATCAGTATTTCTTATGCCGCTGGCACTTTTATATCCCGGGATCAGGACAAAAGATATTATAAAACGACGAAAAAAAGAGCTTAATATCCAATTTAAAGATATGTTGTACTCTCTGGCTTCTTCGGTATCTGCCGGAAGGACCATCGAATCTGCTTTTAAGGAAGCATTAAATGATCTGTCCGTTCTTTACCCTGATCCATCAACATACATACTAGTTGAAATAAGAGGAATTATAAGCAGGCTTGACACAAATGAGACACTCGAGAGTGCGTTGTCAGATTTTGCTGCACGTGCAGACCTTGAAGACATAAATAATTTTGTAAATGTGCTGACCATCAGCAAAAGATCAGGCGGAAGCATAACTGAAATCATCAAAAACACATCTGCAATTATAAACGACAGAATAGAAGTCAGTCAGGAGATAGACATGATACTGGCAGAACGAAGATTTGAACAGAAAGTACTCAATGTGTTGCCGGTTTTGATGATACTGATTCTCTCGATCAGTGCTCCGGATTATATGAGCCCGATTTTTACTACAGCAGCGGGAAGGCTGACAATGACCGCATCGCTTATACTTATCGCTGCAGCGTGGTTTATTTCTGCCAGGATAAATGACGTTGAGCTTTAGCTTTGCTTTGCTGCCTGTAAACTCAAATAATACTGTGAGGTATGTTATGATATTGGTTTTGGCTGTATCAGTCATTACTATAACTGTGCTTTATTTTACTTCAGCGGGTAAGTACGCAGATATCGTCAGCATGCTCGATAAAAAGGAATTCCCGCTGAAGGATATCATTTCGCCGGGACTGATGATCCTGGATATATTCAAACACAATTGGAACACTGCTTATGACAGAAAGCTGCTGATGGCGACAGCCGAACTTTACGGTCATGGCGATGCACTGGTCATGCTGCGTGCACATTGGGGACACAAGATTTCACTTATGTTGCTGGTTATTCTTTTTGAAGCATTTGTTGGGGTATTTGCTGAGCTTGACGCAGGATACGCTTTTTTCTGTATATCCTTTTTAGTGTCAGTTTTTATTTTAAGCGACCGAAGCCTGCATGAAAGAGTTAAAAAGAGAAGAAAGGCTATATTACTTGAATTTCCTGACTTTATAAATAAACTGACTTTGCTTGTCAACGCAGGCATGACAGTGACGAATGCATGGGAAAAGGCAGCTTCTCAGACAAACCGACAGACTCCTCTTTATAAGGAACTTCGTACAGCAGTACAGCATATCAGATCCGGAGTACCGGAACACAAGGCGTATGAGGAGTTTGCCAAAAGGTGTCATGTTTCTTCTGTTACACGGTTTGTCTCAGTCATATTGCAAAATATCAGAAAAGGAAATTCTGAGCTGGTGCCTGTATTGCGTCTGATGTCAAATGAATGCTGGGAACTGCGTAAGGCGGCTGCAAAAAAATATGGTGAAGAAGCTTCAACCAAGCTGCTGGCACCGATGATGCTTATGTTCATTGCGATTCTGCTTATCGTCGGTATGCCTGCTGTTTTGTCACTGAGAAATATTTAAGGGATGGAGGTGATTTAATGAACAGGCTGGTAAGGAAATTCATGAGTGAAGAAGATGGTCTCGGAACAGTGGAGATAGTCATCATAATAGCCGTTCTCGTCGGCATAGCACTTATTTTCAGAGATGCGATTATTAATTTTGTGACCAGAATTATGGAAAGCATCTTTGCGGATCAAAACATTACCAATGATATCAACAGCAACAATATAAGACAGAATTACCAGATAGGCAGTTAATGCTCCTGCTGATGCTGATAACTGGCAAATCTGCATAGTATCAGGAAGGCGAAACTTTACTTGTGGAGAGTGTATGATATGGCGGGGATAATCGGGGAATCAAAAAATGAATTGAAATTTATGTATGAAAGTGATGCATCATCCAGTTTTCTGGTGGTCAGATGCGAAGGTGAGACTATAGATTTTCAGCTCAGAATGCTCGAAAATAATGACATCGGATACATTGTACCTGTTGAAGTGGCCCAAAAGGACGGCATCTGTCATTTTTTCTACAACATAACTTCCAGAATCCCGCTGTCTCTGTATCTTAAAAGATATAAATTCGGCAGAGATGATTTTCTCAGACTGCTTTTGAACATATTCGTCTGCATCAATGATTCTGCCGGTTACCTGCTGGCCTCTTCCAACTTTGTTTTCAACGCCGAATATATGTACATCGATCCCGGTACACTGGATATTATGCTGATTTATATACCTGCAAGAATCAGCGATAAAGCTGCCGGAACGCTGCAGTCTTTCGTTTCGGACTTGCTTATGCTGCATATCAACGAGGATGGTTTCGGCAGCGGTAATCTCGTTCAAAGGATACTGTCGGAGATCAGCAGTGAAACATTCAGTATTAATGGATTCATAAAGCTTATAAACGAACTGCTGTATGGACAGGGCAATGAGAAAGTACAGCTATATCTGCCAAATACGGAACAGGAGATTTGTAATAAAATAATAGAAGAAAACGTAAATTCAGATAAAAAAGAGGAAAAAATCAACATAAAAGCGAATATATCCAAAACCGGCACATTGCCGTTCGCTGTATTTGCAGTATTGCTGCAGATACTGATAGGAGCTGGTATTTATATGTGCCGCGGGTGGCTGGACAATGCAGGAGATGATCCGGCAATCACCTATTCCGCTGTTATATTGATAGTTTTGTCTGTAGAAGTTTTGGTTTTTAAGAAACTTTATTCATTGAAATTGCTTGGCATCAGTACCAGTGGCCAAAATAATGAAGCAATAGGGATTGGAACAGCCCAGGATACCGTGAACGGCAGGATGACGAATGGAGACCCGACAATTCAGGATTCGATGAACACGCCGACGTCAGAATGCACCAGAAGCCGTGAAACAGATTTAAAAGGATCAGGGTCAGATAAAGCAAATACATGTGTTGACAGAAATACAGGAACTGTATGCGCAAAACATACCTGCAGTGATTCAGACACTGAAAGACCAGAGAACAGATATGTTGCTGCAGGAGATTGCAATGCAGCACAACCCAAAGAAAATGCTGCCGTGCTTTTTGATGATAGGGATGCCATATCCACTCAAAAGACAGAACTGCTGAGCAAAGCACCAAACTGTGCATATATGCTGAAATGCAGGGACAGCACCAACGGTGGGCATGACATAATTATTGATAAGGATGAGTTCATTATCGGCAGACTTGCGGGCCATGTGGACTATGTACTGGAAAATAAAGCAGTGGGAAAACTGCATGCAGAACTTATTATAAGAAACGGCTCATGCTATGTAAAAGATCTGAATTCCATCAATGGCACTTACATCAACAATCAGCGGATAGAGAGCAATAAAGAAATCGAACTTAAGAACAATGACAGCCTGTTGTTTGCAAACAGTGAATTTATTTTTGTCAGTGGCCGGGCATGAGTATATTATGTCCATGGCTGTGAAAAGGAGAGTTGTACATGCCTTTTGAAAAATTGCTTTGCCCAAAAAAAACAGTAGGCAGAAAAATTGCTGCACTCATCTCAGTAATTTTGTTCTTTTCTGTTCTGTCGCTTGCTATGCCTTTAAGAGTACTTGCAGCGGAAGTTACAGAACCGGATATCAATGAGACGGCAATGAGGGTCAGACCCCTGCAGGAGAAGCTTGCCGCACTGGAACAGGCTGATATCGAACAAAGTCTGGCCGCATATGCAGATATGGGAACACATTGGAGCCGCAAAGAAGTTGGCATGCTGTCATGTATCGAAATAATCAACGGCTATAACGGCATGTTTTACCCCGATGATCCGGTGCAGGTGGACCAGCTTATCAAAATGACAGTCAGGTCGATGGGATTTGCACCTGGAGAAAACACGAAGTATTGGGCCCAGAACTATATAGACATCGCTCTTGAGCAAAAACTAATAACAAAAAAGGAGTTTTCGGATTACAAGCGCCCTGTTACCCGTGAGGAAGCAGCCAGGATCATAATGAAGGCAACACTGCTTAAGGAAGAGTTTCCTTACAGTGATCCATACAATAATCCTGATAATCTTGTCCGTTCAAAGATAAAGGATTACTCAAAAATCAGGGACGAAAATAAGCAATTTGTTCTGCAGGCATATGAGATAGGACTTTTCCGCGGGTCGGGCGGATTTTTCAGGCCTGCTGATACACTTACACGGGCAGAGGCAGCCACGATTATAATCAGGTTCCTGGATGATGCTTTACGGGTGCCGTTTACTCCTGCCGAGAATGAGGTTTATACGTGTGTTAATTATGACGGAACAATTGTGACAGCTTGGCCACCACCTCAGAAGGAGATAATAAATTCAGCTAATGCATTTAGATATGTCGGAGATAAGTCAAAAGGCTTCGTAGTCTCTGGTTATAGCGATTCTGGACATGTTATATATTATTCATTTTATAACGATGAAGATAGTTTTTTGGAAAATAGTGTTTTGAACAAGCAAATGTCAATACATTTAAATACTATAAACGATGCTTATTATAGCGAAAATCCTTACCATTTTGTTATTTATAATGCAGGGGCAGTTAAGCGGCTTCACCGAGATGTTGTATATGATATGTTCAAGTTCTGGTTTGAAGATGAAGCTGACAAGGCTATGGCTGAATTTGACAGATACCTTGACTATGCCATCAATAATGACCAGGAAAGCCGCATAAATAAGGTCACATATAACGGCCGCTTTATGTTCTTCCACAAAATAGGCGGAGACAACGGTTTTACACTCAATATCTATGTTAAAAAATAAGTTATGTCAATATAGTGAGGTTGGCTGACATGAAAAAGAAATTTTTCATATGTATACTTATTTGCGCCTTGCTGCTTCCAAATATTACCACTGCAAAAGACGATACCAGATATTATGAGACCAGCTGCAAATGGGAGACATATTATGACAATCCGGAACTGTTCGATAAACTCTCAGGGCTGCCTTATGGTGTCGTGCCTGTTGCACATGGGAGACCGTTCAATTACCGTATATGGTTTGGAAAGGGTATCGTTGTATATGGTACTCCTGAAGAGGCAAACTCCAATGAAAGTTACAGAGTTAACTATAAAGAAGCAACAACGAATGAAAACGGTGTCGGCTTTTACAAAAAGGCTGGCCGTAAGCGCGGCGAGTACCGATATGACGGTTTTACCATGGAAGGAAACTTATACGCAAATTCGAATTTTCCTCCCGATGTTAAAAGAGTGACACCTCTGGAAGATATAGCATGGATTTATCGGTATTGGGACAGTAATTATGTAAAATCAAAATTTAAAGGCGAACCAGCAATGAAAGCAAGCATATATAATTTGTTTGCGATTGAATATATTACTGATGTTGATAAAAAAACTCGTGAATGGATCAATAACGGGATGACAGAGTTCAAAATCAGGAACGGCGTCAAAGATACGGGCCTGAAAGACCCGGCACCGGAGAAAAAGCCTGACGGGACCTGGGATTTCCATAACTTTTTGAATGTTCAGTCTGCACCGTCTGCAAAATTCAACGGTGAGGGCCGCATGTTCAGGTTTGACAAAACGGGAAAGCTGTTCTATATGGCATTTACAATAAAAAAGTATCAGAAAGAGCACACCCCTGTGGAAGTTGCAGTGAATGTTTTAAATGAAGATGAACTCAGTTTCATAGATTATGGCGATGACAACCCTGAAAACTTTGAAAAGCAGACGATCAATGTAGAGGTTGAGGTAACTGCTAGGCTGAAGGATGAGGAACACATGGAAGATCCTTTGGCCAGGGCTGTATATTATACCAGGGATGACAGGGAACGATGGGAAATAACGCTTAACGGTGAAGCTGCCGGTGAAGATGATATACAGATATATGACAACATGGCCAAAAGTGTTTTTGTTGTCCCGATGACAAAAGGGCAGATAAAGGCTTTGAAAGGGCAGAAAATGAGTTTCAGGGCAACGGCACGCTGTATATATTTTGACGAGAAATATGACGAAGGCAGTAATGTCGGCAGCGCTAAGTTCGACATCGAGGAATATATCATTGAGGATGAGCCGCCTTTTCTGATGGAGCCCAAGTGCACCATACCGGAGGTGGGTTTTGATATAGTGAGGTTTGATGCCCATGACGATACGGACATGACAGGGATTGCTGACAGAAAGGTTTTAATAAATGGTACTGAGGTGGATGATCAGGATTTTTTCAGCGGCAGATTTATTTTTGGAGAAGGGCAGGACGGGCTGAAAAGAATCGATGTTTATTATACGGACAAAGAGGGAAAAACTGCATTGCATACGGCCTGGACATATATTTACAGTACAAAGCCGACGGCTCAGTTCAGGTTTTCAGGCACATTCAAGCAGAACAGGAAACTGACGGTCACAGATATTTCAAATATAGCGGGGCCTGACGTAGTCAACAGTATTTACCCCATATGTTCTTACTCCTGGAAGTTCAGGGCAATTAGCGGAAATGCATCGTCTATAAGGAAAAAGGACATCAGTGATACACAAAAAGATCTCCTGTTCAAAACACCTGGTTCATATGAAGCAGAACTTACGGTAACTAATTCCCTTGGGAGAGTTTCAGACCCTTATATAGTCAGGTTTGAAATATTTCCTGACTATGTGCCTGCATTGGAAATTGATCTTGACAACTCTGTAATATCAAGGCTTGAAACAGTTACAGCGTGGAACTACAATGCATGCAGTACTGATAATGATACTATAGCGAAGAATACCATCGAGCTATGGTATGACAGCGACAATGACGGAGAATATGACAAGCTGCTTGAAACCTATGACGGAAGCAATGGTTTTCCGGAATTCCGTCCGGTGGGCCTTGGCAGGTATAAGTTCATAAACACAGTAGAGGAAAGTTTCGGCGAGGAAACGATAGAAGAATTTATAACAGAAGAGGATCGGGTGAGCAGGACTGTTGAACGGGAAATACTGGTGGACAATATTCAGCCTATGACAGCGTTGTATATAAATGCCCCAGTGAACAGGCAACAGGCCGACGTATTTATAATGCTTGACTCCGGGCTTGAGAGTGATAAAGCAAGGTATATAAAAGACAACAGGATTGAATTCAATAATTATCTGCGCTGTGCAAATATACAGTCAAATGTGGAAGTCTGGGATCTGTGCACATACAGGTATGAACAGGAGGCAGGCACTTCCGTCCGTACGGGGAGCAGTTATCCGCCGCAGACAATAGAGTACACCAGTAATGGTTATTATGGGGTGCTTAACAGAACAAGCGTTGTCAATAACCGGTATCAGACTGATGAGGGTACATATACCTCAAAAGTTGAAACGAAAACAGTGACAGGAACCCTGTCAGGCTGGAGTGAAGCAAATTATATTTATACGGCAGGCGGCTGGAAGCTTATATCGTCAGACAGCACTGATCAGCCGGTTATGGAATATAATGAAGATGGATACAGCGGTACGCTTACAAAAGTTTCCTTCACAACTGATACCGATAACGGTAAACCGGAATGGCCAGGTACCATAGGGGAAAAATATACATGGAGAAGGACCTATACCGGCTACTACAGCGGTGAAGTATCACGGGAAGTACAGGTATGGGTCCCCAACTTGGTCTGGCATGATGACTATACCGGTTTTTATTCGGGTACTGTCAGCAAGGATGTCAGGCAGCCATTTACTGATCCTTTCAGACCTACATCCAAAAAATATATAATCTACGTGACCAACAGCAAGCTGCGTGATATGAATGACCTGAGTTTTGTATTGAACAAAAGCGGTGCTGCAATAATTCTCATTGGACAGGATAGTATCAGACAGCAGACCGGGCATGAGCATTTTATTGAAAACGACAGGCCTATTGAGGAGTTAATGGAAACAGCTCTTGATATAATCGCAGATACGGGTGAAGTGGAACGATACACTTTGCTTGCCGGGATAGATGATTTGAACCTGAGCTTTGCCGACTTTGACGAAGAGAATGATGATATAACGGAGAAAAAGTTTCTTTATGTCCATGAACCTGATTACTTCGATAACGGAAGCGGGCTTGCACCTTTTGCCTCAGCGAGTTTCTCGGAGAATGAAGGATGGGTGGATACGCTTGTGAACAGGCTTGATAATCCGGGCAAGTACACTATATACAGAAGAATAAAGGACAACCCATCGGATGATCCTGCTTTCATCAGTTACGGACGATATTCAGGAACCCCCTGCATTGAGATATATGCTCACAGAAAACCGGTTGCCCGTGCTGCACTGGACTGGGATTATGATCAGGAGGCATGTGTCTACAGGACGGTTTGGGTCGATGATTCCTATGATCCCGATCACCAATACAGCAGAGCAGATAAAGGAATAGTTGAAAGAAAAATTATGTACAGGCAAAAGGGAGGAGAATGGATCTACACGATACCGGACAAGCTCCGGCCGGGTGAATATGAGCTGTACTATTATGTAAAGGATCCTGAGAACACCTGGTCGGATCCGATGATCCTTAATTTCAGGCTTGAAGAAGCTCCTCCGATACAATTCAATGCTTCTCTCAGGACTCTGGACAGCAGGTTCAGTCTTTCAGGTGTACCTATCACGGAAAAGCTGGAGGTTTATGATCTGTGGACACGTTATCCGGGTAATGTGAGGCTGGAGATGGCATTGTATGATGGAACTGTCAGAAAATCACCGTTAAAAACTGTAACATTGTCAGCTGATACGGGAACCAGGTCGAACAATGACATTTTCTGGCGTAATATAATATACCCCATACCGGATAGTCTGCCTGACGGGATGTATGAATTCAGGATCGCTGCTGTGGGAGATGATGGCAGGAGTACGGCAAAAAACTTTGCAGTTAATGTTTCAACTCCAATTGATCTGGTCCCCGATATGCCTGAAAGTCTATCGGGTGGTTCGGCGGCTGATGTGTCGGCAGTGACGTCAAAATATGTTGATACAGTTGAAGTTACACTGTTTCATGGTACAGACCATGCCAGGACTTACAGTTTGACAGGCAGCGTAAATACGTCAGGACAGATAAAAAACTGGCGGAGTGTGCTGTCCGTACCGACCGGTATACCTGACGGTGAGTACACAGCCAGGTTCAGGGCAGTGGCTGGAAACGGCAAGTCGCAGCTGAAAGATGTAAAATTCGAGCTTACCAATATCTCAATAACTGATGTAAAAATCAGCGGATACTGGAATCATTGGAGAGGGCAGACAGACGTATTCGGCAGGAGAATGTCCGTAGAGCCGCATAGATTTTTGTCCCTGGAATGTGTCAAGGTCGATATAACAACTAAAGGTGATCCGGACAAGGTGATAATAAGATTCAGTCCGGAACTGGAGTCGATGGTTTATACAGATCCCAACGGGCATACATATGATTACGGACGAGACTTTTTTGGTTATACTGTAAAATTCCCTGAAAATTCAACTATCCAGGTATCAGACAACCACGCCCGGTGGGAGTATTATCTGCCGCTGGCCCCTTCAAGCAAGGACTGGAATGACAACAGGCTGAGGCCGCAGTATCGGATGACGGTCACGGCATATAAGGGAGACAGTACGGCAGAATATGTTATTGATGATATAGACATTACGGGGAATATATACGATCTGACATACATCCAGCCTAAGAGATGATGACGGTTTTGGATTTAGACCGGCAGACATTATGTTCCATTTTGAAGTATAATTTTGTATAATCAAAATGATGATTTTATTTTGTTTTAAGAAAACGGGGGATCATAATGTGGACCAGGGCGGAACTGAAGTACAGGGCAAAGAATGTCCTGAGGGGCAAGTACTGGAAGTCGCTTCTGGTGAGCCTTGTTATTGTGTTTGTTGCCGAAAACCCAGGCATCACGTTCAGGACTGACAAAGAAACAGCATATGGTGATTTTAATCTTGGCAATTTTAATTTACCTTTTATTATTGCATTTTTGGTTGTATTAGCGCTAATTTTTATATTTGCGGTCACGGTGGATATATTCCTGTTCAATCCGCTGGAGGCAGGAGGCAGAAAGTATTATGTCCAGTCGGCTCAGTACCTTGACAACAGAGGATGTTTCAGCTTTGCTTTTGACGGCAGGAACTATCTTGGTATTGTCGGTACCATGGCTTTAATGAACCTTTACCTGTTTCTTTGGTCGCTGCTGCTGATTATTCCGGGGATTGTCAAGAGCTACGCATACCGGATGGTTCCGTATATTCTTGCTGATAATCCCAATATCGGTGCGAGCAGGGCAATAGAGCTGAGCAATAAGATGACATATGGGCACAAATTTGATATGTTTATACTTGACCTCTCCTTTTTAGGATGGTATTTATTAGGTGCGCTTTGCTTCGGCATAGGTATTTTCTTTGTCAAACCATATGAACATGCGACAAATGCGGAACTGTACCTTGTTTTGAGGCAGAATGCGATAGAAAGGGGCGATGTAAGCCCCTGGGAACTGAATCTTTATGACCCGCACGGGCAGGAGTATAATATGTAATATTAAAGCGATGCCTATACCTGCATCATACAATAGCGATGATGCAGGACGGCTTTTGTATGGAGGATGATACAGGTGTGGCTTGACAGGCTGGAAAAGAAGCTGGGCAAGTATTGCATTAAAAATTTGATGCTGTATATTACCACTTTGAACGGTATAGTATTTATTCTGTCTTTTTTTGATACCAAAGGTGAGTTTATCAGCAAACTGGTGCTTGTACCTTCACTTGTGATGAAGGGAGAGGTCTGGAGACTCATAACATTCCTGTTTATTCCGATGGACTTCAATCCACTGTGGATTTTGTTTTCGTTATATTTTTATTATATGATCGGTTCATCACTGGAACATGAATGGGGGTCTTTCAGGTTCAACCTGTACTATCTGATAGGTGTGATCGGTACCATAGCGGGAGCTTTCCTGGGAGGCGCAGGAACATCGACATTCCTGAACCTTTCACTGATATTTGCCTTTGCTTACCTGTTTCCCAACTATGAACTGATGCTGTTTTTCTTCCTGCCTGTCAAGATAAAATACCTTGCGATGCTGTATGCCGCCGGACTTGTGCTTTTATTCAGTCTTTCGCCTTTATATGGCATAATTACAGTTTTGGGGTCGGCTCTTAACTTCATACTGTTTTTCTGGAAGGATATCTATTACAGGCTGAGGTTTAACCGGAAATCGTATCAGAAACGGAAGGAGTTTAAGGCAAAGATACCAAAGATACATGTCATGCACCGGTGCACTATATGCGGCAAGACGGACGTTGAGGACAGGCATATGGACTTCAGGTACTGTGTGGATTGTGATGGTGATTATGAGTACTGCATGGATCACCTTTACAACCATGAACATATCAAAGCCGGTTCCCCGTCGGGGAAAAGTGACAGCGATGACAATGCGGAAGTGAAACAGGATAATGAAGAAGAGAAAAAATGATAAGATGGTTTGGATAAAAGAATAGGGTAGAGGAAAAAGATAAGGACGAAATTAAACATAACTGCCTGAACAGCTTATAAAAGAGGCAGCCTGTAAAGAATAAATAAAGCCGGCTTAAAATTCAGCCGGCTTTTCGTCTGATAATCCAAATTCATATAATATAGCTTTGACTATTCGTTCTGAAGCTTTGCCGTCGCCATACGGGTTGACCGCTTTTGCCATTTTTTCATATTCGTTTGCATCATCGAGTAATTGTGATGCCATGGCAAATATATCATTACGATCCACACCGGCCAGCCTGACTGTGCCGGCTTCCACGGCTTCAGGCCGTTCGGTTTCCTTCCTCAGGACGAGTACTGGTTTGCCCAGCGCAGGAGCTTCCTCCTGCAGACCGCCTGAGTCAGTCATTACGATGTAAGACCTGGCCATGAGATTATGCATGTCCTGTACATCAAGAGGATCGACCAGGTGAACGCGGGGATTTGCCCCAAGAACCCTGAATGCCGTTTCGCGCACTGCAGGATTAAGATGCACGGCATATATTATACAAACATCATCATATTTATCGGCAATGTCATTTAACGCAAGGCAAATCTGTTCCAGCGGATGCCCCAGATTTTCGCGCCTGTGGGCGGTAACCGCTATTACGCGTTTGCCGGCCATGCTGATATCATTTACTTCTTTGCTCTGGAAAGTATAATCTTTCCGGACAGTGGTCTGCAGAGCGTCTATGACCGTGTTTCCCGTGACATATATTTTGTCTGGACGTATGCCTTCATTAAGAAGGTTTTTCCTGTTTGAGGAGGTCGGCGCAAAATGCAGATCAGCCAATGCAGCTGTGAGTTTCCTGTTCATTTCTTCCGGGAACGGTGAATACTTGTCGAATGTCCTTAAACCGGCTTCTACATGGCCAACCGGTATTTTTTTATAAAATGCGGCCAGGGAAGCAACGAAACATGTTGAGGTATCACCGTGAACAAGTACGATATCAGGTTTTTCCTTTTCCAGTACAGAAGAAAGACCGTCCAGGGTCCTTGCTGTTATCTGCTCCAGACTCTGACGTTCCAGCATTACGTTCAGGTCATAATCGGGTTTTATGGAGAATATGTCAAGGACCTGATCAAGCATCTGCCTGTGCTGTGCCGTTACGCATACTACAGGTTCTATTTGGGGATATTTTTCAAGTTCCCTGACCAGCGGCGCCATTTTTACCGCGTCGGGCCTGGTGCCGAATACCGGCATTACTTTAAGCCTTCTCATTTTGTTACTCCATCAGATGATTTTTTCGCTTTGCTGTCAGGCAATGTTGCCTTTGATTGTGTTTCATCCACATTGCCGGTAAGTCCGCGGTAGTTCATATACTTGGTTCCGCCTACAACAAATACCGAAACCGCCAGCAGCAATATTATGGCGCTTATGGCTCCTCTGTCCGCCAGGACTATCGCGCACAGGCCCAGTGATGCGCTGGCAATATACATTATCAGCACAGACTGCTTTTGACTAAGTCCCATATCTATAAGCCTGTGGTGCAGATGTCCCCTGTCAGCCTGCATTATGGGCTTTCTGGACAGGATCCTTCTTATTATGGCGAAAACCGTGTCAAACAACGGCAGCCCGAGAACAAGCAATGGTATGGCTATCGATATGGCTGTATATGATTTCATCGCGCCCTGTATCGAAATAACTCCCAGCGTGAATCCGAGGAATGCCGCACCTGTTTCGCCCATGAATATTTTTGCCGGATTGAAGTTGAAGGGCAGGAATCCAAGGGTCGACCCCGCCAGCGCTGCCGTGATCAGGGCCGTGTAAATTGCTACCGTCGGGTCCAGGTCACCTCTCAGTATGGAAACGAAGAACAGGGAGAGAGATGAAATGGACGATACGCCTGCAGCAAGACCATCGAGACCATCTATCAGGTTTATTGCATTTGTAATGCCTACAATCCAAATGACAGTAAGCGGTATTGATATGAATGGACTGAGCTCGATATAAGGGTCGGAACCAAACGGGTTGGTCACTACAGAGATCCTTGTCCCTGAAATGGCCACGACACAAATTGCCGCTGCCAGCTGAAAGGCGAGCTTGGTCCATGCATTGAGCGTATTGATATCATCAAGCACGCCCATGAATGCTATAATTGCAATACCTGCCATGAGTCCGACTATCTCTTTGCCGGGTGTGATTATGTTTGATGTTGTTACCAGGTCAAATATCAGCGATATGACAAAACCGGCAATAATTGCAAGGCCGCCCATCAATGCAATCGGTTTTTTATGCATCCTGCGGTTATCCCTTGGTACATCTACTCCTCCGACTTTGAAGGCCAGTCTCCGTACCATGGGAGTTGCCGAAAATGACACAATAAATGCCAGTACAAACGTTATTATATACTCATAAATATATGACAAATCAGAACACCTGCCTATACTCTGACCACCCTTACACCGGCTTCTTTAAGCAGTTCCATTGCCAGTTCGTCAGGATAGTCTCCCTTAAAAACGATTTTCTTTATACCTGCGTTGATCGCCATCTTTGCGCATAATGCACAAGGCTGGTGGGTGACGTAAAGGGTTCCGTCCTTTACGCTGATGCCGGAATAGGCGGCCTGTACAAGGGCATTCTGTTCAGCATGAATAGCCCTGCAGAGTTCATGGCGCTGTCCCGATGGTATGTTCAACTGTTCACGCAGACAGCCTACTTCGGAGCAATGCTTGCAGCCGGTCGGTGCCCCGTTGTAGCCTGTGGCCAGTATTCGTTTGTCTTTAACGATCAGTGCCCCCACCTGACGTCTGAGACATGTCGATCTTGTTTTGATCAGCTCGACAATTTCCATGAAATATTCATCCCATGTAGGTCTCATTTCATTGCCCCCTAAACATAATCATCATAGATATGATACCAGAGCAGGTATTGGTCTTTTTCAGTAGCCGTTCACGAAAACTATTTGGTCCCAAAAAGCCTGTCGCCTGCATCACCCAGGCCAGGGACGATATATCCGTGCTCGTTCAGTTTTTCATCCACTGCAGCACAGTAAATCTCTACATCGGGATGATCCCTGTTGATCCTTTCAATGCCTGTCTTTGCAGCTATCAGGCACATCAGCTTTATATTGGTGACGCCCCTGTCTTTTATAAACTTGATGGCAGCCGATGCCGATCCGCCGGTAGCAAGCATGGGATCCAGAACGACTATTTCACGTTCGCTTGCATCCACCGGAAGCTTGCAGTAATATTCGACGGGTTCCAGTGTTTTGGGATCGCGGTAAAGTCCGATGTGACCGACCTTAGCCATCGGGAGCAGGTTCAGCATTCCGTCAACCATACCGAGGCCGGCTCTGAGTATCGGAACTATTCCCAGCTTTTTGCCTGAAATAACCTTTGTCTTTGCAACAGCTACCGGTGTTTCTACTTCAATTTCTTCCAGCGGCATATTTCTTGTAACTTCATAACCCATCAGCATCGCTATCTCTGCGACAAGTTCCCTGAACTCCTTGGTACTGGTGTTTTTATCCCTTAACAGTGAAATTTTATGCTGGATAAGCGGATGATCGAAAACAAATACTTTGTTCATTAATTGTACCTCCAATTATGTATTTTTTCTTGAATATTTTCTTTCAACGTCGGCGAACTTGTCCACTCTGCGCTGATGACGTCCACCTAAAAATGAGGAATTCAGCCATGTGTCGACTATGTCGATTGCCAGACCGGTACCCAACACTCTTGCGCCAAGTGCAAGGACATTTGCATCATTGTGCTCACGGCTCATCCTTGCCATGTATGTGTCGGTACAGAGAGCTGCTCTTATTCCGGGGACTTTGTTGGCGGTGATCGATATACCGATACCGGTGCCGCATATAATAATGCCGCGGTCGTGTGTTCCCGATGCAACTGCTTCCGCTACCTTAAGGCCAAAATCATTATAGTCAACAGAAGTGGTGCAGTCACATGTACCAAAGTCTTCATAGGGCACATTTATTTCCTGCAAATGCTTTATTATCTCACTTTTCAGAACGTATCCCGCATGATCGCTTCCTATTGCCAACATAGTTCTAACCTCCGATACAATTTTATATTAATGATATACTAAAGTCAAAAGATGCATCATATTATTTCGAGCTTTTCTGCAAGTTTTTCGACCGCCTGTGCAATTTCAGCCGCACAGCGCCTGTATACCGCTTCACTGCCGCCATAGGGGTCATTTATGTCATCTGCTGCCCCATAGACATATTCTTTCAATGTGTAAACCTTTTGATACGCATCCGGATACAGGGAAAGAATGTACTGCTTATGACTTCGTGACATGGTCAGCACCAGGTACGCGCTGTCGATATCTTCGCGGCTGATGTTCCTTGCTCTGTGATCTGAAAGATCGGCACCGGGGTAGTCCTCCATCGCTTTGACCGCATTTGCTGAGGCAGGAACGCCGGCAAATGCTGACAATCCGGCAGAAAAAGCCTGATACTCATCTTCAGATTGCCCGGATGCGGCCAGGCGGTTGAAAAGTGCCTGTGCCATCGGGCTTCTGCATGTATTGCCGGTACATACGAACAGTATCCGTTTCATTATATCTCCTCAAGTTTTATGATATTTCCTCCGGCTGCTTTCAGCATCCGGTTCATCACTGCCCTGCCGATCCCGCTGACATCAGTGGTTTCAGCCATTATTACGTCTACGGCATTTTCATCAAATTCCCTGAGACGTCTGAACAGGTTCGCGGCAAGGGTTTCCGGATTTTTTCTGCTGCCCAGGGACAGTATTTTGCAAAAGGTGTGCAGCTGAGGGTCATACAGTGAGGCTGTCTCGTCGGTGACGAGGATGCCGACTGCAGTGCCTTCCTTATGATAAAGTGCTGCTCTTCTGCTTATCTCAGCGGCAACCTGCTCATTATTGCCTTCCAGGAGCAACATCGCAGCTTTGGGAGAATAATGCCTGTATTTCATGCCAGGGGATTTCGGTATATAGGACGCGTTCGGGGCAGATGGAGCACGATCGCAGCTCACATTGCCGAGAACTTCCCGAAGCTGTTCAAGAGTGATGCCGCCGGGCCGCAGTACCATCGGTGGAGTGACGGTTATATCAAGCACAGTGGACTCAACTCCAATTTCAGAGCTTCCGCCGTCGATTATAACGTCGATCTTGCCGGAGAGATCTTCGATAACATGCTTGGCAAGTGTCGGACTTGGCCTGCCGGAGCTGTTGGCGCTCGGCGCTGCAACTGGTACGCCTGCCTTTCTTATCAGGGCTGCCGCTATCGGATGAGACGGCATCCTGATGGCAACTGTATCCAGACCCGCTGTGATTACATCGGGTATTATGTCCGAACGGGGCATGATGAGGGTGAGGGGACCGGGCCAGAACGCTTCCATCAGCGGAAACGCTGCCGACGGTATGTTTCTCACCAGCTTATCCAGAGAATCTGTGCTGCTTATGTGAACTATCAGAGGATTGTCTGACGGCCGCCCCTTTGCCTTGTATATATTCTTAACGGCATTTCCATCCAAAGCGTTGGCACCGAGACCGTATACCGTTTCGGTAGGAAACGCGACAAGCCCGCCTGATCTCAGTACTTCTGCCGCATAATCCAACTGCCTGTCCCAGTTTTGCACAGTTGTGTCGACTTTTATTATTTGCGTATCCAAGCTGTGTAACTTCCTTTTTTATATATTTTGATTTAATTATAAATCGATACTATTATACCACACAATATTCCACATACATTCGCAAATGAAGATAATCTTCCGAGATAAAGACGCTTGGATTCCGGAACCAGTTCACCGTATATTATATAAAGCATTGCTCCGCCGGCAAATCCCAGGCAGGCGGCAGTCAGGTTATCCGATATCATTCCGAGGACTGCGCCGAGTAAAGCTCCCAGCCCCATAGGGACTCCGGAAAGCAGCGTATAGCCGAAGGCCTTAAACCTGGACAGACCGCCGGCCCGCATTGGTACGGCCATGGCTATTCCTTCCGGGATATCATGGATGATTATTGCTGCCGTGATAGTAAAGCCAAGGCTTGCGGACGCCTCAAACCCGGAGCCGACTGCAAAGCCCTCCGGTAAATTATGCAAGGCAATGGCGATGGCCATCAGGATACCTGCCTTAAGCAGTCCTGAATTTTCTCCGCCGGCCAGTGCCTGGGACCTCTTAAGCATGTTTTCTATAAGAACAACTGCAAGGATACCGGAGACGATACCGACAAAGGTATAGAAAGTACCGCCGAGATTGAAAGCTTCAGGCAGCAGTTCAAAGCATACCACCGCTGTCATGAGGCCGGCCGAGAACTCCAGTATAGTGCTCATGATCCTGTTGCTTGTACGGGAGACCAGAAAGGCCGAAAGTCCTCCGAGCCCTGTCCCGGTGAGCCCGGAAACGAGCCCGAGCAAAGTTATCCGCATTAAGTGTCCCATAAAAAAACCTCCCTGGCTGTGTGACTTTATGCCGCCGTTATGCGCGGTACAGAGATTCTCTGTATATGTATGCCGCCGCGGTACAGCATTATATGACACTAACATTTTTATTCCGGGAGGATTTATATTATTAATTTAAGTATAAAATTAATCTTCATCATATGATGCACTGCCCAGTTTTTCCGACTGGTCTGCCGTTATAAGTGCATCGATGATCTCGTCAAGATCGCCGTCCATTATTTCATCGATTTTGTACAGCGTAAGGCCTATCCTGTGATCTGAGACCCTGCCCTGCGGGAAATTATACGTACGTATCCGCTCACTTCTGTCACCTGTGCCGACCTGGCTTCGCCGGGCCATGGCGATCTCGGATGACTGCTGCTGCTGAGCCATTTCATATAGCTTGGAACGCAGTATTTTCATGGCCTTGTCTTTGTTCTTATGCTGGGACCGTTCATCCTGACAGGTTACAACAATACCTGTCGGCAGGTGTGTTATCCTTATGGCGGAATCAGTTTTGTTGACGTGCTGACCGCCTGCGCCTGATGCACGGTATGTGTCTATCTGGAGGTCATTCGGATCGATCTGCACATCCACTTCATCTACTTCCGGTAGGACCGCAACTGTAACTGTGGATGTATGGATCCTGCCGCTGGCTTCGGTAACGGGTACGCGCTGGACACGGTGGACACCGCTTTCGTACTTCAGCCTGCTGTATGCTCCTTTTGCTTCTATTGAAAATACGACTTCCTTGATGCCGCCTATTTCGGTTTCATTTATGTCCAGGATCTCCGTTTTCCAATGATGCCTCTCACTGTAACGGGTATACATCCTGAACAGGTCAGCTGCGAACAGGGCAGCTTCTTCGCCGCCGGCACCGCCCCTGATTTCAACGATAACATTCCGGTTGTCGTTGGGGTCCTTTGGTACTAGGAGAATCTTGAGTTCCTTTTCTGTTGTTTCAAGCCTGCTTTTTGCTTCTTCGAACTCACTCTGGACAAGTTCGCGGAAGTCCTTGTCAAGATTGCTGTCGAGAAGTTCCCTGGCTTCCGACAGATCCTGTCTGGCTTTTTTGTATTCCCTGTATTTGCCTACGATTTCCTCAAGTTCCGAGTATTCCTTCATCAGCCTGCGGTATTCGTCCTGGTCAGCAATGACCTGCGGGTCACTTAGCTTTATGCTGATTTCCTCATATCGGTTTTCCGCAGCTTCGAGTTTATCAAACATATTACACCTCATGTCAAAATTGTCAGTCCAATATTATAACATAGTTGAAACGTATTATCCACAATATTATTTCTTTATGGTATACATAAATGAATATGTGGCAAATCGGGACATAAGGCCATCACATATTAGACATATACGAAAATGAGAATCGGCAGATCAGAAGATATAAAAAGAACGGGCAGGAAACAGGTCCTGTCCGTTCTTCCGCATAATATGGAGTGATCACGCATTTGCATCAGATAAATGGAGGGGTAATTAATGCTTATTTGATCACTTCGATATAACCATTGGTAGTCTGCACATTAATGCTGATTTTCTGTGCAGCAGAGGCGTAGTTCTCTGTTTCCGCTTCTGCCTGCCTGTTGGCGCCGTCTATTTTCATGGCATTGCGGTAGAGCAGATTCGGTATGAGAAGATTTATGCCGCCGCGGGTTGTCTGGGCATTGACTTTGCAGCCCCTGCCTTCGGAGTCGTCTATATTCACTTTAATGTCGGCGTTCGTAGTCTTGAGGGAAATCTCTGCGGTATCCGTGTTGTCATAATTCTGCACGTTATCGACTTTTATATTTCCGTTGGTAGCCGCAGCCGTCATCTTAACTGCCTTCAGATTCTTGATGTCGATTACGGAATTTGTTGTACCTATGTTGATGTTTTTGCCCGTCATGTATTTGACGTCTACTTTGCCGTTTTTAGTTTCAACTGTGATATTGCCGCTGTTTACGCCGACCAGGTCGATGGAGGCGTTCTTTGTTACGCTGACGAACTCCTCGGAAAGAGTATCTTCAACATCTATTTTGCTGTTTTTTGTCTCAAGCGCTATTTGGTTGAATTTCACTGCAGGAACAAGCACATCGTAGGATACGCTGAGATTGTATGTGTCGGGTTTTGCAAGCCTGACAGATACTGTACCGTTCTCATTTGCAAAAGTTATGGCGCTCTCGGGATCCTGCTGTGGGGTGCGGATCTTAGCCTTAATTACTATAGTATCTTCCTGGTGTTTTTTAATCGTTATAGGACCGTTTGTAGCCTGCAGTTCAAGATTCATGCCGTCAGCCGCGGCCGCCTCAAAAACTTTTTCAACTGGTGCGCAGTTTCCGAAAATCTTGTAGGCGCCTGTGTCTACTATACTTCCGACAAAGTCTATTACCTTGTCGGCGATCCCGAATGCTGCTGTGGCCACATTCTTGCCGAACTTCTCAGCCTTGGCGCTGAATTCATCAACCATTTTGTCGAAGTCATCCTGGTTGTAATTTTTGGAGAGATCACGCCTCCATGAATTGATCCGTTCCCTTACTTTTGTGACTTCGTCATAGTAATTGTGAGGCGGCGGCTTTGGTATATTGAATCCTTTGAAGCCGCGGCAGCTGTCCTTTCCGGATTCGAGTGCCTCCAGCAGTTTGGCTGCTTCCTCGCTGTTGATCCTGCCTTCCTGAAGCATTTTCAGGACCATCATTTTTTCTTCACTTATTGACATGAGTATAATCCTCCTCTTAAAAATTTTTATAATCCGGTCAGCCCTTAAGCAGTTCCAATGCTTCTTCCACTGAAATCAGTCCGTTTTCAAGTTTTGTTAGTATCTCAAGTCTGCTTTCGTTCTCAGGCTCACTGTAAGTGTTCACAGATGCGTAGCCCAGTGCATTTGCAGCGTCTTCAAGCCTGCTTTTAACTGTCGGATAAGATATGTCCAGTTCTTTTTCCACCTCCCTGATATTTCCCCGGCACTTGATGAATGTTTCAATGAATGATTTCTGTTCTGCGGTCAGTCTGCAGAATCTGCAGAGTGAAAAATGACCCTCGATTTTTGTGTCACAATTGCTGCAATATATTGTGGTAACTTCTGTGTCTTCGCCGCACACCGGACATTTCCCCAGTGCTTCTCTTGTCAAATTTGCCATAGCTGTTCTCCTTGCTTAAAGAAATATTAGGGTACATTAAAATAATTAATTCTCTTATTAATTATTTTAATTATTACATAATATATACTATTATTACAGCAGTTTTTTGTCAATGTTCTGTTCGAAAAATATTAAAATAATTAAGCGCATCTTTAACATTTTTAATGTTTCAATTAAATATACGCCGATCCCTTATAAATGTTTCATTTTTTATAAAAATTTTCTGAAATTTATAGAAAAACCACAGGGGAAATAAAGAGAATAATCCTGACAGTGAGCGTGTGTGATACATCGCCGGGGATACGTTGAAGGATATCTGAGGCCTTATTGCCGGAAATCAGGACGGCTGGCCTTATAAATGCCTGCGGATGGTTTTGACGGATGCTTTTTGATGATGGTTTTAAGTCAAAATCCAAAAGTCCGAAGTGAAAATAATGGGAAAAATGAGTTATAGAAAATCTGCTGACTGTAAGAAATAGGAGAAATCAAAAAACAGAGGGTGCTTCCCTCTGTCCGGTTACAGTTCGCGTCTTCCTTCAAGTGCTTTGGCCAGCGTCACTTCATCAGCGTACTCCAGGTCGCCGCCTACCGGTATGCCATGGGCTATCCGGGTGGTTTTGATTCCGATGGGCTTCAAAAGCTTGGCTATGTACATGGCAGTAGCTTCGCCTTCCACATCGGGGTCCGTAGCCAGTATGACTTCCCGGACATTACCTTCGCGGATCCTCTGGAGAAGCTCCTTTATTTTAATATCTTCAGGTCCGATGCCTTCCATGGGTGAAATAACTCCGTGAAGGACATGATAGATGCCGTTGAATTCCCGGATCCTCTCCATGGCCACCACATCTTTCGGATCTTCAACTATGCATATGACTCCGTGGTCACGTTTGGCATTGCTGCAAATGCTGCAGGGATCTGATTCCGTGATGTTGCAGCAAACCGAACAATAGCGGGTCCTGGCTTTGGCCTCCTTTATCGCGTTGGCCAGTGCTTCTGATTTCTCTGCAGGCAAATTCAGCACATAAAAAGCCAACCTCTGGGCGGTCTTATGACCTATGCCCGGAAGCTTTTCAAATTCTTCTATCAGTCTGGCGATAGGGGGAGCATAAAGGTAACTCATCTCAGAATAACCCGCCAAGATTGCCCAAACCGCCTGTCAGCCTGGACATACTGCTGTTTACCAGTTCGTCAGCTTTGCGGAGTGCTTCGTTTACAGCTGCCAGCACAAGATCCTGAAGCATTTCTACGTCATCGGGGTCAACTACATCCGGGTTTATTGTTATTTCCTTTATTTCCTTTTTACCGGTGGCAACTACCTTAACTGCGCCGCCTCCGGCAGTTGCTTCAACTTCTTTTTCCTCGAGCTCGGACTGCAGTTTCTCCATATCCTTCTGCATTTTTTGAGCCTGTTTCATCAGATTGTTTATGTTTCCGCCGCCGAAGCCCGGAAATCCGCCTTTTGCCATTCTTGGCACCTCCATATTGATTTATCATATTTATTATATATAAGCGCCGGAAGCCATTCAAGGGCTGGTTTTACTCGTCGATTATCTCAAGGGGAAGACCAGCCTTGTCAGCAATCTTGCGGGCCCTTTTGAGAATATCGCTGCTTTCTTTTTCTTCTGCAGACACCGCCGATACCTTTGGATCTTCGCTTATGCACTTTATTTTCATTTCATGGCCGCTTACTTTCAGTACTGCGTCTTCTATTATTTTAATATGTTCCGGCAGTGAGACTGTCGATCTGATGTTGGCATCCCTGGCAATCAGCCCGACTGTGTCGCTGTTCAGCAATACAGCTTTAACGTTGATCAGGAAAGAGTAAATGGTCATCCTGCCGATACTTTTCAGATATTTCATGACCCCGGGCCATTCTTTGTATTCTGACAGCTGGCCTGCCGTATTGTCATGATTTGCCTGACCGGGTTTCGGAGCGGCAGTTCTTTCTTTTATAACGCCGGTGCTTGCCTGCGGTTCTGCATTATCCTGACCGGAGCCGGCATGAGTTCCATCCTGAATTGTGTTTCTGCTGCCGTCAGTTATTGCCGAAGCTTCCGGCCGTGATACTGACGGATGAGACACAGCCGCTGATCCTGCTTTATCGGACAACAAAGCAAAATCGACGTTTTCCAGCCTTCTCTCGATTGCTGACAGCCTGTCCTCAATATCCGTACCTTTATATTCACTGCTGCAGAGCTTTATTAATGTGACTTCCAACAGGACTCTTGGATTTGAAGCGTATTTGAGATTGTACTCAAGTGCCGACAGTTCTCTTATCTTCTGGATTATTTCATCGAGCGATATCCGGGCGGATTGCTGCTTCATGATCCCAAGCACTTCCGACGGTACTTCGATCAGGTCGTCACAGCTGCCGTCAGTTGATTTGCATATCATCATGTTTCTGAAGTACATGACCAGGTCTGATACAAAATGTGCCGTATCGCGTCCATCGGCGACAAGACGGCTGACATTTTCCAATATTTTTTCGATGCTTTTGTCGAGCATGCTGTCTATGAATCCTGTCATGAAGTCGTCATTTACAATGCCCACAACTGACAGCACATCATCATAGGTTATCGTGTCTTTGCCAAGAGAAACACATTGATCCAGCAGGCTTATGGCATCCCTCATGGCGCCGTCGGACATACGGGCAATAAGCCTTGCTGCCGCCGGGTCAAGCTTTACATTGTCTGCCGAGGCGATCTTGTCAAGATGTTTTGCGATGCTGTCCCGGGAAATACGCCTGAAATCAAAACGCTGGCAGCGGGACAGGATCGTGGCAGGAAGCTTATGGGGCTCTGTAGTTGCAAGTATGAAAATAACATGCTCGGGGGGTTCTTCCAATGTTTTAAGCAGCGCATTGAAAGCTCCGGTGGACAGCATATGGACCTCATCTATGATATAGACTTTCCGTTTGGCCCTGGTAGGTGCGTATATGACCTCGTCCCTTATGGAGCGGACATTGTCGACGCTGTTATTTGAAGCAGCATCTATTTCCAGCACATCAACACAGCTGCCCGAGAGTATTTCCCGGCATATTTCACATTCGTTGCAGGGCTCCCCGTCCTGAGGGTTGAGACAGTTTACCGCACGGGAGAGTATGTGAGCCATGGTGGTTTTGCCGGTCCCCCTTGTTCCGCAGAAAAGATACGCATGGGCAATCCTGCCTGTGCTGACGCTGTAGCGCAGTGCTTTGACCACATGTTCCTGTTCGACTACATCTTTGAACTTAGTAGGACGCCATTGTCTGTATAATGCAATGTATGACATCTCAACAGCCTTTCTTTTGATCCATGTTATGAACATAGTATATCAAAACAATGTGTTAAAAAAAAGTCTCTGAATATCCCAAAGATCCAGCAATAAGCAGGACAGCAGTGCTGTGACGGCTGACATGGCAGTTTCGGCGAAAAAACCGGCGGTCATAGGGAATTATGCCTGACAGAATGAAAAATACAAAATCGGCCTTTCTGCCAAATCAGCCTCCGGCCGATAAAGCATGAGACGGGACATATTCGTCCGGCAATATTATTGAGCGGATGGTATAAAAAAAGCACGGCAGCCGTATTTTACGGTTAACGCACTTTTTTATAATTGAAGGCTGTGCACCTGATGTCGACTTACATCCACAGGCGTAACCCATATAGTTGGCTCCAGCCAGGCAACCCTGCGGCACACGCAAGTATCCGCTTACCGTTGCTTCCTTCCGGACCTGGCGGGGTTCACGGGCTTACGTTGCGCAAGACCCAACTGTCATCGCTACTTGTATGGGGCAGGCCCCACAAAGGTAAAGCCTCGATCAGGGATTCGACCCTGCTTCAGCGGATTGCAGGTACAGGGCACCGCTACCTCCCCGTCTAGCACAGCCAAAGTTTATGCAAGTTAATGCTGTAATGTTACTAAATTATTATACTCAATCTGCCGCATCTTATCAACACATTTGACAATAAGGAGACGGTGTATTTTATACCAGTTTATATAATAGCCGGGTACTGCAAAGCGAATATGCGTTTCGATACAGGGCTGAAATGCCGGAGCGTCGTGTGACCGGGGATGACGACAATCAGTGACTGCTTTTCTCATCAGCCTGCCTGACATGTCCGCAGGTTACCGACAAAAAAATAAAGCACTTGAATAATATTATTTATGAATAATTCCGAATAATATAAGTGCTTTATCTAATCAGATCAGATAAAATCAGCCAAACTCTATATTAAAAGGAGGAACAAAAATGAAAATTAGTATTATTGGCTGTGGCAATTATATTGTACCATGTTTTGCTAAAAAAATATATTAAATTTTTGTAACAAATTTGAGAAAATTAACTGGAAAAAAGTCTCGATTCCATTCTGCCCGACAACTGCTTCCAGTATCCGGAATAAGGGAAACAGCAGCAGCAGGAATGTCTCAAAAACGAGCAGCCTGTTTTCCTGGCGCCTGTATCTTAACATGGAGTAAGATCTTACTATATTTCTGAGCTCATCGGCTTTTTTCTCCAGGATTTCATACCTGTCTTCAATTTCATAATACACTGACAACCTGTCATAGATATCCCTGAGAAGCAGGTTTCTGCCAACCAGGGCAGGCCTGTCAAATATCATGATTCCTGCAGCACTTTCCCTTTCAAATCTTATTATATGGGCCATTGCAGCGGCAAATTTGCGTGTTCCTGTGTTCAGGACTCCTCTCTGGAACCTGGCTACATAGCTGTCCGCCTCGTCGAGCAGTATGTCTATGTCGGCCTCCTGCTTTGACAGTGCAGTGGATTTTGCCAAAATGGAGGCAATGGTGTACGACAGTTCAGCAGTAATTGGGTAAGTTTCTTCACATCCTTCCCATAAATATGCCGCACCAGTTTCATTCAGAGGCAAAGTATGGCTTTCCCTGTACTTTGCCATCATTTTATAATCAGGCTCTCCGATGACTGACTGCATAGTGCTGAAAAAAGAGTCTGTTTCATCCATTTCCATATCTTCGAAAACCACGCAGCCGAAGCTGAACAGGTACACTTTCTTATCTTTCATATTATACTTGTATATTTCAGTCAGTGGGACTTCATCAAGTATAATACACTTATCCCTGTTCCTTTCAGTAAGCGGAAGACCGAAAAAGGAAGCGGCCTTCTTCAGGTCGATATATGAAAATGCTTTGAAGCTGATAAAGTTTTTACCTTCCATATGCTCACTCCGGTTTATGTATTGTGTCAGCTGTCCGGCTTTCAATCACGCCGGAATGTTATGACCGTCCCTGCGGCCGATCCGGCAGCCTGCTGATTATAGCCCGGCGGCGGGTTCCAGGTGCCACGGCGGGGGTTCCGGCATCACTGTGATCAAAGCACCAGGTCAAGAACCATCAGTATTACTTCCACGACGATAAGCAGCACTATTACCCATTCTACAAAAAGCCCGCGGATAGAATGGCTGATAGATGAGAAGCCGCCGATTATATTGTTCATTATGTCTGCTTTTTTTGTTAAAATCGTATACCTGTCGTTCAGCTCAAAGAAATCGGACATTTTTTCGTAAAACAGGGATGCATCGCTGTTGCTCCAGGTAATATCCGGTTTGTCGAGGATCATGATATAACTGACCGTGTTGTATTGATGCCTTGTCACGCGGGCTGTTGTCCGGGCAAGTTCCCTGTTGCTCAGGTGCAGTTTTCCCTGCTCCAGCCGGTCGATTATCGTTTCCAGTTTGTCGAATATTTGGCCAAGTTCGTATTCTGTTTTTTCCATTGCAACAGATTTTGCTATGACGATGGCTGCCAGCTCCGTGTAAAAAATTTCATGCCGCGGTACTATGGCGTATGCATCGGTGATCTCCAGATGTTTGTCAGGTTCTATCCGTATTTCATACTCATCCGTATAGCTGTGCCAGTTTGCCAGGTCCAGTTCAGGTTCGAACTTTTTTATAAACGAAAGAAGCACGGGCATCTCGCTTTCCGGCACATTTACCAGCACGATGCATCCGTATGAGAAGATAAAGACCTGCTTGTCATCATCAAATTCCCTGCCGGTTATTTCCTGCAGATGTTTATTATTCAGTATAAGCGGCTCTTCCCATGTATATTTTTTGGGAATACCGCAGCTTACTGCGATTTTGTTCAGGTCGATTTCGTTCAGTATGGCATATGCCTTGAATTCAAAGTGCTGCATACATTCCTCCTTTAATCAGTGAACTCCAAGAATATTATAACGCATCTTTCAAATAAAGTTTTCCAATAATTCAGAATAAACTTAGTTATTTCTGACCAGGGCTCCTTTTCGGACAAACAGGTATTGTTGAAATAATATCTGCAGTTATGATATATTATACTCAAAATACAGAATCAGACAGCTGCGGCTGGCTGCTTTTCAGGACATTGTGAGGAAGGCTTCGTGTTATAAGGTTAATGGATACTTCTTCAGTAAATACACATGAGCAGGGTATGTGGTATCGACCCTGCAGCGGAACAGAGGAAGGCAATATTTACCGGTTATTACCAGTAAGGGAGAGATGATGTTGAAAATTCGCAAGGCCGTTATACCTGCAGCAGGGATGGGTACAAGATTTCTGCCTGCAACTAAGGCACAGCCGAAAGAGATGCTTCCAATAGTTGATAAGCCGACTATCCAATATATTATAGAAGAGGCTGTAGCGTCCGGTATCGAAGATATACTCATTGTTACAGGACGCGGCAAAAGGGCTATAGAAGATCATTTCGACAAGTCCTATGAACTTGAGGATATGCTCAGGCGTAAAGGGGAAGAAGAGCTTCTCAGTCTTGTGCAGGGCATATCAAATCTTGCAAATGTAAACTATATCAGGCAAAAGGAGCCCAAAGGGCTTGGACATGCTATATATTGCGCCCGTTCATTCATTGACAATGAGCCGTTTGCTGTGCTGCTCGGTGATGATATCGTGGATTCGGAGGTACCTTGCCTCAGGCAGATGATGGATGTTTTTGAACAGTACAATACTACTATTCTCGGAGTCCAGCACGTGCCGTATAAAGATGTCTCAAAATACGGTATTATCAAGTGCACGGAAATAGGGGAAAGAATATACAGGGTAGAGGACATGGTGGAAAAACCTGACCGTAATGCGGCTCCATCCAATGTGGCCATACTCGGACGATATATCATAACTCCTGAAATATTTACATATCTTGAAAACGCTGTACCGGGTAAAGGCGGGGAGATCCAGCTGACGGATGCACTGCGGGCACTGCTTTCTGCCAGTTCGGTATACGCTTATGATTTTGTAGGCAAACGTTATGACGTGGGAAACAAGATGGGTTTCCTGGAAGCAACTGTGGAATTTGCACTGAAACGCGATGAGCTTAGGGATGAGTTTTCATCATATCTTAAAGAACGGGTCAAGTCGATCTGATTTATGACAGCCGCAGTACGTAGTTATGGTATCGTTCAGCGGTTTGTCATGAAGTAAGTCTGGTTATTTTTACCTGCAGGTTAAATGTCGAAACTATATGAATAACTTAGTATACAATTTGTAAATAATACCTGTAAAAAGAATTGCAGGTATTATTTATGAGAAAAATCAGGTATTTCATCACAACGTTTTTCATATTTGCCATTCTGACAGTTGCGGCGAATGCCGCGATACTGCACTTCGGCTATGGTATAAGCTGGCCTGATATGGCAAAATTTGCGGCCGGTGCTCTGGGCATTTCTGCAGGGGACAGTTCTTCAACCTGGGACAGTTCTTTACTTGCTGCCGTTTTCCCTGGAAATGGGGGTACCGATATTCCATCCGGAGATGACAATACTCATGAAGGGGATAGTTCGTCCCGGGGGGACAGTTCTTCAGAAGGAAGCCGTTCATCCGCGGCGGAAGATATCCCGACAGTGGACCGTTCATCCGCGGGGGACAGTTCTTCGGCAGACAACCGTTTATCCGTTGAAGACTCTTTAAAAGGTGACAGTTCTCCAAAATGGGACAGTTCTTCCGAAGCCGGGCATGCCGGAGCGGACAGCGCGAAAGCCCGGAACAATCCTGACGGGAGTATCATTGAAATGGCAGGCGCTTTTGAAATTTTCAATAAGCTTAGCCTCAACGACAAAATCGCTATAGCAGAAATAGCAGCAAAAATAGGGACTGACGGCATTAAGAAAATCTACGAAATTTCGCGGGACGGTATTACTTCAGATGAGATCCTGTATATAACAAAATATATACAGGATCATCTGCAGCAGTCTGATATTGAGAAGTTAGAGGATATAGTCACGAGAAACAGCCATTTGTATGCGGCTACAGGTGATTAAACTATCTGATCTCCCTGATGCTGTAATCCATTGTACCCAGTCCTAATTTCTCAAGTTCCCTTAACTGGATAAAGGGGTCTTTTCCATGCAGCCTCTCGAAAAGATGCCCTTTGTTGCCCATTTTGTGTCCTTTGGGAACTCCCGCCGGGATAAGGTTTTCAGTTTTGATTGCGTCCAGGCAGGCTTTTTCAATTGCGACGATATCCCTTGATGCCATGACACCTATATCAGGAACGAGTGAGGGAGTTGTCAGGCCCCAGCAGTCGCACAGTGCTGTTATGTTGATTAGAAAGTTTATGTAAAACACATTCCCGGGCTCAAATGTTTTGAGCACTTCTGCGGTGCACAGAGCCATTCCTTTCTGGAAGTCAGCATACTGGTTGTCCAGCATTTTCATTGCTGACACCGGGCAAACCTTCACACAATGCTGACACAGAGTACAGTTATGATAATTGACCTTATATTTGCCGTCATCATCAAATCGATTGGCGTAATGGTTACAGCTGTTCACACAGAGTTCACAGTGGATGCACAGATCCTCATTCCACTCGATGCCTCCCTCAAGGCCGTGTATCTGACGGCGTGTCCTGTCAGTGACGCAGCCCATTGCAATATTCTTGCAGGCTCCTCCGTATCCGCATGCTCCGTGGCCTTTTACATGTGAAAGGTTTATCAGGACTTCAGCATCATGTATGTTGCCGGCGACATCTACATTTTTAAAGGTCTTGAAATCTACATATTTTTCGTAATAGTATTTTCCGGTAACGCCTGCTGCAGCAACTATCGGTACTCCCAGGTATTCTTCGCTGTAGCCCCGGGCTTTTGCTTCCGAGACGATTTGATCTGTTATGTAAACTTTCGCACCGTAACTTAACAGCTTATCAACCAATATTTTCACAAAAAGCGGAGGTATCGTGGAGTAACCGATATTTCTTCCCAAATGCATCTTGACAGCGGTCCATTTGTCTTTTACCACGTCCTGCATACCCATCTGGTCGATGAGGCGTCCGAATTTGGCAGGCAATGTTGCATCGGAATCATATTTGTCATATTCAACGGATGAAAATAAAATTTCTGACGGCATACTAAAAGGCCTCCTTTATATTGAATATATAAAATAAAAAGTTGATATGCACAACAGGACGCAAGAAGGTCATACTCCTGTGACTGATATAAGTATTGCCCTCCTTGCGCCTTAATTAGCATGAAACACTGTATTTCAGTACGGATATGTTTTTATGGGATACACAGCATCAGGAGGATTCGATTGGTTTATACACATACGTTACCGTTGAGCCTTTCACAGTAACAAGTACAAATTGTGCTTTGCTGGTATCTTTCGCTTTCAGGCCGGATACGTTATAGCCGGCGGTTTCGAAATACCTGACGCCGTTTTCCAGGGTGCATTTATTTTCGCTGCCGCTGTAGAATACGCACACGTTTTTCAATGTGTCATACCTGTAGTCCTGCAGTGTTTTTTTGAATAACTCCATTTCCAGCTTGTCTGTAAAGGTTTCAGGAGAATTCTCCATGAAGATGAATACATTTCTGCCCTTGAAGGATTGCAGGTCATTGAGGAATTTGTCCCACTGTTCAGCATCACTGAGCCGCAGGCTCTTTTTCCTTGTATCAAGCTTGATGAACCTGCTGTTTTTGAAATCTGTGACGGAGTACGCGTAATCTGCAGCTTTTGTGCTCTTGAGGTCTACAGTATGCGTAGCGACAACGGTCTTCTTCTTGACGAGGCCGGTAATTGACTCATGTGAGCCGCTGCCTACAACAGCGCCGATTTCAAGGTACTTTGTGATTTTATCGGCAAACACCTTTACCAGCTTTTTTTCAATATCAGTTTCGGGCGCTTTCGACTGTCCCATTACTCCGAAACGGAAGGAATCTGATGTTGCCTTTGAAAAGCTCACAGCTTTGTTTGCCTCATCAACGAATTGCGTATTTTCAGGCACTTTGAGGTTATCAAGTGAAGGATAGCCGTTGTATGTCAGTGTCAGATCGTCAAAATAAAGGCAGCCGGCATCCATATCCGGATTGACCTGTGCGACATATATCCTTGAAATCCTTGCAGGCTTTTTGATGTTTTCAACTGATGTCTCAACGTATTTCCATCCGGTCCAGTCCAGCGTCCTGGCCAGATCCACGATCTGATTTTTGCCGTCCGCATCTATGAGTTCCGCACGGAGCCATCCGGAATTTTCATGATCATTATATACATGAATACCTATTTTGAAGGTATCTTTATCCACCGTGTAGCCTTTTTCGGGGAGCACGTAATATGCGGCCCGGGTTACATCAGTATTGGTGGTAAAATCATATTCCAGCTTTCCTGACGACTTGCCCGATACCTTCTGTTCGCCTGATATGCTGTAAGAGCCGGCTACAGTTTTAGGATAGGACGCAAAGGAGCCGTTTGCCTCTTCAAATTTGTCTATTTTCCTGGACTCCTCGGCCGCTACAGAAACCGCGCAATATGCATGGATATCTCCAAAAGAGACATCAATATAGCCTGCGCCCTTTTTCTTTGCAGTGAATACACCGTTTTCGACCGAACCGATGTTGCTGCTTACTTTCCAGGTCAGGTCTGCCGGATTTATTGATGCGGTATACCCCTTGGGGTTGATGCCTTTGACCGTGAAGGCCTTTGTTTTTCCTACCGGTATCTTGACATTGTCCAGGCTCAGTGTCAGGGCTACAGGTTTTGACAGCACACTTATCTTATGTGTGGCGGATATTTTGCCCACACTTGCTTTTACGACCCCTTCTCCGTTAGTACTCGGCCTGAATACATTTCCGCTGAATGTACCTTTTACGCCTGACACGCTCCATTTGATACCCGCGGGATCGACTTCGACAGGGTTGCCGAACTTGTCAAAGCCTTTTACTTTAAATGCCCTGGTGGTGTTGGTAAACATATAGCGGTCATCAGTTTCTATTATCAATTCGGCAAGAGGCGATACCGGTGCAGATGAAAAGACGCCGACGGCGTTGATGACTGATCGTGTGACTCCGTCTGACGGATTGTTTATTACTTTAACTTCACTTTCGCCCAATGGCCTTGCAACCATTGTTGTGGAGCCGCCTCCGTCCATATTGACTGCATTATATGCCCCGATGCTCTGCATGAACAGAGCCATTTCTTTCAGTGTCATGCCTATGCTGGCTGTCTGCCTGCCGTCCACAGTTACGAAGAAAACGGTTTTGCCGTCCTTCGAAAATCCGAGGGCTGTTTTTGGGCTCTTCGCAACGATATCGGATGCGGCGAAAGAGAACTTGGATGGAATAACTCCGTTATCAACCAGTATTGCGCTGGCGGAAACCGACATTTTGACATCTTCCCAGTTGGGGGTCGTTACTATATTCATTTCCACATGGTCACCAACTGCGAATGTACTGCTTATTTTCTTAGCACCGTCGCCGGCTGCCACAGCCACAAAGCCGTTTTTGGGGATGTCTACGGCAGGATGGCCTGAGACAAGCTGAGTTACGACACCACCTTTAACGACCATCTGGAGTAAATCAGGAGCGGACTCTGTGGCGCCGTATGCCTTCCCGCCCCATTTTTTGTCGTACACATATATTTCGGCGGATCCGCTTTTCATAGCCTTGTTGTAGTGCTGGAACGGAAGTGATGCACCTTTGTCGGAGGTAAGTGTGAGGCTTGCCTTCCAGAAATCCACCGAAGGAATATTGTCTTTGGAAATTGATAATGAAGCCATGGAATTACTGTATTTGTTTATGTTGTCCGATGCACACTGCAGTTCGGAAGATTCCACTATAACTCCTACAGGATAACCGATGCCGGTACCGGCAGGTGTAAAAAAGCTTCCGTTGACAGCAGCGACGGCATTCCTCTGATTTGCCATTTTGGTGGTCGTAGCACGTTTCGAGAATGACTCGGTATTTGTCAGAGTGTCTATGCTTAAATACTCATCAGACAAGTCCACCCTGAGTATATGGATGTTGTACCATCCGTTTCTTGTGAACCTGACGACATTCTCAAGAGTGACACCCCGGGTGATATTCTGCGTTGTAGTGTTTTCATAGATTAAATTGACCTTTGTAGGATCGGCTGCATATGCATGAGATGCCGCAAAAGGTGCAAATACAAGAGCGGCAGCGATGACAGCAGCCATCCGTTTAATTTTTCCTCTGTGATTGAACATTCTGACCCTCCGTAATTATCAGTGCCGCAGTTATTCGTGCCAGCCGTCCAGACCGGAACGTTTCAGGGCACCGAAAATGTTGTTTTTAATCTCTTTGTTGTCTTGTGACAGCTCCCTGAGCAAGTCCTTGATATACTGGCGTTTTGTAAAGCCATTTGCCTTACAGGGATTGGGTACGACCTGCAGGCTGTTTTCCTTTATAAAGGCCTTGATTTGTTTCTCCTCTACATATATCAGCGGCCTGATGACATGGATGCCTTTTCTGTCCAGATAGGTGACAGGGGAGAATGAATGTATGCGGCCTTCATAAAAAGTGCTCAGGAGCAGGGTTTCTATGACATCATCGTGGTTATGTGCCAGAGCGACTTTATTGCAGCCAAGTCTCAACGCAGTGCTGTTGAGCGCGCCGCGTCTCAGATTTGCGCAAAGTGAGCAGGGGTTTTTCTCCTGACGTGCCTCAAAAACGATCTTCCCTATATATGTATCTTCAACTATGTATTCTACGCCGATTTCATCACATAGCTTCCGGACAGGCGAATAATCCGCCTCGCCGATGCCCATGGACAGTGTGACTGCCTTCAGTTCAAACCTGGCAGGGTAGAAGTCCATCAGCTTTCTCAGCGACAGCAGCAATGTCAGCGAATCTTTTCCCCCGGACACACCGACGGCTATTCTGTCGCCTTCCTGTATCATGTTGAAATCCTGAATTGCTTTTCTTGTTTGTCCAAGTATCCTTTTAAAATTCTGCACTTTTTTATCCTGTGTTTCCTTTGCCATAATTTTTTAATGAGTAACGCCTGTTTTTTATATGCCCGGCATAACAACAGCCGGTAACTGTACTTTCGGGAATCGTGGCATTTTGATAAACGAAACGTTTTATTATAATTATATAAGGCCGGGCTGTCATGTCTGCTTATATAAAGATCACTCTGGCTAAGTTTCCCAACCGATAGAAATAATGCTAGCCTCCCTGTAATTTATTATAAGGCAGGGGGGTATAGACAGCAAGTTATTATACTGTTACATTTATCTTTCAATTTGGTTAAAAAGCTATGACGTGCCTGAAGAGCTTTAGGACTTACCATGTATCTTGCCTGATTAATTTTGTGCAGTCCAATTCATTAATGGCGCCAGGAAGCTTTTTTGGAAACAGTTTTCCCATTGATTTATTCATCATTATGTAGTAAAATATACTGTGCATTGCAAAAAGATGCCGGGGTGTAGCGCAGCTGGTAGCGCACGTGGTTTGGGACCATGTGGCCGCAGGTTCGAATCCTGTCACTCCGACCAGACCGGGACAGGTACCATGTCCCTTTTAATTTAATATCATCAGAGACAAAGCCGCGGAAAGCGGTTTTGTTTTTATGCGGCAAATGGATGCGGGGCGTTCCTTCCCAGCTGATGAATTCTGCGGATTATAGACAATTTTAATATTTTTTTATTTATAAAGAAGGTGCAATAATTATGGAGCTAAATAAAATTCTTATTGGTTCAATGCGGCTGATAGACTGTGATTCAGCAGTCAGGACTGTCAGAAAGGCAATAGATGCCGGGTTTAACTATATTGATACAGCTCCGTTATACAGGTACGAAAGCGAGGAGCAGAATTCCGAGGTCTGGGTGGGAAAGGCAGTTAATTATAAGGATTACCGCGGCAGGGTAATGATTTCGACCAAAAGTACTACCAGCAACGGGGGACTTGAACTTGACGAATTTGAACAAAGCAAAGGCTTTGGAGTAAGGACATCAGAGCAGTTCAGCAAGGTCTTCCGGCAGTCTTTGGACCGGATGAATGTTGCTGCTGTGGATTTTTATCATTTATGGATTTGTCATAATAATGAGATATTTACAGAAGCCTTTAAAGAAAACGGATGGTATGACGGCGTTCTGAAAGAAATGGAGGCAGGCCGTATCAGGCATGTAGGAATAACGACCCATGCCGACGCTGACACAATCATTGGTTTCCTTAAAACAGGGCATTTTGAAACGGTGACCATGCCGCTTAATGTGCTGAACAGAGCAAGGATAAAGGTCGTTGATTACTGCAGGAGAAATAATATTAAAGTACTGGCTATGAATCCGCTGGGCGGCGGTTTCCTGGCAGCCGATGAAAGACTTAAGACGCTTGCTTTCAAATACCTGCTTTCACTGGACAATGTGAGTATTTTACTGGGCCTGACTTCTGAAAGCGAAGTCGACTGGGCAGTAAAAATGAAAAAGGAGTACGAGGCTGATCCCGTATCAACAGATAAGATCGTTGAAGAAGTAAAGCAAATAATTCCGAATGATGAGCCGCGCTGTACAGGCTGCGGTTATTGTCAGCCATGCCGTCAGTTCATTGATGTTGGTGCGTCGCTTTCCTATTATAATCTGTACAAGTACCTTGGACTAAAAGAGGCAAAAGAGCATTTCGGGTATCTCCAGTGGAATCCAAGATACCGGCTTGACAGGTGTGTCGCCTGCGGCCAGTGCGAAAAACGGTGCCCGAATTCGCTGCCTGTCAGAAAAATAATCCAGGATGCGGTGAAGATAATGTATAGTTAGTGCAGGCGTATGAGATACGGGAAATGAGCCTGTCAGCCTGTACTTGTACTCCAAATGGAATCGGCAGGGACAATGCACCTGTCCCCGCCTCCCGATGGGAGTTGACCGGGACAGGGAACCTATCCCCTGTCCCGGTGGGGGTTAGTTTACGCTGTAAAGCATTTCAGCGTAAGTGGGCAGCGGCCAATGCTTCTTTGCCACAAGCGTTTCGAGCTCATCTACGATCAGCCTGAGTTCAGACATTGCGCTGAATACATGTTCGCGGTAGAACCTGGCCAGCGGGAGCGCATCAGACACTGTCTTTGCTTCAAGTATTGCATTTTCGAGGATTTCAAGCTTTTCAAGCAGGCAGTTCGACAACCTGGAAATCTTGCCAAGGAGGTTTTCCTCGAGTGCACAGTCACATCCGCCGATGGTTTTCTTGCTGATAATCAGCTGCGAGAGCTCATTCTGGTAGCTGATGCAGGCGGGGATGATTTCCTTCTTTACTATATCAGTCATTGTAAGGGCTTCGATATTCAGTGTCTTTGAATAGTTTTCAAGCAGTATTTCATACCTCGAATGGATTTCCTTTTCTGTAAATACCTTATGTCGGGTGAAAACATCAATACTCTTTTGTGATACAAAGGCCGGCAATGCATCAACTGTAGTCCTGAGATTGGACAGCCCGCGCTTTTCAGCTTCCTGTACCCATTCGTCGGAGTAGTTGTTGCCGTTGAAGATGATCCGCTTATGCTCGCGGATTGTCTTCCTGATCAATGCGGAGAGTTCAGCCTGGAAATCAGCCGCATTTTCAAGGACATCTGCAAACTCGCGAAGAACTTCTGCCACTGCAGTGTTGAGCACGATGTTCGGACCGGCAATGGAGAAAGCAGATCCAAGCATACGGAATTCAAACTTGTTGCCGGTGAATGCGAATGGAGACGTCCTGTTGCGGTCTGTGGTGTCTTTCGGGAAATGTGGAAGTACTGTGACGCCGATCTCCATCTGATGTTTTTCCCTCTCCTGATATGCAGTATCTGTCTCAATTGCTTCCAGGATCTCTGCCAGCTCTTCGCCTACGAACATCGATACAATGGCAGGAGGCGCTTCGTTGGCACCAAGCCTGTGGTCGTTCCCGGCACTGGCGACAGACACTCTGAGCAGATCCTGGTATTCATCGACTGCCTTTATGACAGCAGTTAGGAACAGAAGGAACTGTGCGTTTTCGTATGGCGTTTCGCCGGGTTCCAGGAGATTGATCCCTGTGTCGGTCGATATGGACCAGTTAACATGTTTACCGCTTCCGTTGACGCCGGCAAAAGGCTTCTCGTGCAGCAGGCATGCCAACCCGTGTTTGTTGGCAATGCTTTTCATCAGCTCCATGGCCAGCTGGTTATGATCAGTTGCAATGTTGGTCGTGCTGAAAATAGGAGCCATTTCGTGCTGAGCCGGAGCCACTTCATTATGCTTTGTCTTTGCGAGTACACCCAGTTTCCATAACTCTTCCTCAAGTTCATGCATAAATGCGGAAACCCGTGGCTTTATGCTTCCGAAATAATGGTCTTCCATTTCCTGCCCCTTGGGAGGCCTTGTGCCGAACAGTGTCCTGCCCGTGTAAACCAGGTCGGGACGTTTCAGAAAGCTTTCCTTGTCTATCAGGAAGTATTCCTGCTCCGGGCCTACGGTCGTGATGACACGCTTCGCAGAGGTATTGCCGAAAAGACGGAGTATGCGCATGGCCTGCCTGTCGAGAGCTTCCATTGAACGCAGAAGCGGTGTTTTCTTGTCCAGAGCCTCACCGCCGTATGAGCAGAAGGCAGTTGGTATATATAGTGTTCCGTCTTTAACAAAAGCATAGGACGTTATATCCCAGACAGTATATCCTCTCGCTTCAAATGTGGCGCGCAGCCCTCCCGATGGGAAGCTTGATGCATCCGGCTCACCGCGTACCAGTTCCTTGCCTGAGAATTCCATAATAACTCTGCCGCCTTTTACCGGCGAGATAAAGCTGTCGTGCTTTTCAGCCGTAATGCCGGTCATGGGCTGGAACCAATGTGTAAAGTGGGTGGCCCCTTTCTCGATTGCCCAATCCTTCATGGCATTGGCTACAACATTTGCTATATCAAGTTCAAGATGTGTACCCTGTTCAATGGCTTTTTTCAATGCCTTATAAGTATCTTTCGGTAATCTGGCCTGCATTACTGCGTCGTTGAACACCATACTGCCGAACAAAGCCGGAACATCTTTCATAATCACCACTCCTCACAAAAATTTAATTGTTTAAAATCCAATTATGGCGGCTTAAATGCCGAAACCGGATTTTTGCTTCAAACGGACGTCCTGTCACGCAAAAAATAAAGCGCTGCGGACATATAGTCCACAGCGCCTTTGCTGTTTATGCGATTATCATACCTTTTCCTGATTAAATTGTCAATAGTTTTTTTAGCAAATTTGCAACATTACGTATAAGCAACTTGCATAATTGCTATAAATAATATTGATAACTCAGCTTATTGGACAAAATTTGCAACTTTTAAAACGCAAAAATTCAAAAATCCATTGACAATAACATTGTCTTTACTGTATTATTATATATGTTGAACAATGGCGTTCATCAAATAATGCAAACAGTAAAAACCGGACCTGCAGGTTTATATCCGGTCGGTTAACTGTCTGCGTTGTATGATGAGCGCTTTTTTTATGAAATGAAAATGATTGTTAAGAGAAACCGCATATAAAATGAAGCAACCCAAAAATGCAATACGGACTGTTGTCAGGCATCATTTTTCAGAATCAAATGCTTCAGTGTACGGACATCAGGGCTTCAGGACATGTACTGTCAGTGTCCGGGAGCCATAACACAGGGGGGTCATAAGATGAGAGAAGGTCAGGTAAGAATACCATCCGGATGTGCCATATCAGGAATTATCAATAAATCGGGAAAACGCATGAGCGGCGAGGCGGTGATCCGTTCCATCTCTGTCATGCATGACCGCAGCAACGGCCTGGGCGGAGGCTTCGCTGCCTATGGCATTTACCCTGAGTATAAGGATTTCTTCGCTCTTCATATTTTCTATGACAGCACATTGTCAAAGAAAAGCTGTGAAGAGTTTCTGGAGCGGCACTTTGATATTATCAACCTTTCCAAGATACCTACGAGGAAAGTCAAGGGAATCACTGACGAGCCCCTTATCTGGCGCTATTTCGTCACACCGCTGCCCACCAGGCTGGCCGACAGTCAGCTGGACGAGCGTGAATTTGTAGCCAGGTGCGTCTTCAGGGTCAACACATGCATCGATGGTGCGTACATTTTCTCGAGCGGCAAAAACATGGGTGTGTTCAAGGCAGTGGGATATCCTGAAGATGTAGGCATGTTTTATCGTCTTGAGGAATATGAAGGATACTGTTTCACTGCCCATGGCCGGTATCCGACAAATACGCCCGGCTGGTGGGGAGGCGCGCATCCCTTTGCTCTTCTGGACTATTCTGTAGTGCATAACGGAGAAATTTCTTCCTACGATGCAAACCGCAGGGCTATTGAAATGTATGGCTACAAATGCACTCTGAAAACCGATACGGAAGTTATCACCTATATTATAGATTATCTGCACAGGAAAAAAGGCCTGACCTTTTCTGAAATAGCACTGGTAATCGCCGCTCCTTTCTGGCAGACGATCGAACGGATGCCTCAGGAAAAGCGAGAGCTTTGTGAATATCTGCGTATGGCTTTTGAAGCCCAGCTGATTACCGGACCGTTTTCCATAATAGTAGGCTTTGAAGGCGGGCTTGTGGCGCTCAATGACCGTTTGAAGCTGCGAAGCATGGTGGTTGGTGAAAAGGATGATATGGTCTATATAGCCAGCGAAGAAGCAGCCATACGGGTTATTGAGCCGAATCTGAGCCGCGTATGGTATCCAAAGGGCGGAGAGCCGGTGATCGTTTGCTTAAATGGAGGTGAGGCTTAATGGCAATCAACTTTTTGTACCCGCGTTATGAAGTATCCAGAAATTATGACAGGTGCATCGCGTGCAGAGCCTGTGAGCGTCAGTGCGCCAATGAAGTGCATGAATATCTGCCCGATGCAAATAAAATGGTGTGCGATGATTCAAAATGCGTTAACTGCCATCGCTGCGTATCCATATGTCCGACCAGGGCGTTGAAGATAGTGAAATCAGGAAACACTTATAAGGAAAATGCAAACTGGACAAATAAGACAATAGATGAGATCTACAAGCAGGCCGGAAGCGGAGGAGTGCTCCTGTCCAGCATGGGCAACCCGGAAAATTATCCGGTTTACTTTGACAAAATATTGCTCAATGCTTCGCAGGTCACCAATCCGTCCATAGACCCGCTGCGTGAGCCGATGGAAACCAGGGTGTTCCTCGGCGGAAAACCGAAAAGCATAGAAAGGGATCCTTCAGGCCGCATCAAAAACAATCTGGCGCCTCATCTTGCGCTGTCGATGCCGGTGATGTTCAGTGCCATGAGTTACGGCTCTATCAGCTACAACGCCCATGAAAGTCTTGCCAGGGCCGCGGCTGAACTGGGGATAATGTATAACACCGGCGAAGGCGGCCTTCACGAAGATTTTTACCGCTACGGCAAACATACGATCGTTCAGGTGGCATCGGGGCGTTTTGGTGTACATCCGGATTATCTCAACAGCGGCGCGGCCATTGAAATAAAAATGGGGCAGGGCGCAAAACCGGGTATCGGCGGGCACCTGCCCGGTACAAAAATCGTAGGAGATATATCACGGACCAGGATGATACCTGAAGGAACCGATGCTATTTCTCCGGCGCCTCATCACGACATATACTCCATTGAAGATCTGCGCCAGCTGGTTTACTCGCTCAAGGAAGCAACAAACTATAAAAAACCCGTTATCGTCAAAATTGCCGCTGTGCATAATGTTTCAGCCATAGCCAGCGGCATAGCCAGAAGCGGGGCGGACATAATAGCCATAGACGGCTTCCGTGGGGGAACGGGAGCAGCCCCCACACGTATCCGTGACCATGTCGGGATTCCCATCGAACTGGCTCTGGCAAGCGTAGACAGACGGCTCAGGGAAGAAGGCATCCGTGACAATGTTTCTATCGTTGTCGGCGGCAGCATACGTTCAAGCGCGGATATCGTCAAGGCCATTGCGCTGGGAGCGGACTGTGTCTATATAGCCACTGCCGCACTGCTTGCACTCGGCTGCCATCTGTGCGGAAGCTGCCATACGGGCAAATGTAACTGGGGTATCGCCACACAGGTGCCGGAACTGGTTAAGCGCCTTAATCCCGAAATTGGCTATAAACGCCTTGTAAATCTGCTGACTGCATGGAAGCACGAAATAAAAGAGATGATGGGCGGCATGGGCATCAACTCCATTGAGAGCTTAAAGGGCAACAGGCTGATGCTGCGGGGCGTCGGCTTAAATGATAAAGAACTTGAAATACTAGGAATAAAGTATGCGGGGGAATGAAAACATGAATGATGTTCTATACGAAGGAAAATCAAAGATCATCTGCAGGGGCGAAGATGAAAACAGCCTGCTGATACGGTTCAAAGACACAGCCACGGCTTTTAACGGACTGAAGAAAGAGGAACTGGCCGGCAAAGGCAGGCTCAATGCAGAGATCTCAAACCTGATTTATTCGTATCTTGCCAAAAATGGAGTCAGGACCCACCTTATAAGGGTGGTGGACGACACATCCGTTTTGGTCAGAAAAGCAGAGATTATCATGCTGGAAGTAATTATCAGGAACATTGCAGCAGGCAGTTTTTCCCAAAAGTATGGTGTGCCGGAAGGAACACCGCTCCGCAATACGGTAGTGGAATACTGCCTGAAAAGTGATGAACTGGGCGACCCTATGATAAATGAGAGCCAGATTACCGCCATTGGTATAGCAACAAGGGAAGAAATCAGCGAAATAACGGAACAGGCTCTGAAAATCAACAAGCTTTTATGTGAACTTTTTGAGAAAACCGGCATACGGCTTGTGGATTTCAAGCTGGAATTCGGAAGAGCCGGCGGGGAAATACTTCTTTGTGACGAAATTTCGCCCGATTCATGCCGCTTTTGGGATATAAAAACAGGTGAAAAACTGGACAAAGACCGTTTCAGGCGCGATCTGGGCAACGTGCTTGAAGGTTACAGCGATGTTCTCAGGAGGCTGAAAGATGCACGACAGGTATGAAAATCCATTATGTAAACGTTATGCCAGCAGGGAGATGCAGCAAATCTTCTCTGATGACAACAAATTCTCCACCTGGCGCAGGTTATGGGTCGCTCTTGCAGAAAGTGAACGCGAGCTTGGCCTGCCCATAACCGGGGAGCAGATAGAGGAGATGAAGGCGCACCTGGATGACATAAACTATGAGGTTGCCGCTGAAAAAGAATATGAAGTACGGCATGATGTAATGGCGCATATTTATGCTTTTGGTGAGCAGTGCCCGCTGGCAAAGCCTATTATCCATCTCGGAGCCACTTCCTGCTACGTTGGCGACAACACCGATATTATCCTTATGCGATCGGCATTGCTCGTTATAAAAAAGCTGCTTGTAAATGCCATATATAAACTCTATGAGTTCGCCGGGAGATACAAGGAACTGCCTTGCCTGGCTTATACGCATTTCCAGCCGGCTCAGCCAACAACGGTGGGGAAAAGAGCTACCTTGTGGATGCAGGATCTGCTGATTGACCTTGAGCAGCTTGAATTTGCAATCGGCAATCTCAAGCTTCTGGGCTGTAAAGGGACTACCGGCACAGGAGCGAGCTTTCTTTCGCTGTTTGACGGAGATCATGAAAAGGTCAGGGCACTGGAAATCAAAATTGCCGAAAAGATGGGGTTTGATAAGGTGTATCCGGTCAGCGGCCAGACCTACCCGAGAAAGGCAGATTACTATATTCTTTCTGTCCTGTCAGGTATAGCGCAAAGCGCCGCCAAGTTTTCGAATGATATCCGGCTGCTGTCACACCTGAAAGAGGTTGACGAGCCGTTTGAGGAAAAGCAGATCGGTTCCTCTGCCATGGCATACAAGCGTAATCCTATGAGAAGTGAGCGTATTGCCTCCCTCGCACGCTATGTGATGGTGAATGCGCTCAATCCTGCTTTTACTGCGGGAGCCCAGTGGTTTGAAAGGACCCTGGACGATTCGGCAAACCGCAGGATTTCTATTCCTGAAGCATTCCTTGCCGTTGATGGGATACTTTCGCTGTATATCAATATCATCGATGGCCTGACCGTATATCCGGAGATGATACGCAGGCATCTGAATGAAGAACTGCCTTTTATGGCTACCGAAAACATACTGATGCATTGCGTCAAAAAGGGAGGAGACAGGCAGGTGCTCCATGAGCGGATCCGCATGCATTCTGTTGCGGCAGCGAAGAAGATAAAACAGGAAGGCGGGGAAAACGATCTGATTTCCCGTATTATGGCAGATCCGGCCTTTGGCCTGACAGACGAAGAAATCGGGCATCTTATGGATGTAAGACAATTCACAGGCAGAGCTGTTGAGCAGACAAATGAATTCCTGGCAGAGGTTGCGCCTGTGCTTGACAGGAACAGAGAGCTGCTTGGCGCCGATGTCCGAATTATGGTTTAGGAGGTAGTAATACGATGCTTACAGCAGTAGTAGGAATTAACTGGGGCGACGAAGGAAAAGGCCGTATGGTGGACCTGCTGTCCGCAGGATATGACGTGATCTGCCGTTATCAGGGCGGAAACAACGCGGGACACACCGTTATCAACGACAAGGGAAAGTTTATACTTAACCTTCTGCCTTCCGGTATCCTCAGGGATAATGTTGTAAATATAATGGGAAGCGGAATGGTTATTGACATAGAGCATCTGTGCGGTGAAATAGAATCGCTCAGAAGCAAGGGAGTCAAAATAACACCCGAAAAGCTGAAGATAAGCGACAAGGCTTTTATATGTATGCCGTTCCATAAGGAGCAGGACATACTTGAGGAAGAACGGCTGGGCAGCAGGAAATACGGATCCACACGCAGGGGCATTGCTCCCGTCTATGGCGACAAGTATATGAAAAAAGGAATCCGGATGGGTGACCTTCTGTCGCTGGGTACTCTGGAAGATAAAGTTGCAAACATACTGGAGTGGAAAAACATCACACTGAGAGGATACGGACAGAAAAATCTTTCACTGGAATTCATGATGCAGTGGCTGATGGAATTCGGAAAACCGCTGATCCCATATATAACAGATGTTACGGAATTCCTGGCAGCGGCGGCAAAGGAGCAGAGGAACATAATGTTTGAAGCTCAGCTTGGTGCGCTGCGTGATATTGATTACGGCATATATCCTTACACGACATCTTCGCAGACACTGGCTGCCTATGCACCTATCGGTGCGGGGATACCGGGGCTTAAGCTCGATCGGGTGATCGGAATCATGAAAGCATATTCCAGCTGCGTTGGTGAAGGGCCGTTTGTTACGGAAATGTTCGGAGAGGAAGCCGCATTTCTGAGAGAAGCCGGGGCCGAGTACGGGGCAGCCACGGGCAGACCCCGCAGGGTGGGAGCCTTTGACGTACCTGCCAGCGCGTACGGAGTCATGGTGCAGGGAGCAGACTCTCTGGCGCTGACTAAGCTGGATGTCCTTTCATATCTGGATAAGATTCCGGTCTGTGTGGCTTATGAGATAGACGGGGAGCTTACCAAGAGCTTTCCCACTGGAGACAGGCTATTGAGGGCAAAACCTGTATATGAGTATTTGGAAGGTTTTAAATGTGATATCTCAAAATGCAGGAACCCCGCTGATTTGCCGGAAGCGGCCCTCAGGTATATCCGCTTTATCGAAGATGCCGTAAATTGTCCGATTGAGTATGTTTCAGTAGGCGCTGCACGGGACGAATATATTAAATTGAGGTGAGCGCATGAAGAGGGTCTATGTCAATGAAAAATGGTGCCTGGGCTGCCATCTGTGCGAATATTACTGTGCTTTTGCCGGAACCAATGAAAAGGACATGGCAAGAGCACTTAAAGATATTAAAATAAATCCCCGCATCAGGGTCGAGGAAGGGGACGGAGTGAGCTTTGCAGTCTCATGCAGGCACTGCAGGGAGCCGCTTTGCGTCAAGGGCTGCATCACCGGTGCTTTGTCCATTAGGGATGGTGTGATTACAATCGACAGGGATAAGTGCATCAGTTGCTATACATGTATTTTATGCTGCCCGTATGGTGCGGTCTATCCGTCTGATGACGGTGCAGTGCAGAAATGTGAACTGTGTGTGAAAAGCATTTCCGGAACACCGGCCTGTGTACAGGGTTGCCCCAACGGAGCCATTGTGTTTGAGGAGAGAGGGTGAGGTCATGAGGTATGTTATCATAGGAAGCTCTGCGGCGGGCATCGGCGCCGTTGAAGGTATACGGCAGGTTGACAGGGACGGAGATATTACCGTTATCTCAAGAGAGCGCTGCCATACCTACTCCAGGCCGCTCATATCATATCTGCTGCAGGGCAGGGTCACCGAGGAGAAGATGAAATACCGGGACGATGGTTTTTTTGACAGGATGGGATGCCGTTTCCTGTGCGGCGAAACCGTGACAGAGATATGCGCGGCAGAAAAAAAAGTAATGCTCGATGACGGCAGCAGTATTGAATATGACAAGCTCCTTGCAGCGACAGGCTCCGATCCTTTTATACCGCCCATCGAAGGACTGGATACCGTATCTGAGAAGTTTACCTTCATGAGCCTCGATGATGCCAGAAGGCTGGATGCAGCCCTAAGCAAAAGCAAGCGTGTGCTCATAATCGGAGCCGGACTTATTGGCCTCAAGTGTGCAGAGGGCATCATGAGCAAAGTTGCCAGTGTTACAGTTATCGAACTGGCTCCCAGGATATTGTCCAGCATCCTGGATGAAGAAGGAGCGAAAATTGTCCAGAGTCACCTGGAGGGCAAGGGTATTGAATTCAAACTCTCTGCAGGGGTCAGCAGGTTTGAAGGAAACCATGCGGTACTGAGCAGCGGGGAGACAACAGGCTTCGACCTGCTGGTGCTGGCGGCAGGCGTTCGCCCGAATACTGCACTTCTTTCAGGCATTGCCGACATTGACAGAGGCATCATTATCAACGAAAAATGCGAAACAACAGCCCGTGATATATATGCAGCCGGTGACTGCACTCAGACGCTGGACATTTCCAGCGGACAAAAGCGGATCATGGCGATTCTGCCCAATGCATATATGCAGGGTGAATGCGCAGGCATCAATATGGCCGGAGGGAAAACGGCCTTTGACAAGGCGATTCCCATGAACGCCATTGGCTTTTTCGGCCTGCACATGATCACGGCCGGCAATTACTTTGGACAGGTATATGCGCAAAGCAGCCCAACAGGATATAAGCGCCTGTTTTACGGTGATAACAGGCTCAATGGCTATATACTGATAGGTGATGTGGGAAAAGCCGGTATTTACACAAGTTTAATCAGGGAACAAACACCGCTTGATTCCATCGACTTTGAACTGATTTGTGAAAAGCCGGGACTGATGGCTTTCACCAGGGAGATACGGAGCCAAAAGCTAGGGGGTGTGGCTTCATGAATATTTCAGCAAGAGACCTTGATTTTAAAGAACTGAATGAAAAAATCAAAGCAGCAGAGGGAGACATATGTGTTGAGGACTGCTGCGGACAACGCTATATAGGAAGCGCGATGAAGGGAAAATCAATTACTGTTTTAGGTACACCGGGCAATGCCCTGGGGGCATACCTGGACGGCGCCGTCATTGAAGTACATGGCAACGCACAGGATTCAGCAGGTGACACCATGAACGACGGAAAGATTATTATTCACGGAAATGCCGGGGATACGCTGGGGTACGCGATGAGGGGCGGCAGAATTTTCGTCCGCGGTGATGCGGGCTACCGGACCGGCATCCACATGAAGCAGTACATGGATAAGAAACCGGTTATTATTGTCGGAGGCAGGACGGGCAGTTTTCTCGGTGAATACCAGGCCGGAGGGCTGATCGTGGTGCTTGGCATCGGATGTGATGACGTTCCTGTCGGAAATTTCACGGGTACCGGTATGCACGGCGGGAGAATTTTTATCCGGACAGAAAAGGAGCTTGCGGGTCTGCCGGCGCAGGTGACGGCAGAGATTGCTTCTGATGAGGATAAGGATGAGATAGTGCCTTACCTGGAGGAATTTTCAGACGTTTTTGGCTTTGATTCGTCACAGCTTTTAAAAGACCGGTTTTACGTACTGAAGCCAAATGCACGCAACCCGTACAAGCAGCTTTATACAGCAAACTGATACAGCTGTGATCAGTAAGGGACGTTTCTTCAATATTTGGATCTGAAGATATGCCAGGAATGTCCCACGTAATTAATATCGTGTGCTGCAGTGATACGAGCGCTTTAGTGCCTGCCTGAAAAGGCAAATCGTTGTTGAACAGCCAGGTACAGCTGTATTGATTGAGGAGGTAGGAGTATGAACACAACCGCAAATGAAGTGCTGCAATTTATAAAGGAGAATGATGTCAAATTTGTCCGGCTCGGGTTCTGTGACCTGTTTGGACTGCAGAAAAACATATCTGTCATGCCGGATGTGCTGCCGGATGCCTTTGAACACGGCATTTCTTTCGACGCTTCCGCAGTCAGGGGCTTCAGCGATGTTGCCAGATCAGACCTTATGCTGTTTCCTGATCCAGCCACACTTACGGTGCTGCCCTGGCGGCCGGGACCGGGAAGAGTAGTGCGCTTTTACTGTGATATAAAAAATCCCGACGGCACGCCTTTTTCCCGGGATACCCGTTATATTCTGAAAAGAGTTTCAGAGAAATGCGAAGCTATGGGCTATGTCTGTAAAATTGGCCCGGAATGTGAATTCTACCTCTTCAAAACTGATGAATACGGAGAACCGACTGATATAACGCTGGACACGGGCGGGTATCTTGATATTTCTCCGCTCGACAAAGGAGAAAACATCCGGCGGGAAATATGCCTGTGCCTTGAAGAGATGGGTATAAACACTGAGACTTCCCACCATGAACAGGGACCAGGCCAGAACGAAATCGATTTCAGGTATAGTGACGCCCTTTCCAGCGCCGACAATATGCTGACCTTCAAATCGGTCGTAAAGGCAATAGCAGCCAGAAACGGCCTGTTTGCCTCATTTATGCCAAAGCCGTTTCCGGATGCGCCGGGCAGCGGCCTGCATGTAAATATTTCATTGTCGCAAAACGGGCTTAACATTTTCAGAAATAAAGAGCATGGCCACTCAAATGTAGCGGAGAGCTTTATTGCGGGCATCCTGGCAAGAACGCCTGAAATAACGCTTTTCCTCAATCCCGTTTGCAACTCCTATGAGCGTTTTGGGTGCTTTGAAGCTCCAAAGTATATTTCGTGGTCGCATCAGAACCGTTCACAGCTTGTAAGGATACCGGCTGCGATGGGTGAGCGGATGCGAATGGAACTGCGCTCACCGGATCCGGCCGCAAATCCTTATCTTGCGTTTGCGCTTATAATGGCGGCAGGACTTGAGGGCATTGAAACTGATCTTAAGCTTCCCGGAGCTGTTGATGCTGATCTTTATACGGCGGATGAAAGTATAACAGGCAAACTCGTCCAGCTGCCGGGCAGCCTTGAAGAGGCCGTCAGGCTTGCTGAAAAGAGCGCATTTGTAAGGAAAGTTGCTGGCGAAGAGCTTGTCTCTAAGTATTTGACATATAAAAAGGAGGAAGCGGCAGCATATGCGGCAGCTGCAGATAAAGCCGCGTTTTACAGGGAGAGATATTTCAGGATAATTTAATGTTACTGCTGAAAAGTTTATTACAGCGAAAAAGATAAGAGTCATAGCGGCGGAAAGGTGGTGGATCGATGGACAGCGCATTAATAGTTTCCAATACCGATAAAAGCATTGCTTTTTTCACGGAAATGCTCAGTTCAGCCTCCATTGATCAGATCGTCACCTTGCGGTCATGCGGTGAAGCCAGACGGCTGCTCCTGGAGAGAGATTTTGATCTGGTCATTATAAACTCCCCTCTCCCTGATGAGTCGGGTGAAAGCCTTTCATGTCATATTGCCGCCAAAGGCATCAGCCAGGTTATACTGGTGGTCAGAAGCGAACACTTCGAAGAAGTGTCGGCAATTACCGAGGAATATGGTGTTTTAACCGTTTCGAAGCCCATAAACAAAGCACTGTTCTGGTCTGCCCTGAAGCTTGCCAGATCAGCGTGCCTGAGGCTCAAACGAATGCAGACTGAAAACAGCAGGCTTAAGCAGAAAATAGAGGATATACGTGTCGTGGACCGTGCCAAGTGTATCCTCATCTCCTATCTGAGCATGAGCGAGAAAGAAGCTCACCGGTATATCGAAAAACAGGCTATGGATATGCGGCTTACAAAAAGAATGGTGGCAGAAGGGATACTGAAGATGTATGAGTATTAGAAAGGGAATTCATGAGCACTGTGCCGTGTTTGGCGTGAGCATACTGCAGGATGAAGCTGCAGGCATCGTGTACAACGGCCTGCTTTCGCTTCAGCACCGCGGTCAGGAAGGCGCCGGCATAGCTGTTGTAACAAATAACAGGATTATCTGTCACAAAAATACAGGCCTTGTCAGCGAGGTGTTCTCCGGAGAGGACCTTGACAGGCTGAACAGGGGCAGGATCGCGGTGGGGCATACCAGGTATTCGACAATGGGAGGAAACACGATTGAAAACGCCGGACCTTTTGTTACGGAATATCTTACAGGACGCATCGCCACCGCGCACAACGGCAATATCACAAACGCCAGGCAGATAAGACAGCAGTTGGGGAAACTGGGTATAAACTTTAATGCGACCAGTGACAGTGAGGTTGTCTCATCACTTATAGCCTACAACATAGTCAAAACCAATGATCTGTACTCCGGCATCATCAAAGCAGGAAACCAGCTTACAGGCGCGTTTTCACTGGTGATCGCCAGCAGTGAAAACAAGCTCATCGCGCTGCGTGACCCCAACGGATACCGTCCGCTGTGTATAGGGAAAAGCAGATCAGGGATGGCAGTTGCTTCTGAAAGCTGTGCCCTTGAAGCCTGCGGTTTTAAATTTATCCGTGATGTAAACCCCGGAGAAATGGTTGTTATGGAAAATGGAGAAATCGTCCATGAAGAGACTGTGCTTTACGGCAGTCAGGATAATGCCGGCCTTTGTATATTTGAATATGTATATTTCGCCAGGCCCGATTCAGTAATTGACGGGCTCAGTGTATATGAAGCCCGTTTCAGCATGGGAACTGTCCTGGCAGAGGAGCATCCGGCGGATGCGGATATGGTCTGCGGTGTTCCGGATTCCGGGCTTGAAGCGGCTGCAGGATTCAGCGCCGTAAGCGGGATCCCGCTTGCACCCGGCTTCGTGAAGAACCGGTACATCGGCAGGAGTTTCATTTACCCCACGCAGGATATGCGTGACAGCGCAGTGATGCTTAAGCTGAACCCGTTGTCGGCAAATATCCGGGGCAGGAGGATCGTGCTGGTGGATGATTCAATAGTAAGAGGCACCACCAGTGAGCGGATTGTAAGGAGTCTTAAAAATGCCGGCGCCAAAGAGGTACATATGAGGATATCATCTCCGCCGTTCCGTTACACCTGTCATTACGGAACAGATATCGACAACGAAGAGAACCTTATAGCCAACAAAATGAGAACAGATGAGATTTGCAGGAAAATAGGAGCCGACAGCCTGGGATACATCAGCATAGAAGGGCTCAGAAGGGCATGCGGCAAATGCAGGCTGTCCTTCTGTACCAGTTGTTTTACCGGACATGGGGATTTCCGGACATGCAAAAAGCAGGACCTGGAGGAGCAATAACAGATGTGCGCAGCATATTTGATACTGGAAAACGGTATGATATTTAAAGGCGAGAGCTTTGGGGAAAAGGGAGATGTAACAGGTGAGGTAGTATTTACCACAGGCATGACCGGGTACCTGGAGACCCTCACCGACCGGAGTTATTACGGTCAAATTGTTTTGCAGACTTTTCCGCTCATCGGCAACTACGGCATAATACCGTCGGATTTTGAAAGTACAGCCATCGGTCCGCTGGCCTATATAGTGAAAACACCGTGTCAGGATCCTTCAAATTTCCGCAGTGAGGGCGATCTTGACACTTTTTTGAAGGAACGGGGAGTTATCGGACTCTGCGGTATAGACACAAGAGCGCTTACAAAAGTTATAAGAGAACATGGCGTAATGAACGGGAGGATCACACAGTACTGCCCGGACAGGACACTGCTGGATGAAATCCGCGCATACAGGATAAAGAATGCGGTGCGGGCGGTTACATGCAAAAAGCCTGTACTCTGTAAAACAGATAATTCTAAGTATACAGTTGCCCTTTATGATTTCGGTATGAAGGAAAACATCAGGCGTGAACTGATGAAGCATGGCTGTGATGTCTGGGTGCTTCCCTGTGATACGCCGGCAGATGACGTGATAAGGCTCGGCGCAGACGGCATCATGCTGTCAAACGGTCCGGGCGACCCGGCGGAAAACACCGGGATTATCCGGAATATTGAACTGCTTATGCAGTCAGGCATACCGATCTTCGGAATATGCCTGGGCCATCAGCTGCTTGCGCTGGCTGCCGGATTTGAAACCTGCAAACTGAAGTATGGGCACCGCGGAGCTAACCAGCCTGTCAAAGATTTGACAACAGGAAGGGTTTACATAAGCAGTCAGAACCATGGATATGCCGTGACTTCTGAAAGCATAAACAGGTCCGTTGCTGAAGAGTGGTTCATTAATGTCAATGACGGGACTTGTGAAGGAATCAGGTACAAACATATACCGGCGTTTTCTGTGCAGTTCCATCCGGAGGCGTGTGCGGGGCCGAAGGACACGGCGTATTTATTTGATTTATTTGTTGAGAGTATGGAGGGGGTCAAATATGCCGCTCGATAAAAGCATAAAAAAGGTCCTGGTTATCGGCTCCGGCCCTATTGTAATCGGACAGGCGGCAGAGTTCGATTACGCAGGAACGCAGGCTTGCCGTGTATTGCGTGAGGAAGGGATCGAAATCGTACTGGTGAACTCAAATCCTGCCACCATAATGACAGACAGGATTATCGCAGACAAGATATATATCGAGCCGATGACGTATACAACCGTAAGGAGGATTATAGAAAAAGAGCGCCCGGACAGTATTTTATCGGGACTTGGCGGACAGACGGGGCTGACACTGTGTATGCAGCTGGCCAGGGAGGGCGTTCTTGATAAAATGGGCGTACGGCTTTTAGGCGCCTCTGCCGAAACCATTGATAAGGCGGAGGACAGAAAGCTGTTCAAGGAAACCATGCAGAAAATCGGCCAGCCTGTGGTTCCGTCTGTTATTGCAGCAGACGTTAGTACCGCGCTGGAATTTGCCGGCGAAGCAGGGTATCCGGTAATTGTAAGGCCGGCTTTCACGCTGGGCGGGACCGGTGGAGGCATAGCCCATAGCCGGGACGAACTGGCAGAGATCGCCGCAGGAGGCCTTTCAATGTCTCCTATCCACCAGGTGCTTGTGGAGAAATCCATTGCCGGGTGGAAAGAGATAGAATTCGAAGTTATGAGGGACAAGGCAGGGAATGTAATCACAGTCTGTTCCATGGAAAATTTTGATCCGGTGGGCATCCATACCGGTGACAGCATTGTTATCGCACCTGCCGTCACCCTTGCGGATAAAGAGTATCAAATGCTGCGCTCGGCGGCTCTTGACATTATTGAGGCACTTGGTGTCGAGGGTGGCTGCAACTGCCAGTTTGCACTGGATCCCCGGAGCTTTGATTACGCAGTGATCGAAGTAAATCCCCGCGTATCGAGGTCATCAGCGCTGGCAAGCAAAGCAACCGGCTATCCCATCGCAAAGGTGGCGACAAAAATTGCCATAGGATACACCCTGGATGAAATCGTAAATGCTGTTACCGGAAATACTTTTGCCGCCTTTGAGCCTGCCCTTGATTACGTAGCGGTCAAGCTTCCGAAGTGGCCTTTTGATAAGTTTGTTTACGCCAGAAGGGATCTGGGTACACAAATGAAAGCAACAGGTGAAGTCATGGCCATTGCGGATACTTTTGAGGAAGCACTGTTAAAAGCTGTAAGAGGCGCGGAGATCGGGACAGAGACCCTTGCGCTGCCGCGATTTATGGCCAAAAGCGATGAAGAGATACGTGAACTGCTCCGCAGAGCAACTGATGAGCGGTTGTTTGTATTGTATGAGGCAATACGGCGCGGTATGGACATAAATGAACTCAACAGGATCACCGGTATCGACCCGTGGTTTTTGCATTGCCTGAATAATATTTGCAGGGACTCGGGGGGAAGCGGACGGAAACTGCCGGCCTGTGATGAGCGGCTGTTCTGTGAGAAGCAGCTGGCCTGCGACCGTAATTTGGCGGACTGCCGGTCGGTTTCTGCAGGAAATGGCCAGTCATCAGCGGTATATAGCCCGGCTTATTCCGGTAATATCCAGCCATCATCGGCATACAGCCCGGTTTCTGCCGGCTATGACCAGTTGCCATCTGTCCGCCGCCCGGCTCGTGACTGGTATGGACAGAATTCACCAGGCTGCCTGGCAGCAGATTCTGACAATAACCGGCGACATGATGATCAGCAGCCGTCAGCCGTTAGCAATGCCTGTAGATACGGACGCAGACCGCTGGTGTATAAAATGGTGGATACCTGCGGCGGCGAATTCGCCGCTAAAACGCCCTACTTCTATTCCATTTCCAACGGGACTGAAAATGAAGCACTGCCGCTGGTCGAAAAGTCAGAAAAGCCGCGCATCGTAGTGCTGGGCAGCGGACCGATCCGCATCGGGCAGGGGATAGAGTTTGACTATGCATGTGTCCACTGCGTCTGGACATTGAAAAAACTTGGCTATGAAGTCATAGTCATCAACAACAATCCGGAGACTGTGTCAACAGACTTTGATACAGGCGACCGGCTTTACTTTGAGCCTCTTTGCATCGATGATGTGATGAGCGTTATTGAAATCGAAAAACCGATAGGCGTCATGGCAGCTTTTGGCGGCGGTACTGCAATAAAGCTTGCAAAAAAGCTGAATGAGCGCGGGGTCACCATTATAGGTACGTCAGCCGACAGCATCGACATATGCGAGGACAGGGAGCGGTTTGATGCGTTGCTGGCAAAGCTTGATATACCGCGCCCGCAGGGATATTGCGTCATGTCGGCGTCAGAGGCACTGGAAGCAGCTGACAAGCTGGGGTATCCGGTATTATTGCGGCCTTCATATGTGTTGGGCGGGCAGAACATGATCATTGCCTTTGAACCTGCAGATATAAACGAGTATATGGAAATAATATTTAGGCAGAAGCAGGAATGTCCCGTATTGATCGACAAGTACCTGTCAGGCCGGGAAATCGAGGCTGATGCCATATGTGACGGTACTGACGTGTTTATACCCGGTATTATGGAGCATATTGAACGTACGGGGATCCATTCCGGGGACAGCATCGCTGTTTATCCATCAGTGAATATCGAAGATGACCTGGCACAGCGTATTTTCGAAGTTACAGAAAAACTGTGCCTGGCCCTGGATGTCAGAGGACTGGTAAATATCCAGTATGTCCTCCACAACAATGAAGTGTATGTCATTGAAGTCAACCCCCGTGCTTCCCGGACTGTACCATACATCAGCAAGGTCACGGGGGTGCCCATGTGTGAACTGGCTACCCGTGTAAGCATGGGAGAAAGCCTCAGGACCCTGGGATACGGCCCGGGGATCGCGAAAATGCCGCCTTATACCGCGGTGAAGGTACCGGTGTTTTCATTTGAAAAGCTGGCAGACGTGGATACCCATCTTGGACCGGAAATGAAATCCACAGGCGAAGTGCTCGGTATCGGCAAAAACATTCAGGAGGCGTTGTTCAAGGGGCTGCTGGCAGCGGGATACAAGCTGAAAAAACGCGGAGGAGTGCTTATCACCGTAAGGGACAGCGATAAGCCTGAAATTGTCCCCATCGCAGAGAAACTGGCGGAATGCGGATTTGAGCTGTACGCTACCAGCGGAACCGGAAAGCTCCTTGCAGATAAAGGACTGAATGTACAGACTGTCGGGAAGATACATGAGGGTGTCGCAAATAACACTGCGTCATTGCTGGAAAGCGGAAAGGTCAGCTATATCATTTCCACATCTGCAAAAGGAAGAGACCCTGCCAGCGATGATGTGAAGCTCCGCAGAAAGGCGTGCGCGCTGGGGATACCCTGCCTGACTTCGACAGATACTGCAAATGCGCTGGCAGATTGTTTACTTTCCGGATACAGCGAAATAAATACCGAGCTTATAGATATTAATAATCTTAGGAGTGAGAGGATGGAACTGAAGTTTACGAAAATGCAGGGCTGCGGCAATGACTATATATACATCAACTGCATGGAACGGGAGATCGATTCGCCGGAATCGCTGTCGGTCCTTCTTTCAGACCGCCACTATGGCATAGGTGGCGACGGGATAGTACTTATACTGAAGTCAGATGTTGCCGACGCCAGGATGCGGATGTTCAACCTGGACGGCAGCGAAGGGAAAATGTGCGGGAATGCGATCAGATGCATTGCCAAGTATTTATTCGATAACAATATCGTACGTAAAAATGAGATGACGATTGAAACACTTTCGGGCATAAAAAAGCTGACGCTTTATACAAGAAACGGGCTGGTGTCATCGGTCCGGGTCGATATGGGCAGGGCTGAGCTCCGACCGGAAATGATACCGGTAAGGCTGCCCGGAGAACGCGTAGTAGCAAGACCTGTTACGGTGGGAGATACTGAATACGCCATTACATGTGTTTCTATGGGCAATCCTCACTGCGTTGTGTTCTGTAAGGATATTGACGCACTGGATCTTGCTTCTGTCGGTCCGATGTTTGAAAACAACGAACTGTTCCCTGACAGGGTAAATACCGAGTTCGTGGAGGTAATGGGCAAAAACCATCTGAAGATGCGGGTCTGGGAACGCGGCAGCGGTGAAACGCTGGCATGCGGGACCGGAGCCTGTGCGTCTGCTGTTGCGGCTGTACTCAACGAATATGCGGACAAGGACACCGACATAAGGGTAACACTGCTTGGAGGCGAACTGACAATCCGGTATACTGATGAAGCAGTATTTATGACAGGAGAATGTAAAAAAGTATTCGACGGGGTGGTAGAAATATGAATGAACTTGTATTGGTACTTGATTTTGGAGGGCAGTATAAACAGCTTATTGCGCGGACGGTGCGGGGATTGTCGGTATATTCTGAAATAATGCCGGGGAGTACCAGCGCTGAGGAAATCAGAAAACTCGCACCCATCGGCATTATACTGACTGGAGGGCCGAACAGCGTATACCTTGCCGATTCTCCCAAATGTGATCCTGAGATATTCCGGCTTGGTATCCCTGTTCTGGGTATCTGTTATGGAATGCAGCTCATGTGCCATATGCTGGGAGGAGACGTCAAGCCCTGCAGCAAGAGCGAGTATGGCAGCATCAGGGCTTCTTTCAATACTGATTCGGTCCTGTTTAAAGGCATCAGGGAACAGAGCCCGGTACTGATGAGCCACACTGATTTTGTCAGCCGGCTTCCGGAAGGGTTTACCGTATGCGCGTCGACATCAGATTGCCCGAATGCCGCCTGCGAGAATCCATCCCGAAATCTTTTCGGCGTTCAGTTCCATCCCGAGACGGAACATACGCAAGACGGAAGAAAGATTATGAAGAATTTCCTTTTTGGCATTTGCGGTGCAAAAGGAGACTACCGTCTTGACGACTATATAGAAACACAGGTGAAGAAAATCAAGCAGAAAGCAGGCGGCAAAAAGGTCCTGCTGGCACTGTCGGGAGGCGTGGACAGTTCAGTCTGTGCAGCCCTGCTGTCTAAGGCTATACCCGGACAGCTAACATGTATATTTGTTGATCACGGCTTCATGCGGCATAATGAAGGCGATGAAATAGAAAGAGTATTTTCAGCCCGGGATCTTAATTTTATTCGTGTTAACGCACAGGACAGGTTCCTGGGGAAGATTAAGGGAGTCACAGACCCGGAACAAAAAAGAAAGATTATCGGCGATGAATTTGCCCGGGTATTTGAGGAAGAGGCGGCTAAGCTCGGAGATATTCCATTCCTGGCGCAGGGAACCATATATCCCGATGTGATCGAATCAGGAGGAAAGCTGGGCGCGACCATCAAGAGCCATCATAATGTGGGAGGCCTGCCTGAAAACCTGTCATTTAAAGAAGTCATCGAGCCGCTTTCCGGGCTTTTTAAGGATGAAGTGAGAGCTCTGGGAAGAAAGCTTGGATTGCCGAAGTCGCTTACCGAGAGGCAGCCGTTCCCCGGACCGGGACTTGCCATCCGTGTGATGGGAGAGGTAACAAAGGAAAAACTGGAAATTGTTCGGGCAGCCGACAGGATCATGTGTGAGGAAATAGACAAACTCAGACGCAAACCACAGCAGTATTTTGCAGTATATACCGGAGCACATTCGGTAGGCGTCAAGGGTGATGCCAGGACTTATGATGCCGTAATTGCGCTTCGTGCCGTAAATACCAGTGACTTTATGACCTGCAGTTACGCTCCGCTGTCACACAAAACCCTGAGCCGTATAGCATCACGCATCACAAGTGAAATAAGCTCCGTGAGCCGTGTAGTATACGATGTAACTTCAAAACCGCCCGCAACGGTGGAATGGGAATAAGCAATGGAGTCAGGAATGAGAATAAGGAGGAACATATGACTAAGTATATTTTTGTAACCGGAGGGGTTGTTTCGGGACTTGGGAAAGGCATTACAGCTGCATCGCTGGGCAGGCTTCTGAAACAGCGGGGGCTGAAGGTAGCAGCGCAGAAACTTGATCCGTATATGAATGTAGACCCCGGAACCATGAGCCCGTTCCAGCACGGTGAAGTGTTTGTCACCGATGATGGAGCAGAAACTGACCTCGATCTCGGACATTATGAAAGATTCATAGATGAAAATCTCACCAGGTTTTCCAATCTCACATCAGGAAGGGTCTACTGGAATGTGCTGAGCCGTGAAAGAGAAGGAAAATATCTGGGTGAGACCGTGCAGGTTATACCGCATATCACAGGCGAGATAAAGGATTTTATTTATGCAGGAGCTGAAAAGAGCGGAGCCGATGTGCTTATCACAGAGATCGGCGGAACGACAGGCGATATCGAAAGCCAGCCTTTCCTGGAGGCTATCCGTCAGATTTCCCTCGAGGTGGGGAGAGGCAACTGCCTGTTCATACATGTTACGTTGGTTCCATACCTGAAAAGCTCCGGTGAACATAAGTCAAAGCCGACGCAGCATTCCGTCAAGGAACTGCGGGCAATGGGGATCTCGCCGGACATCATCATTGCCAGGGCTGAAGAGCCGCTGGATGATGGGATCAAGGCAAAGATTTCTCTTTTCTGCAATGTGAAGCCTGACTGTGTTATAGAAAATCTGAATGTTTCATGCCTGTATGAGGCGCCGCTTATGCTGCACAGGAATGGCCTGGACAGGGTGGTCTGTCGTGAACTCGGACTTGATGTGCCGGAACCGGATCTGGCAGAGTGGCAGAATATGATCGACAAGGTCAGGGCAAGGAAACGGGAAACCAATATAGCAATCGTCGGCAAATACGTTAAACTGCATGACGCTTACCTGTCTATAATTGAGAGCCTTAATCACGCCGGCTTTGAGACAGGTGCAAATGTAAACATACGCTGGATAGACAGTGAAGAAGTGACCCCGGAAAATGCCGGAGAACTGCTGGCTGATGTCAACGGGATAATTGTTCCCGGAGGCTTCGGTGACCGCGGTATCGAGGGGAAAATAGCCGCCTGCAGATATGCCAGGGAAAACAGGATACCTTTCCTGGGCATATGCCTGGGACTCCAGGTCGCAGTCATTGAATTTGCCCGAAATGCAGCAGGCCTTGAGGGTGCACATTCCAGCGAGTTTTCACCAAATGCACCTTATCATGTGATCGATACAATGCCGGACCAGGTAGGCATTACGCAAAAAGGCGGTACCATGAGGCTCGGTGCTTATCCCTGCAAAATTGTGCCGGGTACGCTGATGCATGCTTTGTATGGCGCTGATGAAATACGGGAACGGCATCGTCACCGTTATGAAGTCAACAATAAATACCGAGAGATACTGGCTGAAAAAGGCCTGTGTTTCTGCGGCACTTCGCCGGACGGCAGGCTGGTGGAAGCGGCGGAGCTGCCGAAGGAGGCACATCCCTTTTATATAGGTGTGCAATTCCATCCCGAACTCCTCAGCCGTCCCAACAAACCCCATCCTCTGTTCCTGGGGCTTGTAAGGGCAGCGCTCAGGGAAGACGTCTATGAGAGATGATGACTGCAAAAGAATGATTGCGGGGGCAGGAGGCATTAATTATGATCAACAGGAATTATTTGAATTTGAAGGACAGCTATCTTTTTTCCAATATTGCAAACAGGGTTAAGGAATTTAAGGAAAAAAATCCCGAAAAGGAAATAATCCGGCTGGGCATCGGAGATGTCACACTGCCGCTTGTGCCGGCTGTGGTAGAAGCCATGCAGCACGCTGTGCTGGAAATGGGCCATAAGGAAACCTTCCGGGGATATGGGGAGGAGCAGGGGTACGCCTTTTTGAGACAGGCGGTCTGCAGCTATTATGCCGCAAAGGGGGTTACGCTTTCGGAAACTGAGGTGTTTATCAGTGACGGAGCAAAAAGCGATCTTGGAAACATCCTTGATATTTTCGGCACTGATAATACGGTGCTTATACCCGATCCGGTCTATCCTGTCTATGTGGATACCAACATCATGGCCGGCCGCAGGATCATCTATGCTGACGGAAATGCTGAAAATAACTTTTTGCCTTTGCCGGACAGAAATGTAAAAGCTGATATAATTTATCTGTGCTCGCCGAATAATCCAACTGGCGCTGTTTACAGCAAACAGCAGCTTGAAGACTGGGTGTCCTGTGCTTTGGAGCAGGATGCAGTAATCCTTTTTGACAGTGCATATGAAAGCTTTGTGAGGGATCAGAGTCTTCCCACAAGCATCTACCAGATTGAGGGCGCCCGCAAATGTGCCATCGAGTTTTGCTCATTTTCCAAGACTGCCGGCTTTACGGGTACCCGCTGCGGATACACAGTCATTCCTCATGATCTGATGAGGGATAATGTTTCATTGAACAAACTGTGGCTGCGGCGGCAGACCACAAAATTCAACGGTGTGCCTTACATCGTACAGCGCGGAGCTGAAGCGGCGTTATCTGACGAAGGGTTGAGGCAGATCAGGAAGAATATCGGTTATTACATGCAAAATGCGCAAATCATTGCTGATACGCTCAGGGAGCTCGGCATCTGGTTCGTGGGAGGAGAGAACTCACCCTATATCTGGCTGAAATGTCCTTCAGGCATGTCTTCGTGGGATTTCTTCGATCATCTTCTGAATAATTTCGGAATCGTCGGCACACCCGGCGTTGGTTTCGGAGCAAACGGAGAGGGCTTTTTCAGGCTCACAGCCTTCGGAAGCAGAGACAATGTGCAGAAGGCCATGGCAAAGCTGAAAGAAGGATACGGCAGACTGTGAATATGAGCGGATTTTAAGATTGTCCGGTACTGCTGAAACCCCGCTAAAAGGTACAAAGGGGCAGGTTACTCGTCCAGGCTTGCCCGGAAACCGGGATGAGTAACCTGTCCCCCTGTCCCACTTTTCTCAACTCCCATGCAGGAACAAAGGAGCCGTGATATACATATACTGTATATGAACAAAGGCGTTCATCTGACAAGTTGGTATTTATACCGGCCTGTCAGAATGAATGCCTTTTTTATTTTGCATGAGGAGTGATAATATGTGCGGGATAGCAGGATTCTGCAGCTTTGAGAGAGATTTTCTGCAAAATGAGGGTGTCTGGAAAAAGACCCTTGTGGATATGAGAGAGTCCATTGCTCATCGCGGACCGGACAGCTCAGGCGAATACCTGTGCGTACATACGGGGCTCAGCCATGCGCGCCTTTCCATCAGGGACCTGGCGCTTGGAACGCAGCCGATGGTCAGATCTGTCGATGGCATTGATTTTGTCCTTGTATATAACGGAGAGATTTATAATGTTGATGAGATCAAACCTGGTCTGGAACAGACGGGATACCGCTTTGAGACTACGTCTGATACGGAAGTGATATTGTATGCCTATATGGAATATGGCGCTGATTTTGTAAACAAGCTCAACGGCATATTTGCCTTCGGAATATGGGACGGAGCCAGAAAACAGATGGTGCTGTACCGTGACAGGCTTGGGGTTAAGCCGTTATTTTATACATTAAAAGACGATATGCTTGTGTTTGGTTCGGAAATTAAGGCATTATTCAGTCATCCGCTGGTTCAGCCGGAAATTGATATGAACAGTATGCGTGAAATTTTTGGTATAGGTCCGGCACGGACACCGGGCAATGGAGTTTTCAGGGATATCTGTGAAGTAAAACCCGGCCATTACATGATTTTTTCCTGCAGCGGTCTCAGAGATATACGTTATTGGGAGCTGGAGGCAAGAGAGCATACAGATAGTTATAAAAAAACGATGGAGACTGTTTCATTTCTCGTACGGGATGCCATAACGCGCCAGATGGTGTCAGATGTGCCGGTATGCAGTTTTCTGTCCGGAGGGATTGATTCAAGCATCGTTACTGCCGTAGCATCGGATTTCTTACAGAGCAGCGGATCAAAACTCAATACGTTTTCTTTCGATTTCAGGGAGAACGATACCTATTTTAAGGCAAATTCCTTTCAGCCCGAGCGTGACAGGCCATACGTTGATATGATGATCGGGAAGTATGATCTGAATCACACATATCTGGAGTGCAGCGAGGAAGAACTGGTCAATTTGCTTTATGCAGCAGTGGATTCAAAAGACCTGCCCGGGATGGCCGATGTGGATGCTTCTCTTCTCTATTTTTGCTCACTAGTATCAAAGCAGAATAAAGTCGCGCTGACAGGAGAATGTGCCGATGAGATTTTTGGAGGATATCCCTGGTTTTACAGGGAAGAGCTTATGAATGCCGATGGATTTCCATGGTCACGGGATACAGGCGCACGTACGGCCGTACTGTCTTCCGATTTTACAGAAGAGCTGAAACTTCATGAATATATTGCTGACAAATATCTGGACTCTGTAAAATCGGTGCCGACACTTGCCGGAGAACAGGCCTCCGATGCAACAAGAAGAAAGATAACCTATCTTAATATTAAGTGGTTCATGCAGACACTGCTGGACCGGATGGACAGGATGAGCATGTTCTGCGGCCTGGAGGCACGGGTGCCCTATGCTGATCACAGGATCGTCGAATATGTCTACAATGTGCCATGGGATATGAAGTCCCGCAACGGAGTGGCAAAATACCTGCTGAGAGAGGCATGCAGTGACCTGTTGCCGGAAAAGCTGCTGATGCGGAAAAAAAGCCCGTATCCAAAAACATACCATCCAAATTATGAGCGGCTGCTTGCACAGGTCCTGCGGGAAATTGCAAATGATCCGAATGCTCCGATCTGTTCTGTCGTTAACAGGGAAAAGGTTCTGCTGTTGCTGGAAGCACCTGCAGAATACGGGAAACCGTGGTTCGGGCAGTTGATGGCTGCACCTCAGCTCATGGCTTACCTTATCCAGGTGAATTACTGGCTGCAGAAATATGGATGAAATGGCGCTGTATATTTGCATCATGGCGGAGATACCAAATTAAGGTTCTGAAATCCGAAAAATATGATATGCTGAAAAAAGCTGCGGTATGCTGAAAATTTGTCATAATAATTGTTTTTGCGCTTTTCATGAACTATAGAAGTAATAAATTGTTAAGCTGTCATGAAGGGATTGGTCTTCATGTGTCGAAATACAAGCAGTACTAAAGTTAAGCGGGTGGAATGATTGGCACAAAGAAACATTCTGCATGAAACTGATTTGTACAAGCCGGTAAAAGATTATCTTGAAGCCCAGGGATACCAGGTCCAGGGGGAAGTAAACGGATGTGATCTTGTGGCAATTATGGAGGATGATCTGATTGCTGTAGAGATGAAGACTTCGTTTAACCTGAAGCTGCTGGTCCAGGCAGTCAAACGCCAGAGAGCTGCAGACTCGGTATATGTTGCAGTACCAAAGCCCAAAGGCGGAAACAGGACTTCCGCCTGGAGGGATATGTGCATGCTGCTGCGCCGCCTGGAGATTGGTCTCATCACTGTTGACATGAAAAAGAGCAGTGAAAACGTTGAAGTGCATTTTCATCCCCACACCTTTGACCGTCTTAAAAGCCTTAGCGCAAACAAGCGGATCAGGTACAGCATAATCAGGGAAGCAACCGGAAGAAGCGGCCATTATAATACGGGAGGAACGAACAGGACAAAACTGATTACGGCATACAGGGAGCAGGCAATCCACATAGCATGCTGCATGATGAGATTCGGCAGGATGTCTCCGGCACAGCTGAGGAAAATGGGCACAAGCCCCAAAACGGCAAATATACTGAGAGATAATCATTACGGCTGGTTTACGAGGGTTTCCCGCGGCCTGTATGAGCTCAATGATTCTGCACGTGAATTTATCAACTGCTACCCGGAACTCATGGAACACTATATGAAAAGGATATCCGAATGGGAAGAATCCCTTAAAGCATCAGAAGAAAAACCATGAAGTACAGGTTAGTCTACACAAACACAGATATATTAAATGTTGAAGTGGCATTCTTTATGAAAAGGAAATTAATGTAAAATCTATAATATGAATAGACTGTGAAAGGCTTCATGTATCAGCTTTCCTTTTATTTTGCTTAATGACATTAAATCTCAAAAAGAATGTGGATGCATCCTTTTTCATGCAACACAATGATGCACAAATTTCCTGCAAAAAAGGTTGACTTTGAGTATATGAGCGTGTTATTATATACAGGCAGTTGAGAAATCAGCTGTTCAATTAGCACCAAAAATCATCTGTTTCAAATGCAGTAAAGTAGCATAATTCATGCTGGTGTAGCTCAGCAGGTAGAGCAGCTGACTTGTAATCAGCAGGTCGGGGGTTCGATTCCGTCCACCAGCTCCAAGGGTTTCAGGTATTCCTGAAGCCCTTTTTTCATCCCTATGCTGCACATTTTATGTATAGCCGGAAGGTGTGCAAACACCCGGCTTTTTCATTTTTGCAGGAGAAATAACCCCGGAGTTTTTGTTATTCATTATCTTCAAGAGGAAATGTTACCTGCCATTTTCCTTCGGTTGTGGAACTGCAGGGGCCAGCCGTCAACACTGCTGCTTTCTCTGTGAAAATCTTTTAAGCCCAGAAAAGCATTCTAAGGCGCATAGTTTATGAACGCCAACAGAAGGTGGCTTTTATAGAAAGAGCAAGATGTAACTGTATAACTGAAAGTATCCGTAGTACCTGTGAAGGAACTGGCGTTTTGTTGTGACCATTACATTAAGTTCCATTATCATAAAATAAATGAATATCCGGCCTTGTATTGCTTTTCGCCGGATGATATGATTTTACCTGGATGGAGGATATACATGACTGAGTATTATACGTTTGAAGCAAAAATAAAAGATATCGATCTGAAATTCAGAACCTCAGATGGTGTTTTTTCTCCAAAAGGTATCGACAAAGGCACTTTGGCGATGTTATCGGCTGTTGATTTTCAGCAGACAGACAAAGTGCTGGATTTAGGCTGCGGGTATGGAGTTGTGGGGATACTGGCAGCAAAGATCATAGGGGCAGATAATGTTGTCATGACAGACAAAGACAGCGTTGCTGTGGAGTTATCCAGGCTGAATGCTGCCCTGAACAATGTTGAAGGCGTTAAAATTATTCAGAGTGACGGCTTCAGGAACCTGGATGATAAGGATTTTACACTGATACTTTCCAATCCGCCGTACCATACTGATTTTTCAGTAGCGAAGGAATTTATTGAAAAAGGCTTTAACAGGCTTTGCATCGGTGGGAAAATGTATATGGTCACAAAAAGAAAGGAATGGTACAAAAACAAACTTACGGCCATTTTTGGCGGAGTGAAAGTTTGGGAAGCCGATGGCTACTTTGTCTTTATGTCAATAAAGAAAGACAGTTCATATGCAAATGCCAAAAGAAAGAAAGGCAGGACTGCTGCCTCACGAAACGACCTTCATACCTTCGGGGTCAAATTCACATAAATCATAAAGCCTGGATCCTTCAGCCGGAAGGCTGCAAACCCTGCAGAGATACTGCTGCCAGGAATGTAGTTATCAAATCTGCAATTTTTCTTTCGGGACTCTTTCGGTATAACAACCCCGATACTTTCTTACAATCACCATGTGGATATCTGTACGTGCAGGCGTTCATAACTTTTCAGAACGGCACTTCCGATATTCTCTGACACCGTTACCATGCGGACAACTACACAAGAGACATTGATACCATTTCGGGATGACACTTCATATACCTTCTGACACCGTTGCCATGTGGACATCCGCACATGAGACATTGATATTATTTTGGTATAACAATCCTGGTACTTCCTGACAATGTCACTATATGGACATTCGCTTATTATTGACATTCAGATTTTTTATGACCATCCGGCAGTTATTTCCGGATTTATGCCTGTATCCTCATAAGTCTATTGACAAGGGATTTTGCAGGAACCTTATGTATTCAATTTACATAATATACATTATAGCTTGTGCCTTAAAGGTACACGGTTCTGTACCAATTACCAAAGATAAACCAGTGATTCAATGCTGCCAATGACAAACCGGTATCGAATGAATACCGGCTGCAAAACCGGAGAACAAGCATCAATAGCAGCCAGCTATCGGATAAAACCAGCGGCTGAATGAGCACAAATGATAAACAGCTGCCGGATTACACCAACGGGCAAATGAGAACCAATGACAAACCCGCCGATCGGGCGAATGCCAATGATGAATTCAGTGATCGAAGAATGTGTTGATTAAGGAGTGCAAGGTTATGCAAAGATACACGGTACTCATGGCAGGCGGTTCAGGAACAAGGCTTTGGCCTCTTTCAAAGGAAGCCAGCCCTAAGCAGTTCATCACCGTGAATGATGACAGTTCCATGCTGGTTCAGACTATAAAGCGATTATGTAATGTGGTTCGGCCAGAGCAATGTTTTATTGTAACAAGCCGGCTTTTATCTGATATTACAGAAAAGACAGCCGGGGGATACATCCCCCTGGGGAATATCATACTGGAACCGGAAAGGAAAAACACAGCCGCATGTATTGCTTATACAGCACTTTTACTGAAAAAACGGTATAAGGAAGGAGTCCTGTGCTTTGTACCTGCAGACGGATATGTAAGAGATACTGAAAGCTATGCGGAGGCTTTGAGACTGGCATTCGATACTGCTGAAAAGATCGATGGCCTTGTCATAATTGGAGTAAAACCTTCCTATCCTGCGACCGGATATGGCTATATCCATGTTGCAGCGGCAGCCGGTGACGATGAAAAAGTATCTCCGGTACTGGATTTTATCGAGAAGCCTGATCAGGATAGAGCCAAAGAACTTATCAGTTCAGAGGACTATCTGTGGAATTGCGGGATCGTGGCCGGAAAAACGGATGCGATAATACAGAAAATTGAAGAGTACCTTCCCGAACATTACCATAAGCTTTCCGAAGCATTGGAAAAAGGGGAGGACGATGCTTCCAGTCTTATGGATAAGGCTTATCACGAACTTCAGAGTATTTCCTTCGACAATGGAGTGCTCGAAAAATGCAAATCTTCACTGTATGCGGTGAGAGCAGCTTTTGACTGGGATGACATCGGCAGCATCGATGCCCTGGCTGAAACCATGAAACCTGATTCCGACGGCAATCGGGTAAGAGGACGGCATATCGGCATAAATACGACAAATTCCGTTATCTATGGGAAAGATGCCGCTATCTGCACCATAGACATTGACAATATGATCGTAGTTGGTACGAAAGACGAAGTACTGGTTTGTCCCAGGGACAAATCCCAAAAGGTGAAAATTCTTGTGGAAAAAATAAAAGAGCAGGGCCATGAGGATCTTCTCTGACCGGGGCCATAAGGGGAAGTATGAAAATGGCCGGGTACCTTTTAATAAGAGAAATTGGAATGGGATTTTGGAACGAAATGCATCATGTGCTGACTCAGCTGCTATGCGCAGAATTAATGCGGAGAACCCCGGCCGTGTACTGGGGCAAAGGCAGTCTGTATGCGGCATCAGACGGATCTGACGCGTTCGGACAGTATTTTTTGCCGGTATCGGACTGCGATGCATACGATCTGGCGAAGGATGAATTCTCTTTTTATCCGGAGCGGTGGAATAGTAAAAATATTCTTCCGGACAGTCCGCAGATCACCGGAAACGGCGGACGGGAAGCGGATAACCATGTGGATTGTGCAGCGGACGTCTGGGTACGGGACAGCTACATTGACATTGAAAACATCATTCCGCTGATACCGGAAGGCCATCCGTTCTATGGGCTGAACCGCAGGGAACTGTTTTATCAGCTGATCTGCAAATATATCCGCCTCCGGAAAGAGACCCGGGAGTTCATTGATGCTTTTTATGAAGAGAATATGAAAGGTTCAGCTTTTCTGGCGGTCCATATCCGAAGCAGCGACAAAATTGTGGAAGTGAGGCATCTGCACGAGCTGAACAGCCGATATGTTCCGGAAATAGAAAAGGTTTTGCAGGAGAATCCTGGCATCCGCATATTTTTGATGACCGATGGTATTGAAATCCTGGAAGAGTACAGGGAAAGGTATGGCAGCCGTTTGGTCCATACCGACTGCAAAAGGGCCCACAGGGACGGGCCGGGTGTCCACTATATGGAATACCCGGACAACATGCTCAAAGGGCTTGAAATCATCCGGGACACGTGGCTGGCTGCACGATGTGACTTTTTTATCGGCAACGGGTACTCCAATGTTTCAGCGGGAATCAGTGAACTGAAGGATTGGAAGAATGACAGGATCAAACTCCTGTATTAACGGAAAGAGGCGATGGAATATGGAAAAAAGCAAATGTATCGAAGTATACAGAACTATGCAGCTTATCCGGCTGATCGAGCAAAGAATCAGCGATGAATACAAATTTGACGAAATCAAAACTCCAATCCACCTGTCCATCGGGCAGGAAGCGGTGGCAGCCGGCGTTTGTATAAACCTCAGGAAGGATGATTACATTTTTGGTACCCATCGCAGTCATGCACAATATATTGCAAAAGGCGGAGACATAAAAAAGATGATTGCCGAATTGTACCTGAGAAAAACCGGTTGTGCATATGGCAGAGGCGGATCGATGCATCTTGTGGATCCGGACGTTGGGATACTGGGTTCTTCAGCCATTGTCGGAGGCAGTATCCCGCTGGGAACAGGCACGGCCCTGGCATCGAAGCTTCTTAAGAATGACCGGGTGTCTGCGGTGTTTTTTGGCGATGGCGCCGCTGATGAGGGAACTTTCCATGAAAGCCTGAACTTTGCTTCACTGAAAAAACTGCCTGTAGTGTATATATGTGAAAACAATTTTTATGCCATCAACTCCCACCAGTCGGCACGGCAGGCCGGCGGCAGCATTTGCAAATGGGCACAGAGTTATGGAATGCCTGCATATCAGATTGACGGCAATGACGTAATGGAAGTTTCAGACTATGCTGAGAAAGCCATTGCCCGGTGCCGGAACGGTGAAGGTCCCACACTGATCGAGTGCCTGACCTACAGGTGGAAAGGACATATAGGAACAGTAGATGACGTGGGGGAAGGTTACAGGCCCAGAGAAGAATATGAGTACTGGATTTCGAAATGCCCGATTAAGCGGTTCTCGGAGTTCCTTAAAAATGAGGGGGTCCTGACGGATGAGCTGGCACGGAACATCGATCAGGAGATAAATGACCTGATCGAGGAAGCGTTCCAGTTTGCGCAGAACTCTCCAAAACCTTCGCCTGACGAGTTGCTTAAATTTGTATATGCAGACCGGACATGAGGACAGACACAGGGACGGTTCTTCAGAGGATGCAGATCCGGTTCACCGGAAGCAGTGACAGTTCTTCTGCCGGAACGGGGGAATTCCTGAAACAGATGAAAAATGCCGTTTTGCGATGTGTTGATGAAGCTATGCAGAGTTAAATTCCTGCTAATTCGGCAAATTCGTTCATACAGAAGAACTGTCCCCATGGGAAAACGTGTCGCTGGCTGAGCAGACAAACAGGAAGAAGATTCCCATGCATATACAGACAGAAGAACTGTACCCGAGGCTGTGCAAACGGAAGAACCGTCCCCATGAGAAGAACTGTACCCGTGACCGGAACGAAAGGAGGATGTTATATGCCGTGGACGACAGTTCAGGTTGAAAAACTTGATAACTTTTTCATAACAGGAGATCTTGCAGGCGATCGCGTGATTTCATACAGGGAAGCCCTGCATGAAGCCTTCGATCAGGCGCTTGAAAAGGACCCGAGGGTATTCATCATGGGAGAAGGCGTGGATGATGTTGCGGGTGTTTTTGGAACTACAAAGGGGCTTAAAGAGAAGTATGGCGCAGACCGGATCTTTGATACCCCGATAGCGGAAAATTCGCTGACAGGGATAGCGGCCGGAGCTGCCATGGCAGGCCTGCGCCCTGTATTGATCCATGCGCGGATGGATTTTCTTCTGCTTTCACTGGATCAGTTGGTCAATCATGCATCCAAGTGGTGTTACATGTTTGGCGGAAAGGTAACGGTTCCCATGGTGGTGAGGACCATCAGCGCCAGGGGATGGGGATCCGGAGCACAGCATTCGCAGTGTATCCAGGGAATGCTGATGAATGTGCCAGGCCTGAAAATCGCGGCCCCGGCTACTCCTTACGACGCCAAAGGGCTGATGGTGTCTTCAGTTATCGATAATGGCCCGGTCCTGTTTGTGGAACACCGCTGGCTGCACAAGACCACAGGACATGTTCCCGAAGAGCTCTATTCAATTCCCTTTGGCAAGGGTGTTATCCGCAGGAAGGGAAATGATATCACTATCGTTGCGGTTTCCTATATGCTCGTCGAGGCTCTCAAGGCGGCTGAAAAACTCCAGGATGCGGGCATATCTGCTGAGGTTGTGGATCCCAGGACATTAAAACCCTTCGATGAAGGTATTCTGCTGGAATCCGTCGCAAAAACCGGCAGGCTTCTTATAACGGACACTGGATGCAAAACCGGCGGAGCTGCTGCAGAGATAGCTGCCATTGCAGCTGAAAAAGCATTCCATTATTTGAAAAGGCCGGTCAGGAGGGTGTGCTGCCCTGATACGCCCACACCTACCAGTGATGTATTGGAAAAGGCGTATTATCCCACCGCTGATGACATTTTTGCCGAAGCGGAAGATCTTGTAAAAGGATGATGATAGGATGGCTATGGACAGGATTATCGAACAGGATTGTCTTGAATATATTGAAAAAATTGATCTGACACCTTTGAGGGACAAAACAGTTTTTATTACGGGGGCTAACGGACTCATTGGCACATATGTGATATATATGCTTCACCTTGCCAATGTCGTCAAAAATGCCGGGATAAACATTGCTGCCGTCAGCAAAAGCCCTCCCGGCAGCCACCTTCAGGATATCTTCAGGGATCGTTATTCATTTTGTGCCGAGGACCTGAACAAGCCGGAAAGTGATTGCTTCGGCGTGAAGGCTGACTATATTATCCATGGGGCAACTTATGCCCAGCCTAAAAAATTCATTAGAAATTACATGGAGACCATTCACCTGAATACGACCGTTACGGAAAGACTGCTGAAAAAGGCGAAAAATGACGGTGCCGTCATGCTGTTTTTAAGCTCATCAGAAGTATATGGCGAACCCGATGCGGACCACGTTCCGACCAGGGAGGATTTTCCGGGCTTATGTTCTCCTGTGGATATACGGGCGATCTATTCTGAGTCAAAACGTATGGGTGAAACATTGTGCTTTGCCTACAGAAATTTCGAGGGAGTCGATTCAAAAATCGCCCGGATCTCCATGACCTATGGACCCGGTATAGGCCTGAAGGACGAAAGGGTACTTGCCCATTTTATGCGGCAGGCACTCTATGATAAAAAAATCGTGATGCAGGACGACGGAAGCAAGATCAGGACATTCTGCTACATTGCCGACTGCGTACTGATGCTTCTCTATATAATGCTCTATGGGAAAGACTTTGTATATAACGTGGGAGGAAAGGACAGCATCAGCATCCGTTCCCTTGCGGAAGAAATATGCCTGCTGACAGGAAGTGAGTTATCCGGAGAAATTTCCTGCAATGAAGCGATGAATGACATTAAAGTATCGCCGAAGCTGGTAAAACTGGACATTACAAAAATCATGGACGAGTTTGCACTGCCGCCTTTCAGACCATTCAGGGAAGGCCTGGCCCGCACCATTGAGTGGAACAAAGCATCAATCGGTTCACCCGGCAATTAAGACCTTATGAGTGAATACATCTGCGCCGTAAATACATGAATAACCATAACATCTGTATGGATACCTGGCTGCCTGATACAGAACATGCTGAAATAATGCGGACATTTATTTTCTTCAGCCTTGCACAAAAAACGACAGGTATACATAACATTAACTTGAAGGGATGTATTAAATGGACAAATTGCGAGGTGAACCTTTTATGTCGGGTGACAGATTCCTCTTGATAAAAACCTGGAGCAACAGGCTGTGGCCTGATCTGGAGCATGTGCTGGGACAGCTCCTGATAGCTGAAATAACTGAGCGCGTCCCTGTCATCTATTGGCCGACCCATTGCCTGCATAACGGATTCATTCATACAAACGGATTTGAACTGTATTTCGAACCTGTTTCGAACTATACCATTTTCGACCTGGCAAAACCCGGATATACCTTTTATCCGCCGATTTGGGATGCAGACAATTTGCTGGAGGAAGATAATATAAAAGATACCTGGATGTACCGGAGTATTGGTGATCTTATAAGCAGTGATGCCAATGTTGTTGTCGGGGATGTATATTTTGCAGTCTCAGAAATCATTCCGTTCATCAGGAAGGAAAATGAGGCATATGGTATGACCGCTGAAGAGATTTACCGTTATCTTTATAAAAAATATATAAAAATCAAAAGAGACATTATTACAGAGGTGCAGGGATTCTACCAGTCCTGGCTCAGGGACGGACACCCACTTCTGGCTGTCCATGTCCGCAGAGAAGAAGACGATACGATTATTGATGAAAGAAAGGACATTGCAGATGAGCACTATTGGTACAGGAACAGCAGAAAATATGGAGCAAAACCGTCCGGAAACAAAAAAATAAAATATCGCTTTATACGAAAAGGAAGAATTTTGAAGGCTAATACACAGTATCATGCCGAGATCCGCAGAATGCTGAACAAATATGCGATCCGTAAAATATTCCTTCTCACTGACAGTGAGGAAGTGCTGGAAGAATACCGGAAAATATACGGCGAAAGGGTTATTTTTACGGACTGCAGGCGTCTTACCATCGATGAACCGTCGTATAAAATGGAAAATCCCATGATAAAAAGAAGGCGGGGGGTAGAGACGATTAAAGATGCCTGTCTTGCAGCTGAATGTGACTTTTTTATCGGAAACGATTTTTCCGGCCTGTCACGGGCGATATCAAGAATAAAGGACTGGCCTGATGAAAATATCAAACTTCTTTACCGGCAGAGGCGGAAGCGAATATACCCTATAAACGTAAAAATAATCACAGCCAGGGAATTTAAATTATGGAATCCATTAAAAAAGTTTATTGAAAAGCTTTGCGGCAAAATCAGAAAAAAGCTGCACATTGGGGGTGGTGAATTTGACGAATAACCGGTTCCTGCTGATCAAAAGCTGGGGCTGCGGTTTCTGGTCCGATGTGGATCATGTGATGGGCCAGCTGCTGGCCGCTGAAGTGGCCGGCCGGATCCCTGTCGTCTATTGGGGATCAAACAGCTTATATTCGGAATCCTTTAAAGGGAATGCTTTTGAATTATATTTTGAACCTGTATCCGGCTATACGGTGGAAGATTTGATCAGACCCGATTACACCTACTACCCTCCCATATGGAACAGCAAAAACCTTACGGTGGAGGATCTGGATAAAGTGGCCTGGACATACCGCGATATCGGCGATATGATGCTCAGCGACGCCAACGTGGTGGTCAGCGACACGCATTATTTTGTACGCCCCATAATACAGTTCATTCCCAAGACCCACTGGGCATATGGAATGACTGCACACCAGATATACCGCTGCCTGTTTGACAAGTATATCAGGCTCAGGCCGGATATCCAGGAGGAGATAGAGAAGTTTTACAACGAAAACATGAAGGGCCCGGGACCGTTGCTGGGAGCCCATATCAGGGGCGGCGACAAAGTTAAGGAAGTGGAAAACCTGTCTCACCTGAACAAAAAATATCATCAAACGATTAAGAGATTTGTCGGCCGCTATGGGATCAAAAAGATCCTGCTGCTTACAGATTGCCAGGAAATCCTCGATGATTTTAAAAAGCGGTACGGAAATATGGTTGTCTATACCGACTGCAAGAGGGGACAGATCAATGATACGGAGAACGCTCCCCACCTTACCGGCTATTCTGAAAGAAGGCGCAAAGGCATAGAAATAATCAAGGACACTTACCTGGGTGCCAAATGTGATTTTTTCATAGGCAATGGTTATTCCAATGTATCATACACCGTAAAACGGCTGAAAGACTGGCCGGACAACAATATGGTCCTTTTTTACAGAGACCTGAAGCATGAAATGAAGCTGGCAAAGAAACGCGTCAAAGCTGACAGGAGGAGAAGAAAATATGAGAAGGTCCACCACAAAGCAGAATATCCTGAATTGTACGGAGGTGTGAATACGTATGCAGACAAATCGATATTTACTGATAAAATCATTGGGTAAAAGCATTTGGACCGACGTTGACCATGTTATGTGCCAGCTTCTTGCCGCAGAATTGACAAACCGGACACCGGTGGTGTACTGGGGCATGGAAAGCCTGTATTCCGCGTCCATCACGTCAAATGCATTTGAACTTTTTTTTGAACCGGTGTCCGATGTTACGGTCCATGAAATAGTCCGTGAGGGATATTCTTTTTATCCGCCTGTATGGAATTCCGGAAATATACTCGCAGAAGACAGTGACAGGTACAGAATGGAAAACCGGGATCTGAAAAGTCTGATGAGAAGTGACGCAAATATTGTTGTCAGTGACATCTATTATCCGCTAAGCTCCATATTGTTATGGGCGAACAGGGATCACTGGTCTTACGGGAAAACACCATGCCAGGTTTACCGGTGTCTTTTTGACAAATATCTGAAGCTGAAGCCTGAAGTGAAGCGCGAGATCCAGAAATATATCAACACCAACCCTGATTTCAGGGATGAAAAACCAATACTCGGCATCCACTGCAAATCGAATGCCATTGTGCATGAAGTGGCGCAGGTATACGATCTGAACGAATTTTACAAGACGCATATCTGGCAGTTTATTTCACAGTATAATATAAGACACGTTTTCCTGATAACTGACTCCAGGAAAATACTCAGGGAATATAAGAAGATATACGGCATCAACGGCATGCTTTTATATACCGACAGCAAGAAACGGCCTCTCAAGCAGCGGATACCTACTTATCTGCAGGATTTCCCGAATAAAAGGCATAAAGGTGTAGAACTGATCAGGGACACCATTGAAGTCATTAAAGACACATACCTGGCCGCACAATGTGATTTTTTTATCGGCAACGGTTATTCAAGCCTGTCCAATACTGTGATGCGGCTTAAAGACTGGCCTGAGACCAACATTAAGCTGCTGTACTGATTTATGTTTCAAAAGGGAAAGGGGGAATAATCTTGAACAATAATGAGCTAAAATACATGGAACTGATAAAGAACAGATATCCCCAGATGGATCTGTCAAAAATAGAATTCAACAAAACTGACGGGACATACAGCGATATTGCGGTTGTAAATAATGAGACAGTTTTCAAATTTGCCAGGTATGACTGGAGTGCTGTCTACCTGAGAAACGAAGCGGACGTGCTCCGCTTCATCCGGAATTTTGTTGCAACGCCGCTGCCGGATGTGGAACTGATTGCCCCGAACATTTCCCGCCGCGGTTATATAAAGGGCACGTCCTTATACCGGAATGTTCTGCTGAAAATGAATCAGTATGCGCAGGATTCAATTGCTATGCAAATTGCGGCATTTCTGAAGCAGCTGCACACTATTCCTGCAACAAAAGCCGAATATGCAAATATTGAAAAATCCCAAATGAACCGGACGAGGGAAGAATGGCTGACCGAACTTGAGACGATACAGAGAAAGATATTCCCCTACTGTACAGAATACGTAAAAGAGTACCTGCGCCAGATTATCCAGCCGGCCATTGACAATGAGGATTTTTTTAAATTCAGGCCTTCGGTTATACACGGAGACCTAACACCATGTCATATCCTGTTTGACAAAACGTCCCGGAAAATCACCGGCATCATTGGATTCAGCAATGCGGGCATCGGTGATCCGGCTTATGATATTGGAATGCTCCTCGATCATCTCGGAGAAAACTTCATCTTGCGGGTGCAGAAATACTATCCGATTTCTCCCGCATATCTGGAAAGAGCCAGATTTTATGCCTACATCAGCAGCTTTATGTGGTACAGGGATGTTTGCGACATGATTGCCACACGGGATTTTTCCCGTTTTCAGATACAGGCAAAGGACAGGGACATTTCTCCTTTCGGAACATTAACCCCGGGAGCTGCGGCAAAGTCGCCAAAAAAATGAGTCAACCAGGCGGGATGCTGAATAGAATATTGTATCATGAATTTTCGTGGGAGATGGTTTTGTGAATTATTCTGCTGCAGATTTAAGCCACCTCGCAATCAAAAGAACGATTTTTGAAGGATACAGCAAAAGACAGGTAGACAACATGATTGCAAAAATTATTGAAGATTATACGGAGATGAGTAACAGCATACATGAGCTGAAATGCCAGATATCCAGCCTGAATGAGACAGTGCAGCATTACAAGGTACTTGAGGAATCTCTGCAGCACTCCATCCTGGTCGCACAGCATACAGCAGAGCAGGTCAAGACAAATGCATGCGACAAAGCAAAAACCATAGTGGATGACGCAGAGGCAAAAGCACAGAAAATAATAAATGAAGCATATGAAGAAGCACGCAGGATCCAGGCAAAACATGAGCAGCTCAAAAATGAATTGTATACCTTCAAAACTAAATCGGAAGCGCTGCTTCAGGCTCAAATGGACGTTATCAGGCAACTGTTTGACGAATAAAATGAGCGCCTCCCCAAAAAAGGCAGGGGGATTGTTCCGTATCCTCCTGTCCTGTTTTGTTAAGAAGCACTCCTGCCTGAACTGCCGGCTGATAAAGTCCAGACGGATGAACATTTATACCTTAAGTTGCTCCTGGGTATTTTTTTTCAGCATGTTGACGTAATATTCATATTCTCTCCGGATCCCTTCACGTATATCCATTTTCGGCTTCCAGCCGGTTGCAGAGATCCTGGAGTTATCCAGAACTCTCCTTGGAGTTCCGTCGGGTTTCTCGGTGTTGAATACTATCTCTCCCTGATAACCTGTGACATCCCGGATGATCTCGGCCAGTTCCCTTATACTGATTTCCTTTCCGGAACCTATATTCACCAGTTCGCTGCTTTCATAATTCTGCATCAGGTACAGGCATGCTTCCGCCATGTCATCCACATAGAGAAATTCCCGCAGGGGCTTGCCGGTTCCCCACAATTCAACAAACGGCAGGTTCTCGGTTTTGGCTTTGTGGAATTTTATGATCATGGCAGGGATCACGTGGGAGTTATTAGCGTCAAACCTGTCGTTGATTCCGTACAGGTTGGCGGGCATAACTGAAATATAGCGGGTGCCGTATTGTTTGTTGTAGGACTGGCACATTTTGATCCCTGAAATTTTTGCCAGGGCGTAGGCTTCATTGGTGGGCTCCAGCGGACCTGTGAGCAGGTATTCTTCCATGATAGGCTGAGGACACAACTTCGGATATATGCATGAACTGCCCAGAAACATCAGCTTTTTCACTTTGTTTTTAAATGCGCTGTGTATCACGTTGCATTCGATAAGCATATTCTCCATGATGAAATCCGCGGGATACGTATCGTTCGCATGGATGCCTCCCACCTTTGCGGCAGCCAGGAAGACATACTCCGGTTTTTCCTCTTCAAAAAACTTCTCGGTCTTTGCCTGATCTGTCAGGTCCAGCTCCTGGTGAGTCCTTTTTATTATATTTTCATACCCGTTTTGTTTAAGGTACCTTACAATGGCTGAACCGACCATTCCGGTATGCCCTGCTACATATATCCTGCTGTTTTTCTCCATATGGCAAACCCCCTTAATCGAATTTTATGCCTGCGGCCTGGATATCACTTTTCACCATCATGGCGACAAGCTCCTCAAAGGATACCCTGGGTTTCCATCCCAGCTTGTTCTTTGCCTTTGTCGGATCACCCAGCAGCAGGTCCACTTCTGCAGGCCTGAAAAACTCACTGCTGACCTTTACCAGTTCCCTGCCGGTGTCTTTATCGACACCTTTTTCATTTATGCCCTCACCGATCCAGGTAAGGCTAATCCCGATATTCCTGAATGCCAGTTCGCAAAATTCCCTAACTGTATGCGTTTCGCCCGTTGCAACAACATAATCGTCGGGTTTGTCTTGCCGGAGGATCAGCCACATGGCTTCAACGTAATCTCCTGCATATCCCCAGTCTCTTTTTGCATCCAGGTTGCCGAGACATATATATTGTTTCTGCCCGCTGAGGATATCTGCTATTCCGGTTGTGATTTTGCGGGTAACAAAGTTTTTGCCTCTCCTGGGAGATTCATGGTTGAAAAGTATCCCGTTGCAGGCAAAAAGACCGTAGGCCTCTCTGTAATTCACCGTTATCCAGTATGCGTACAGCTTACTCACCGCATAGGGGCTCCTGGGGTAAAACGGTGTATTTTCATTCTGCGGTATTTCCTGTACTTTCCCGAATAATTCGCTGGAAGAAGCCTGGTAAAATTTTATACCGGGGTTTACTTCTCTGATGCTTTCCAGCAGCCTGACGGTACCTACGGCATTGGCGTCTGCCGTAAATTCCGGCACATCGAAGGAAACCTTAACGTGGCTTTGTGCCGCCAGGTTATACACTTCAGCGGGTTCGATCCTGTACAGCAGTCTGCTCAGACTGAATGCATCGGTCAGATCGCCATAATGCAAAACCACTTTTTTTGGCCCGTCAAGCAGGTGCCTGATCCTTTCTGTATTGTCCGTGCTGCTTCTTCTGATAAGGCCATGGACCTCATAGCCTTTTTCCAGCAGAAACTCCGCCAGGTAAGAACCATCCTGCCCGGTGATTCCTGTAATCAACGCTTTGCTCATTTGCATACCCTCCTGTGGTGTAAATGAATCTCACATCTTGTCATCCCGCGCCTGGAATGCTTTGCTGCAAATCCTTGTGCCGGAGATTGCGTAAGGCTCTTGATATAATAATATGCAAACTGATTATGTAATGTTACATTTGCCGTATTTGAGACGGGAACCGTGGTGTATGCTTTGTGTAATGGTGACATGACAATGCCCGGCCCGGCGGCGGGGCGGCATGGACGGGACCGGCTGGAAATGGGCGGGATAAGGTCCATTGACGGGATGACAGGACAAGACTCAATGGAAAGGTGAGAGGACAAGGTTCGATGGCAAAGCGGCAGAACGCAGCTCAACAGATTGGCTGCAGGACACAGTCAGGTGAGGCTGACCGCAAGACAGGCAACATCATACCGGCCGGTGAATAAGATGTACGGACGGAATGCGAAGAATGCACTGAACGTGTGATACAGGCGCTTTTCGCTGTTCCGTAGTACTTTTTTATTAATTCTCTTCAGCAGAAAGAAAGGATGTGACTATTTATGCCGACAGTATCGGTAGGAATTCCCGATACTACTTTTGTGTCTTCTGCTCAGCCGGCACAAAATTTCTCTTTTTACCCGCTTATGTATGTGGGTTATGATCCGTCAGCATTCCTGAACTGTATAGGACTGATGGAAATTGATCTGTCATCTGTGCCCGTGACACAGGTCGACAGTGCAGTACTGCAGCTATCCGTGATTGTAAAAACAGGTACGGATCCCAGCCCTGTCGTCGTAAACAGAGTAACCAGCCTTTTTGATATCTCGACCGTAACTTATGACACTGTTCCGCCATTTACAGCCACAGCTTCGCAGACCGACGTCAGCGTATCGGACCTGTATACGATCGTAAGTATTGATATTACTGAGCTTGTGAATCAGTGGCTCAACGGAACATACCCGAATTACGGAATTGCACTGACGAATCCGGATGGGGTAAGTCTGGTCCAGTTTGGAACTAATAATATCGTATACGAACCATATTTTCCTAAGCTTGTAATCACCTATTCGGATACTCCGACTCCTCCCACTCCTCCTGCCGGTTATCCGTATGCGTATGTCTACAGCACAGAAAATCAGACAGTCGAATTATCTGCTCCCGTTGTGTTTAACAAAAATGGCGCTTTACTGGGAATAAGCCATGAAGCAAACACGGCACCTGTTATCATTGAATCTGCCGGGATCTATGCAGTCTGGTATACCATTTCTTCATATACGCCAAGTCAGTTCACACTGTTCCAGAATGATAACCCGGTGCCTGGAAGCACGTACTCAGGTACCATCACTGATTTGGTACCTACTAATGATGGCACCACTTTTACCGGTATGGTTATCATCAATGCTGCGCAAGGTGACCAAATAACACTGAGGAATTATGAAAGCAGAAATAGCACAGCTGGTCTCACAAATTCTTTGGGCGGAACTCGAGGCGGAGTCAGCGCATCCATTATGATCCTGAAGGTTGGAGAGGCGGTAACGAATGACCCGCAGCTGGATGCCGTAAACAACGCGCAGGATATTACACAGATAAGGACAGCCATTACCGATCCATCCCTTGGCCTGGATCTTGACGGCTTTAATTCTCTGAGCACGGCAGCACAGGATACAGTACTGCAATCCTTGCTGACAAACCGGCCTGACCTGGGGTATGTGACGGTGGCATCACTGCAGGAAGCGCTGGATATAGCCGTAAATGAAGTTGTGGATCCTGAAAACATCCGTGTAAAGGCAGGCAGCACAGGAGGAGACGGAAGCATTGCGCATCCCTTCGGAACCATTACAGAGGGTATCAGTGCAGTAGCCCCCGGAGGAACTGTTCATCTCGCAGCAGGTACTTATGAAATTACAGATCAGATAAATGTCAACAAAGCCGGGATGACGCTGCTGGGTGAACCGGGTGCCGAGATCATCCTGAAGGCGGATAAAATCGCGATCCTGGTTACCGGAACCGGCGCAACCGTGCAGGGACTGACCATTACCAGTGATGTGCCCTATGCAAAGGAATTCATCCAGATAGGAGCAGATAATGTAAAAATCATCGGGAACACTATTTATGGGCCCGAACAGCCGCTGCCGATGAATAACTGGGTCGTGAACCGTGCCGTCGTATTACAGGGAGGACTCACAGATATCCTTGTTGAGGGAAATACATTCTACTCCCTGAGGACCGGAATGTATATCAATCCTAATACGGCCGGCGCCATAAACAACAATGTGGTCTACAATACAAAAGGCGGATTCCTGGTGGACGGCGCATTCACAACATTTATGGGCAATTCATGGGGCACGCCGCCCAATGAATTCGATATCGTTCTTCTGGAAGGGACTACCGACGGACCGCCGTATGACGACCTGGCACAGTTATCTGTTGACAATGATAATGCATCTATTTCCGACCAGAGATAACCTTCCCGGCCGGAGATACCATGATCAGGTATAATCTTCCCGAACAGGTATAGTTTGCAGCGGGCTGTTCCAAAAGCGGGGCAGCCCGCTGTTCCATTCTGATGTGCATGAGCACTGTGACTTATTGTAAAGCCGTCCGCGGCGGCCTGATTGCCTGCTTTTGACTGCTTCATATTACCCGGACTAATCGCAGTGATATCTATGGATCTTAATAAAAACCATGGAGCCTTTTATACTACATTTTTACAGCTTCGTAAATAATTCGCCTGCCCTGCTGCCTGATAAACCGAATGCCAGAAGCAAATTTGATCATTGTATATTAACGCTTTCGGTGGTATTATTTTTCATAGCTGATAAATCAATGTTCTTTCACAATGCATGCGACGGCATCTGTCATGGAGGAAGCATGGTATTCTCAAGCCTTGTATTTTTGCTCAGGTTTTTACCGTTAACATTGCTGTTCTATTTTTTTGCGCCGGGAATCAGAGCGAAGAATATCGTACTGGTCGCGGCATCGCTGATCTTTTACGCCTGGGGAGAGCCGGTATGGGTAATACTGCTGGTCATCAGTTCCATAACAGACTATGTCTGTGGAGGCCTTGCGGGGAAATACCGCAGCACCGGCATGGGAAAGCTGTTTGTAATTATTTCGCTGGTTTTGAATCTCGGACTTCTGGGCTTCTTTAAATATGCCGGCTTTTTTGCTGAAAATCTGAACGCGGTTTTCGGACTGCATATACCGGACCCGGGGATCGCGCTGCCGGTAGGCATATCATTTTATACGATGCAGACCATTTCATATACGATAGATGTTTACAGAGGGAAAGCCAAAGTTCAAAAGTCATTTCTTAACTTTTTGCTTTTTGTGTCGATGTTCCCGCAGCTGGTGGCCGGTCCCATTGTAAGGTATACCGATATTGAAGGTCAGCTGCAGGAGAGAAAGACAACTCTGCAGGGCGTTTATGAAGGAATTGTCAGGTTCGTGACAGGCATGGCAAAAAAAACTCTTATCGCAAACTATGCGGGTTCCCTTGTGGTCAAATATCTTGACGGCGACCTGCTGAGCATGTCGGCGCCTGAAGTGTGGTTTGGCCTGCTGTGCTATACATTCCAGATATACTTTGATTTTTCTGGTTACTCAGATATGGCCATTGGTCTTGGAAAAGTCTTTGGATTCACGTTCCCGGAAAATTTTGATCATCCGTATGTGTCGCAAAGCATAACCGAATTCTGGCGACGCTGGCATATAACGCTTGGCTCGTTTTTCAGAGACTATGTATACATACCTCTCGGAGGCAACCGCAGGCTGCAGTACAGGAACATTTTCATTGTATGGATGCTGACGGGACTGTGGCACGGGGCCAGCTGGAATTTTGTCATATGGGGACTGTATTTCGCAGTTATTTTGGTGATTGAAAAGACATTTTTGCTCAAAGCCATGCAAAAGGTGCCGAAAGTTCTCAGGATTGCCTATTCGTTCATACTGGTTGTTTTCGGATTCGGTTTCTTCTACTTTGAAGATACGGGCAGAAATATAGAAGCGCTCAGAGTAATGTTTGGACTGGCCGGATCAGTGTTTTCATTAACTGATGTTCTTCTGCCCGCAGTAAGTTATCTTCCGTTTATTGCTGTGTGCATTATTTGTTCTATACCGGCCGGGAGTATCGTACCGGACAGGATCAGGGACAGGATCAAATCGCTTCAGATACCCGAAGGAATACGTGCAGCTGCTTTTGCTGCATGCATATTGGCTGTGTTTGTATTGTCGGCGGCAAGTATTGTCAGCAACAGCTACAACCCATTTATATATTTCAGATTTTAATACGGGTGATAACCATGAAAAAAACTCAGATAACAGTAATAATATCTTTTGCTGCAGCACTGACGATACTTTGCTTCTGTTCACTGTTTACCGACGCGGACGGCTTTTCGCCGCTTGAAAACAGGTATCTCAGCAGAAAGCCGGAATTCAGCCTTTCAGAATATTTTTCCGGTGATTTCATGGACGAGTACGAAAACTTCCTGCTGGACAATTTTTTGCTGAGAGATTTTTCGATCAGGAGCTTTCAGTCATACTCGGACCTTATGTATATCGATATTGTGCCCGATGAGGAAATAATCGTGGCAAATGTGGATGTGGATGAATTTGTGACAGCCGGCGGACAGCAGGGCGCCTCTGACGATGCCGTGACCGGAGCATACAGCGGCCCGGCTATGGACAGCGATCAGCAGTCAGAACGGGCATCTGGTGAAACGGCAGCTGAAAACGCCGTGCATCGCTCAGATAACAACTCTGTTCCGTATTCAAATGATATAGTGACCGGTGCTGACGGAAATGCCGGCGAAGCTCAGCCGGGAGACGGACGGCTGCCGGGAGCCGGACAGCACCTGCGGGAAGAAGCCAGGCGAACTTTGGATGAAGGTGTAAGGACAGAAAATACCGGCGGCACGGGCATGGCCGACCAACAGCCGGGACATGATGCCGGGCAGGTTATTTCCGGGCAGGAGGACGGTACAGATGCTGCAGGCGGCAATGGAACTGAGAAAGATCATACGAACGAGAATAACTCGCTGATAATTGCAGGTGACAGGATAATGATGCCGACGGGAGCTTACAACCTCGACCAGTTTGGCAAAATTCTGTCTGATTTTGCAGAACTTATGCCTGAACTTAACCTGTATTCGGTCACGGGGCCGACAAGCGCTGCATTTTATGCGTCTCCCAGGTACAGTACAGGCAGGTATGACCAAAGCAGGGCTGAAGACATTATTGCCGGGAGTGCTGATGGCGTTACAGTAGTAAGGGTATTTGACAAACTTATGAAACATAAGGATGAGAATATCTATTTTCGTTCGGATGTCCACTGGACCGCACTGGGGGCCTACTACGCCTATACGGCTTTTTGTGAGGCATCGGGGCTGGAACCGGGGGACATTGATGCGGACTTTGTAAAATATACATACGAACCTTTTCTGGGAGGACTGTATTCACAGATTTACCAGGCACATGAGGCAGCAAGGCTCAGGAATAATCCAGAGCAGCTGGATTACTACATACCCAGGCTGGGACATCAGCTTACTTTATATAAAATGGGCAACCTGGATGATTCATATAAGGTCAGCAGCATCATCAACACAGATTTTGAAAGCCTCGGCGCCTACAAATATTCGTGCTTTGCATGGGGAGACCAGCGTATCGAAAGGATAGATACCGACAACCCCGGAGGGAGAAAGCTTCTGGTAATTAAGGACTCGTATGGCAGCTGCCTTGTACCGTTCCTTGTACATAATTATTCGCTGATATATGTAATTGACCCGAAGGGTTTCAACAATGAAACAAGTCCCGGCTTTGACGCGAAAGAGCTGATAAATGAGGAAGGAATAGAGGATGTATTGTTCTGCTTTTCTATTTACGGAAGCGGGAGAAAAATAATCAGGGACAGTTTAGCAGGCCTCCTGCTGCAATAGTACGGTATTATGGCTTTTGCTGGGCTTTGATATGAAGCAGTTACATTGAATCATTTATATTATGAAAATAACTGAAATTCATGTGAACAGTAAAGGCTCCCTGCCTAACCGGACCGGGAGCCTTTGCATTTCTGCAGACTGTTTCCTGATAATTCTGAAAGGTAAATTATTCGGTTCTTCTGTATATTATAATTCACTGACTTATCCTGTTCTCATACGCTTATTCCTGTACTTACGCATTAACTTACGATGCACTGCCCTATGCATCTGCCAGGGCGATACGCGGATTTATGTCAGGTATACTTATTTCTATTTCACCCATATCCAGGTCATCCGTACTGATACTGACAATCTCATAGCCAGTCTGTCCCGCAGGTGTCCGTACGGTGATTTTGCTGCCTGCAGGCTGAAGAAGCAGCGCTCTTCCCATAGGTGACATACACGAAGCAGTAAATATATCCGAAGCTGATTTTCCTGTAAAAGGAAGTACTATACGGCAGTCCATGGTTTCCGAATCTTCCAGATCCTTTACCTGCACTATACTTCCTATTATTGTGAATGGACATGTATCCATGCCGTCTTTGTTCGTCTTCATGCTTTTGAGTTTTTTACCAAGTTCGGCGGTATATTCTCTGAAGAATGTTTCGCTTTCCATCCCGGCCTCGGCGTTCTTTGCAAAAAAGCCTTTTATTATGGGTTCTTTCACATTTTCGATCTGGGCGATATGATCGGTCAGGACTTTGTACATTCGTTCAGACAATACAATTTTCTGCATTTTAATCTCCCTTTCATCAATTTTGCATACATGGAAAAATAAATATAAGAAGACACTTCGCACGGCCATATGCGAAATGTCTTCTTATATATGCTAACATAAATGTAAACAGATGTCAATGATGGTTTGCATTTACTATACCCAGATACCTATAGCCGCGGTGTATATGTATTAGCTGTACCTTATACTGATGCTGACGTCTCACCTTTCTGATACTGCATCAGGTAAAGCGAATAATACATGCCTTTTTTGGCCAGAAGTTCCTGATGTGTACCTGATTCCCGGACCTTTCCCCTGTGAAGTACGATAATGTTGTCCGCATGCTGAATCGTGGAAAGCCTGTGGGCAATAACGATGGTAGTACGGTCCCTTGTCAGCTTTTTGAGTGCGTCCTGAATAAGGAGTTCGGTTTCGGTGTCTATATTTGATGTCGCCTCGTCCAGTACCAGTATGGCAGGGTCGAATGCAAGTGCCCTGGCGAATGCAAGCAGCTGCCTCTGACCCGCTGAAAATGTTGAGCCGCGCTCCATTACCTCTGTATCATATCCCATGGGGAGCCTGCTGATGAAACTGTCGGCGTTGACATACCTGGCAGCTTCCCGGACTTTCTCATCGGTGATGCTCTCCTCGTTGAGCCTGATATTGTCTTTCAGTTTGCCGCTGAACAGGAAAACATCCTGCAGCACGACACCGATCAGCCTGCGCAGATCGTCTCTGCGTATATCTTTGATGTTGATGCCGTCGATGAGTATTTCGCCTTTCTGTATTTCATATAGCCTGCCAAGGAGGCTGATGATCGAAGTTTTGCCTGCACCGGTGGCCCCCACGATGGCTACTGTTTTGCCTGCCGGGACCCTGAAGCTGACATCGCGGAGGACCCAGTCGTCATCATTATAGGCAAACCAGACATTTTTAAACTCTATTTCTCCCCTGATGCCTTTTCCTGCCCGGATCGTTCCGGAATCTTCCTCCTCCGGTGCGTCAAGTATGAGGAAAATCCTTTCCGCAGCTGCCATGGAAGACTGCAGAATATTGTATTTCTCGGCCAGATCATTGATAGGCTGGAACAGCATGCTGATATAGTTGATAAAAGTGTAAAGCACGCCGAACTGTACCGAGCCTTCAAGGACATCCTTACCGCCGTACCACATCAGAAGTGCGAGGGCAAAGGAGGACAGCATTTCTATGGCCGGACGGAAGAGACCAAATGTCACTATTTCATTCATTGCAGCCTTGTAGTATTCCCTTCCGGTTTCTTCGAACTTGCTGTAATTCTGTTTTTCGGCACTGAACATCTGAATTATGCGCATGCCCGAGATATTTTCTGATACGGCGGAATTGATCCTGGCCAGTGCCACCCTTACTTTCCTGTAAACCTTTCTGATCCTGACCCTGAAAAAGATGGTCAGTATAACGACCACCGGCATTATGGCCAGTGAAACAAGAGTCAGCTTCACATTCAGCCTGAACATTATCACAATTGTGCCCGCCAGGATCGCAAAATCTTTCAGAAGTGTGACAAGTACGTTGGTATACATATCGTTCAGGGCTTCAGTGTCATTTGTTACGCGGGTTACAAGCCGTCCAACCGGATTTTTGTCAAAGTAGGAAAGGGGCATCTTCTGCAGATGGGAGAAGAGCTTCTGCCGGATGTTGTATATAATGGACTGGCCTGCATAACTGAGCACATAGATTTGCATCAGGTTGAACAAAAAACCGGCAATAACCAGCAGGAGAAAAAAGATCCCCATCCTGTTCAGTGCCTGAGTGTCGCCTTTTTTGATGAAGTCATCTATCGTCAGGCCGATCAGGTACGGCCTGATCAGATCTGCCGCTGTTGATGCGAAAAGAAGGACGACTGCCGCAAGGAACAAATACCAGTACGGCGCTGCGAATCTGAGCAGTCTTTTCATTAGACGTGAGTCATATGCCCTGACGTCTGTTTCCTCTTCCTCAAAGCCGGTATTTTCCTTTGTGTTTTCATCTGCCATGTTATTCTGCCTCCTCTATTTCGTCTGCCAGCAGCTGCCTGTTATACAGATCATGATAGTATCCGCCAAGTTCAATCAGTGATGTGTGGGTGCCCCTTTCGACTATTTTTCCGTCATCAAGGACGATGATCTCGTCCGCGTCTTTGACCGCTGATATTCTGTGCGATATGATGATGCCGGTGCGCTGCTTCATCACCGCTTTCAGATCGCGCAGTATGCTCACTTCCGTTTTTGCGTCTACCGCAGAAAGACAGTCATCCAGTATCAGTATAGCCGGTGAACCAATTATCGCCCTTGCTATCGCGACCCTTTGCTTCTGGCCCCCGGAAAGTGTAACACCTCTTTCGCCCACCAGGGTATTGAACCCTCCCGGAAAGCCCGTGACGTCATCATACAGATGCGCGGCCCTGGCCGCCTGTTCTGTTTCATCCATACTGTAACCGCGGTAAAAGTCTATATTGTTCCTGATGGAATCTGAAAACAGGAATGTATCCTGGGGAACATAGTTGATGCTGCTTCTCAGGACAGCAAGCGGGATATCGTTCACATCTCTGCCGTCTATGAAAAGAGTGCCTTCGGGTACGGAAAGCATTCTGGAAATAAGATTAATCAGTGTCGTCTTGCCGCTGCCTGTCCTTCCGATTATCCCAAGGGTTTTCCCCTTCGGTATGGTCAGGCTGATATCACGCAGCACCGGCTCCGGACTGCCGGGGTATGCAAAAGACAGGTTCCTGAATTCTATTCTGCCTTCGATACTGTGCGGTTCATTACTCTGTGCACTGTCGGCAGTGCTGCCTTTCCGATTACTATTTTCTGCAGCATTATTATCTGCAGTTCGGTCATATATTTCAGGTTTTTCATCCAGAATTTTATTTATGCGTTCGAGTGATACCGAACCGCGCTCAAATATATTGACGACCCAGCCGATTGCCGTAATGGGCCATACCAGCATGCTGAGATAACTGTTGAATGCGACAAAGTCCCCAAGGGAAATAACATTGTCAATAACCAGCGATCCCCCGTACCAGAGCGCAATAACGAAGGAAAGTGATGATACCAGTGTAACGCTGGGGAACATCATGCTCATCAGCCTGATAAATCTGAGATTCGCGCGCCTGTTGGCCTCGTTTGCCTGCTCGAAGCGCCGGATTTCCTGCTGCTCCTGGACAAATGACTTGATGACCCTGATGCCGGAAAAGTTTTCCCTGGCTGTTTCCGTCAGGGTGGAGAACGCCTCCTGCTGCTTTTGCACTGAATTTTGCATTATTTTCATAAAGAATAATACAACGACCAGGAGCAGCAAAAGGGGTGCAAAGCTTGCGGCGGTCAGCCGGGAACCGCCTGTATGCCACATCATTACCAGGGATACAACGGGGATAAGCAGGCAGTCCACTGCAAAAATAACTCCCTGGCCGGCTGCTGATGTGACATTGTTCATGTCATTTGTGGCATGCGCCATAATATCGCCGGTTTTGTGGGTATTGAAATAGTTGGCCGACAGTTTCTGCAGATGGGCATAAAGCCTGTTCCTGAAAGAAAATTCAAGGGACCTGGCTACACCGTACAGCGTGTACCTGAATAAAAACCGGAATAATGCTATTCCGACAGCTATAAGTGCTACTGCCGCTGCGTAATGTGCCAGCTTCCGTATGGAAAGGGTCCCGGCCTCCAGGTGATCGGTGGCTTTGCCGAGTATTTTGGGCAGTATTAGCTGCAGCGCATCCACACACATAAGGAAAATAACGCCGGATACATACCTGAGTTTGTTTTTCAGCAGCAAGTCTCCAATATGTCTTAGTATTTTCATCTGCAATTCTCCCGTATATGCCTGTTTAAGATAAAACTATGGCTTATTTGCCATAAAATCACTTCTTAATTATACCACAACGGCTCCGTACCAATTCCCGGCCGGTATTTGCGGTTGCGTATTTCCGGCTGTGTTTGCATATATCCGTCTGTTATAATAAAATATACAGTAATATCATACAAAAAAGTATGGTGACACTCCTCCAAAGAGCGTATTCCCCTGGGACAGAGGAATGTCACTCATTTTCGGATAATTCACACATTCAGGCAGGCCGGGCAGCTATCAGTCTTTCAGACGGTATTTGGGTACGTTGCTCCGCCTATGGAGGATGTCATGGGACTGGATAAATACCTGATGACTGTAAGGAAACTGAATAATATGGGACGCTGGTCCACGGATTTTATGCATCAGCGGGCTACTGTCAGTGAGCATTCCTTCTTTGTGGCGCAGATAGGCCAGATGCTGGCGCTCATTGAAGAGCAGAACGGGCAGACCATTGACTGGAGCAGATTGTTCAAAAAACTGCTCAACCACGATGTCGTGGAAGCAATGACAGGCGATATTATCAGCACGGTAAAGCATAAAAACGAACAACTGAGAGATATGCTCAGCCTCCTGGAGAGGGAGATCGTGGAGGAAAACCTGCTCATGAGCATGGAAGAACCGTATAAAAGCATTTACAGGCAAATACTTTTTGATGGCAAGGATGATACGCTGGAGGGCAAAATACTCAGATGTGCTGATCATATTGATGCCATTATGGAATGTGTCAATGAGGTAAGACTGAATAACCTGCATCCTTTTGTGGAGAAATTTCATTTAATTGTATCAAAGCTGGCAGAGTCTGACCTTGTCAGTGCAAAGTATTTTATGGAGAAAATACTGCCGGGACTGGTAAAGGGCTGCAAGGAGCTTGAAATGAACTGCGGTACGGCTGAGTGACACCTTGCTGCCGATACGGCCGTGCCTTAACAAATACAATGAATGAGGTGTACAAATGCTGACAAATCTTGACATCAGAAAAATTATACCCCACAGGTATCCTTTCCTGCTGGTGGATAAGATCGTTGAGCTGGAACCGGGAAAGAGAGCCGTTGGCATTAAAAATGTGACGGCCAACGAACCGTTTTTCCAGGGACATTTCCCGGATTACCCGATCATGCCGGGTGTATTGATAGTTGAGGCACTGGCGCAGACTGCGGGCATAGCCGTCAACGCAGAGGCCGCGCAGGCCGGCGGGAATGACGGCGAGGCAAAGCTTGGCGTGTTTGCGAGTATTGACGCAATGAAATTCAAAAAGCAGGTATTGCCGGGAGATACGCTGCGCCTGGAAGCCGAGATACTTTCATCGAAACTGGGGATCGTCAAGGCAAAGGTCAAAGCGACAGTGGATGATAAGACCGCTGCTGAGGGGGAAATCCGTTTTGCCATGACTTCAGTCAAAAAATAGCTGAATAGCCGGTCAAAAATTGGCTAAATAGCAGTAAGAATAAAGAACAGTGCAAAACATAAAGGAGACCCTGCATACATGCGGGTCTCCTGTTTTCAGCCATGCATCGGATGCTTTCAGCCATAAGCCGGATGTTTTCAGTCCGCTGCTCAAGTCAGCAGACATGGTATATTTCCTGTATCTTATGTTCCGCAAGTCTCATCGCAAATCTCAGAGTACTGCATTTGCGCAGTGCTGAATCCGGAAGGTAATGCGTCCCCGAAGTATCGCTTTGTATTTGCCGTCAGCTTACAGCCAGCTTTTTCCTGGATTCGAGAAACATATCGCCTATTTTGTATATGTCTCCTGCGCCCATCGTAATGACAAGATCACCTGACTCAACGTTTTTGTCAAGATATTCCACTATGTCGCAGAAATCTTTTATGTATACTGCCTTTTTGCCTGTCATTGCTATTTTGGCCGCCAGCATTGATGAATTGACTTCTCCGGTATCTTTCTCGCGGGCGGCGTATATATCGGTCAATATGACAAAATCGGCATCGCCGAATGATACGGCAAACTCATCCATCAGGCACTTGGTTCTTGAATAGGTATGGGGCTGGAATACACACCAGATCCGCGAGTGGTCATATTTTTCTGCAGCCTTCAGCGTTGCTGCGATCTCCCTGGGATGGTGGGCATAGTCGTCAATAACAGTGACACCATCGCTGACGCCTTTTATTTCGAATCTTCTGTGCGTCCCGCCGAATTTCAGCAAGGCCCTTGCCGCACAGGCAGGGCTGCAGCCCGCAAGACTGCATGCGGCGATTGCTGCCAGCGAGTTGCTTACATTATGAATCCCGGGTACATTGAGTTTTATTTCACATACCGGTTCATCCTTATACATAAGTGTATAAGAAGCGCAGCCTTTGTCGTTGAATGTGATGTCGGCAGCACTCCAGGTGTACCGGCCGCTTTTTATACCGTAGGTTGTTACGCTGCAGCTGACATCATCCAGTATACCGACGGCAGCCTTGTCGTCCCCGTTGACTACTATATGTCCGTTTTCCGGCACAAGTTTTGCAAAATCGTGGAACGCTTTTTTTACATCTTCAATAGTTTTGTAATAGTCTGCATGATCGAAATCTATGTTAAGAATAACCGCGATGCGGGGGTGCAGCTTTAGGAAGCTTCCCGTATATTCACAGGCCTCGGCGATAAAGTAACCGCTTTTTCCGATCCTGGTTGTTCCCCCGATGGCGTCAAGTTTGCCGCCTATGTGGATGGTAGGATCAAGCCCCTGCTCAAGCATGATCATGGATATCATCGATGTTGTCGTGGTTTTTCCGTGAGTGCCTGATACAGCGACACCCCAGGGGTATTTTTTCATGATCTGTCCAAGCAGGGCAGCCCTGTCGATACAGGGGATGCCTGCCTGCGCAGCGGCGATGAGTTCGGGATTGTCGCGCTTTACAGCTGCCGTATATACCAGCAGATCTGCTCCTTTCACATTTTCAGCACTGTGCCCGATATATGTCTTTATACCCATTTTTTCAAGTCTTTGTATATTTGAGGAGGGAGCCATATCCGATCCGGTTACTATGTATCCGCTGTCAGCAAGAATTTCAGCAAGCCCGCTCATGCTTATGCCGCCAATGCCGGTGAAATGTACCCTCTTTATTTTATCAGAGTTTAAAAGTCCGTCAGTCTGCATTATAACACTCCCTGACAAATAATTTATCGATAAATAAATCATACAACAAATAACTGTAAAAGTAAAACAGACATCGTATATCGTAAGCATTGACAACTATCTGATATAATATGCCGCAAGTTTTGATTATGATATATGTATTTTGTGTATTGTTTTCATCTACTTCTAATTTTATGCATATTAGCATGGGTATTGGTACTGCGGTGGGCAAATGATACCCACTTCATCCATTAAATTCAAATAAAACACGAACATTTCTCAAATATATTGTTAAATCATTCGGATTATTGTATTATTGAAAATGAATAAAAGTAAGGACTGTCCCATAGAAGGAATTTGTCTCCGGAAGTGAGTGGTTATATGGAAAAGCTTCAAAGAAATGAAAGGATATCGCTGCTCCAGAGGATTTTGTGTGAATCGCCGGGAAAGGTTTTTACCCTTGGCTATTTTGCTGAAATGCTGAACTGCGCGAAATCTTCGGTAAGCGAGGATATTGATATAATAAGAAGTTCACTGGAAAAGACGGGAACCGGTATGATTGAAACAATAACCGGTGCATCAGGGGGTGTGAGGTTTGTTCCCCTGTTATCGGATGATGCCGTTTTAAAGCTGGCAAAGGATCTGAGCGCTGAGTTGTCAAAAAAGGAAAGGATATTGCCCGGCGGTTATTTGTACATGCTGGATATAATATATGATCCCGGGATAGTATCCGAAATAGCAAAAGTATTTGCCGGCTATTTCCGAAGCAGGGAAGCGGAATATGTTATAACTGTGGAGACAAAAGGCATACCTCTTGCATTTATGACAGCCAGGTATCTCAACAGGCCTTTGCTGATCGTTCGCCATTACAACGAAGCAACTGACGGAGCTTCTGTCAATATCAATTACATTTCAGGCTCATCGAAAAAAATACAGACGATGGTCCTTCCTCTCAGGTCACTAAAACGTCATTCACGTCTGCTGTTCATAGATGATTTTATGAAAGGCGGCGGAACAGCCAAGGGGATTTTTGAGCTGGCGCGGGAATTTGACTGCGACGTGGTCGGAACAGGCGTGCTTATACAGACGTCGAAACCGGACAGAAAACTGGTGGATGACTGGTTTTCACTGCTGACGCTCTATGGCGTGGACGAAACGGCCGGTGTTGCCGACATCAGGCCAAGCAACGAAACAGGCGAAATAGTGACAGCTGAATAATGAGTACGGACTGCTGCCTGAAAATGAGCAGCAGTCTGGTTTTTCTGCCATCTCAAATATTACTTTTCTCATTTATCCCAGATATATCAAAAAAATATGACAATAAGAAGGAAAAATTTAAAATATATAGAATATATAATTTACAGTAATTTTAGGAAGGTGGTACTTAAATGGAAATCACGGATGTCCGCATCAGGAAAATTGACGTTGAGGGCAAAATGAAAGCTGTGGTATCGGTAACTTTTGATAATGAATTTGTGGTTCATGATATCAAAGTTATAGAGAGCCAGAATGGCATGTTTATAGCAATGCCGAGCCGAAAAACACCTGACGGGGAGTTTAAGGATATAGCGCACCCGATCAATGCTGTCACACGTGATAAAATTCAGAAGGCGATCCTCGATAAATATTTGTCGATGACAACAACTGAATCCGAAACACAGGAGTAATATTTAAAAGGCACTTTGCGAAGAAGTGTCTTTTTTATTCTTTTCATGCATAATGACGTTGAAATGTAAGGTAAAAAGTGCAATAATATTATGCGAAACTCGAAAGGAATCGCATATATTATGGAAAACGTAACTGCACTTATCCTCGCTGCAGGCGAGGGAAAAAGGATGAAATCTGATAAAGCAAAGGTGCTGCATCAGGTCTGCGGCAAAGCCATGATTGAATGGGTCTATGATGCTGCACGCAATGCCGGCATAGATAAATGTGTTGCCATAGTAGGACATAAAGCAGAACAGGTCATGGAATACATGGGAGACAGGGTCGGGTACGTGATGCAGGAACAGCGGCTCGGAACTGGTCATGCTGTGCAGATGGCCCGCAGCTATATCGATAAGGGAGGATATATCCTCATCCTTTATGGTGATACGCCTTTGATTACTTCGGAAACGATAAAGAAGGCAATTGATAAGCTGGTAAAGGAAAAGCTGAATGCAGTGGTTATATCTGCCGATGTCGAAGATCCGTACGGATACGGCCGTATTGTAAGAGATGCTGACGGACAGTTTGTCAGAATAGTCGAACAACGGGATGCAAGCGAAGCAGAAAAAAGCATCCATGAGATCAACTCGGGAATGTACGTGTTTACAGCCGGAGAGCTGGCGGAGACACTGGACCTTCTCAGAAACGACAACGATCAGCATGAGTACTATCTTACAGATACGTTGGAAATAATGCTTTCGAAGGGATATAAAGTCGGCGTTTACAAAACTGCGGACAGCTGTGAGGTGCTCGGTGCGAATGACCGGGATCAGCTCATGAGGATATCTCAGATTCTGGAGAAAAGAATCGGGCAATGAAGATTTGATACTGCGGATAGAAATTGCTAATATATTTGGAGTGCATACTAAATAACAGGATCGAGTATTGAACATCATAATATACAAAGGAGTATTGTTATGAATCTGCATGGCAAGGACATTAAAATTTTTGCCGGTAACTCAAACAGACCTCTGGCAGAAGAAATTTCCGAAAAAATCGGCCTGCCTCTCGGTATGGCTACTGTCGGCAAGTTCAGTGACGGTGAATCAGCTGTTAACATAGGTGAGGTTGTCAGGGGATCTGATGTTTTCGTAATCCAGTCTACCTGCGCACCGGTCAACGACAACCTGGTCGAACTTCTGATTATGATAGATGCTCTCAAGAGAGCGTCGGCCGGCAGAATAACTGCTGTTATGCCTTACTTCGGCTATGCGCGCCAGGACAGAAAGGCCAGGGCAAGAGATCCGATATCTGCAAAGCTGGTTGCTAATCTTATAACTACTGCCGGAGCCGACAGGGTATTGACCATGGATTTGCATACACCTCAGCTGCAGGGCTTTTTTGACATACCTGTGGACCATCTGATGGGTGTGCCGGTGATGGCGAAGTATTTCCAGGAAAAATTCACAGACACCAGCGATGTAGTGGCAGTTTCTCCTGATGTGGGCAGTGTTACCCGTACCAGGAAATTTGCCGAGTGGCTGGAGATACCGATAGCCATAATAGATAAAAGAAGACCCAAGGCTAATGTCAGCGAAGTAATGAATGTCGTCGGTGATGTCAGAAACAAGAGAGTAGTGCTTATCGATGACCTTATCGATACGGCAGGCACCATCACAAACGGAGCACAGGCACTTATGGAAATGGGCGCGAAAGAGGTTTATGCGTGTTGTACCCATGGCGTTCTTTCAGGACCTGCCTGTGAGAGAATAGAGAATTCATGCCTGAAGGAACTGGTAACTCTCAATACGATACCTCTGCCTCAGGGCAAGCCGACCGGAAAGATCACGCAATTGTCCATTGCAGCAATTTTTGCGGAGGCGATTGAAAGAATTTATGGGGATATTTCCATCAGCACGATTTTTTCACAGAAAGATGGATGAGCCGTGTGGGGGTGCTGAGTTGGGAAATCTGGTCGTCATCGCAGGCCTGGGAAACCCGGGCAGAAAGTACGAAAATACCAGACATAATGCCGGTTTCCTGACTGTTGACCGGCTATCGGATAAATTCGGTATAAAAGTAGACAGACTCAAACATAAAGCGCTGACGGGAGAAGGAATGATAAACGGCACCAGGGTGCTGCTGGCGAAGCCCCAGACCTTCATGAACCTCAGCGGCGAGAGTATAAGGGATATCGTTGAATATTACAGGATACCGGTGGGAAATCTCATAGTAGTATATGATGATACGGATCTGCCGGCAGGCACGATCAGGATCCGTCCCAAAGGCAGCTCAGGGACACATAATGGTATGAAGTCGGTGATATACCACCTTCAGTCGGAAGATTTCCCGAGAATCAGGATCGGCATTGGAAAAGCTCCTGAAGGGTGGGATTTGGCAGATTTCGTACTCGGTAAGTTCAGTAAGGATGAAGCAGCAATTATATCAGAAGCTGTCGACAGGGCTGCCGAAGCGGCTGCAATGATTGCCGAAGGCAGGATTGAAGCCGCAATGAACAGGTATAACGGAGGACAGTTGCTTTCACAGGGCAAAGAAGATATATGACTAATTTTATCGAACCTCTGCTGGAACTTGAAGAATACAGGCGGATACTTCAAATACTCCGCACTAATTCCGAATCTGTCAGCATCACAGGGCCTTCTGAATCACAGAAGGCCCATATTGCGTTTGCCATTTCTTCACATTGCGGTTATAAGGGAATTTTTGCCGCATTCAATGAGATGCAGGCCAGAAAGCTGTTTGAGGATTTTGCCTTTTTTGCGGGCGATGATGTGATCTTTTTCCCCACTAAAGAAATAATGCTCTACGATGTAGAGGCAAAAAGCTATGATACGGTCTATCAGAGAATAACTGCCCTTGACAGGATCAGCCGCGGCGATTTCAGATTTGTTGTGACGTCAATTGAAGCATTGTCTCACAGGCTTATAAATCCTGAAATATTCAGGGAATACGTAATAACTATAGACAACGGCCTCAGAACGGACCCGGGAGAGCTTATCCGACGGCTGGTGGTTTCGGGCTATGAGAGGACAGAGTCTGTCGAAAGAAAAGGCCAGTTCGCAGTAAGGGGCGGCATTATCGACATATTCCCGATAGACACTGAAAATGCAGTGAGGATAGAGTTCTTCGGGGATGAAATAGATTCTGTAAGATGGTTTGATACAAGTACACAGCGGTCTGTGGGCAGAGCAGAAAAAGTCAGGATACTGCCCGCGCGGGAATTAATATATGACGCAAAACGAAAAGAAGAAATTGTCAGGACGATAGAACATGACGCCGCCAGGTCAGGGAAAAAGAACCATACGCTGATACAGAGGATAGAAACAGACCTGGAGCGTTTCAATGAATCCTGGTACTTCCCCGGGGTAGACAGATACATACATTATATTGCTGATGAGTCATGTTCATTGGCGGATTATACGCCGGACGACGTGATCATTTTCATGGACGAGCCGGTCAGACAGAAACAGCGTCTTGAAAACCTGCTTCTTGAGCATGAAGAAATATGCAAGGCGCTCATCGAAAAAGGCAGCCTGCTTCCGCAGGGCAGCAATATGCATCTTGACTATGAAACAGTATTCAGGACTTTTAAAAAGAACAGGACAGTATATCTCAACTCAGTAAATCCCGATGCCATTGCCTCTGCAGAGGCACCGGCTTTCAGCATTCCATGCAGGACCGTAAGTTCATTTCAGGGCAGCATCGATATACTTGCGGAAAACCTTCTGGCATGGAAGCAGGAAAAAAGCAGGATTATTCTGCTTTCGGGCACCAGAGGCCGCGGAGAGCGCCTCAGAGAATCATTGCTGGAAAAAGGCATTGAATCTGTATATATGGATCAGATCAGCCGGCCGATTATGCCCGGTCAGGTCATAATCACCCACGGCAGTCTCAATAAGGGCTTTGAGTACCCGTCTGTCGGCTTTGTTGTAGTAAGTGACAAGGAAGTATTCGGCCGGGATAAAAGGAAAAGTACAAGGAGCACCGGCAAATACAAGGGAAGGCCGATCAGTCTTTTTACAGAGCTTGATGTGGGAGACTATGTGGTCCACCAGACTCATGGAATCGGGCAGTATGTCGGTATTGAAAAACTGACTGTTGAAGGCGTCAAAAAGGATTATCTGAAGATAAGATACCAGGAAGGCGCGTTTTTATATATCCCCACCAACCAGATGGATCTCATACAGAAATATATCGGATCGGAGGGCAAAACACCAAAGGTCAGCAAGCTTGGAGGATCTGACTGGGCCAAAACCAAGGCTAAGGTAAAGGAATCCCTTAAAAAGCTGGCGGCAGAACTGATCAGGCTGTATGCTCAAAGGGCCTCAGTAAAAGGTTTTGCATACTCGAAGGATACTGTATGGCAGAGACAGTTCGAAGAGCAGTTCCCGTATGAGGAGACGGAGGACCAGCTCAAATGTATAGAAGAGATAAAACAGGATATGGAATCGGAGAAAGTCATGGACAGACTGCTTTGCGGAGATGTGGGCTATGGAAAGACAGAGGTGGCGATACGGGCTGTCTTTAAGGCGGCCATGGACGGAAAACAGGTGGCTTATCTCGTTCCCACCACGGTCCTTGCCCAGCAGCAGTACAACAGCTTTGTTGAAAGGATGAGGGATTTTCCGGTAAAAGTAGAAGTCCTGAGCCGTTTTAAATCTCAGGCAGAACAGAAACGTATCCTGAAGGAAGTAAAAGCCGGCAATGTTGATGTGCTGATAGGTACTCACCGTCTCCTTCAGAAGGATATCCAGTTCAGGGACCTTGGCCTGCTGGTAATAGATGAAGAGCAGCGCTTTGGTGTTGCACACAAGGAACGGCTGAAAAACATGGCGCCTGGAGTGGATGTGCTTACTCTCACAGCGACACCGATACCAAGAACTCTCCACATGTCGCTGACAGGCATAAGGGATATCAGCATCATTGAAGATCCGCCGGAAGAGAGATATCCCGTACAGACATATGTAATGGAGTACAACAGGGATGTGATCAGGGATGCCATCATCAGGGAGATCGGAAGGCAGGGACAGGTGTTTTACCTGTACAACCGTGTCCGGTCAATTGATATGAAGGCAGCCGAAATACAGGCAATGATTCCGGATGCCAGGGTAGCGGTCGCCCACGGGCAGATGGATGAAAGACAGCTTGAAGATATTATGTTCAGCTTTATAAAAGGTGAATTTGATATACTTGTATGCACGACAATAATTGAGTCCGGGCTGGATATGCCCAATGTCAATACCATAATTGTTGAGGACGCCGACAGGATGGGACTGGCTCAGCTGTACCAGCTGAGGGGCCGGGTAGGCCGTTCCAACAGGCTTGCATATGCATATATAACTTACAGGAAAGACAAAATTATTACTGAAGTTGCGGAAAAAAGGCTCCAGGCGATAAAAGAATTTACAGAACTGGGCTCCGGCTTCAAGATAGCGATGCGGGATATGGAGATCCGCGGTGCCGGGAACCTTCTTGGACCGGAACAGCACGGCCACATGGAGGCAGTGGGTTATGACATGTACTGCCGCCTTCTGGACGAGGCAGTCAGGGAGCTGAAAGGAGAGCCCCTGAAAAAGGAAGAGGCGGAGGTAACGATCGATCTGAATGTTGATGCATATATAGATGATTCCTACATTAATGTTGAGAGCAGAAAAATCGAAATGTACAAGAAGATCGCATCCATCAGTGACGAGAACGATGTCATCGATATTGAGGATGAACTTACCGACAGGTTCGGTGATATGCCGAAGCCTGTCAGGAACCTGATTGCTGTTGCATATATAAAATCCCTGGCCCGTTTCCTCGGGTTTTCATCTGTGACGGAGAAGAATGATACGGTGATTTTTGCAGTCGCGGATGCCAAAAAATTGAAATTCGAGGCAATCGCAAAAGCTGCCGCAAAGTATAAAAGACAGCTGCTGTTCAGCGCAGGCGCAGCTCCCTGCCTGGTCTACAGGATACCTGCCGGGCAAAGGGACCGGCTCCTGGAGAATATTAAAATTTTATTACAGGATTTAAAAAGCTATGATACGGACTGATTATTTATTATAATGTAAATGGCATCTTATGACTATCTTTCGTAATGAAAGAAGCTTTAGTTTATATCAAATATGAGGAGAGATAACTTTGAAAAACAACAAAGAAAAAAAGAATTACGGCGGCGCACAGGCGGCGCATGGGACAGGGTTACCGCTGTTTGCCAGATATGGCCTCATAGCTTTGGCGGTCATAGTTATCATCGCCATCGGACTGGTGATATATTTCAGTACGGCTGCTAAAGTCGTGGCGACTGTCGACGGAGAGAAGATCACAGAGGGAGAATTCAAATACTACCTTGAAGTGCAAAAGCAGTACATGTTTTACAATGCGCAGCTGGAAGACAGCAATATTACCGAGGAATCATTCTGGGCCACTAAGATTGGCGGTGAAGATGCCATAGAAGTGGCAAAGAAAAAGGCTATCGATGAGCTGAAGAACGTGAAGATACAGTATAAAAAGGCCAAAGAAGCAAATATTAAGCTGACAAAAGATGATCTGGCCAGTATAGACGACAGCATAGACAGTATTATCGACAGCATGGGCAATGGCAATAAAATCAAGGCAAACAAAGCCGTTAAAGAGCAATACGGCTTTACCCTGGATGATCTCAGGAATGTGCAGATGCAGGCAACTATTGTCCAGGATTACAAAAATCAGGAAGTAAGCAAGATAAGTGATGCCGACATCGAAGAATATTACAAAAACAACACCGATGCTTACAAGCAGGACACCTCTTACAGGTACGGGGCAGAGGAAGCCGTATGGGCAAAGCATATACTGATCAAGGTAAGTAAAGATGCAACGCAGGAAGAAAAGGATGAAGCGCTGAAAAAGGCCGAGGGACTTATAGACAAGCTCGATGCCGGAGAAGATTTTGCAACTCTCGCAAAGGAGAACTCAGAGGACGGATCTGCCCAGTGGGGCGGTGATTATCTCTTCGGGAAAGGCAAAATGGTTAAGGAATTCGAAGAAGCTGCGTTTGCCCTTAAACCCGGAGAGTATACAAAGAAGCCTGTATCGACAGAGTATGGCTACCACATCATAAAGCTGGAGGAAAAATACGCCGAGGGTGAACCTGCCAGCCTCAGATGCGCGAAAGAGTATGTTGAATTTGGTTCTGACTTTATCTATGAACAAAGAATAAACGACCTGGCTGAGAAAACCGAAATTACTATGGATAATAATCTTTACAATTCAATAAAGTAATCGTGAAATTGCCTGGGGCTGCCTTAAATGGCGGCCCTTTATTTTTTTTGCACGTATATTTAGAATTTTCACAATTCACCTTATATGTATAAAACACCAATAAACTATGAATACTAAAAAAGCAATGTGAAATATTTCATCAGATAAGGAGGTAACGACATTGAAGGCAACCGGTATCGTTAGGAGAATAGATGATCTCGGCAGGGTAGTAATACCGAAGGAGATCCGCAGGACCTTAAGAATAAGAGAAGGCGATCCTCTGGAAATATTCACTGACAAAGAAGGTGAAGTAATACTTAAAAAGTATTCTCCGATTGGTGAACTGGGCGATTTTGCGACCCAATATGCGGAGTCGCTGCACAAAACCAGCGGGTTTATTACCTGCATAGCTGACCGGGATACTATCATTGCAGTGTCAGGTGCATCCAAAAAAGAATTCCTGGAAAAGTCCATTAGTCCGGAAGTGGAAAAGGTCATAGAGGAGAAAACGACTCTTGTGGTCAAATCGCCTGAAGATAAGAGCATATCCATACTGGCTGATGAAGGGCCTGAAAGGAAATATGCCGCGCAGGTTGTTTCTCCGATAATTTCGGAAGGCGACCCGATCGGAGCAGTGATTATGCTGTCGACAGACCCCAACAGCAGAATGGGAGAAGTCGAAGCAAAACTGGCACAGTCTGCTGCAGGTTTCCTGGGAAAGCAAATGGAACAGTGATGTAAAACAGTTGGATTCAGTAAAAAAACAGCAGACAAGCAATCTGCTGTTTTTATTTTTTGCGTCCATTCATATAACGTCCATTCTTAAAAATCATCTTATATAAAGCTTCCATAAAATACTGCCTCGCGTTAACACTGTCCTGCATTTCTGCTGTAATTTGACCAGATTGTTACAGCAAGATTACTATATGATGTCACAGATACTGCAGCATCTTTGTTTATGCTATAATTTCCTTAGCGCAGAGAATATATTTTTATGCGGAATACAGCCATAAATAATGGGGTATACATGCAGTTTGATGCGATAAATGCCAGAATATCTGATATCCGTAACAATACGGAAGAAATCGGAAGGTTTGTCGAAGAGTACAGGCCTTTTATTGCGTCTTGCGCGGAAAAAGTGGCTGGCCGGTATCTGACATATGGTACCGACGATGAACTGAGCATTGCCATGATTGCATTCGTGGAAGCTATAAGGTCGTTCGACAGTTCAAAGGGGAACTTCTTTTCATTTTCCCGCAATGTGATCAGGAGAAGGCTTATTGACTATTACCGGACCGAAAAACGTCACGGTAATGTCATATCATTGCACGCCTGTATACAGGACAGTGAAGAGGAGTATGATCTCAGCAGCGACGAAGCGGTTCGTGCTTTTTCAGACAGAGATGCAGCGGAGTGCAGGAGAATTGAACTGCAGGAACTTGGGAAAGAACTCTCGGACTGGGGAATTACATATCAGGATCTTGCCAGAGTATCGCCGAAACACAGAAAAACGAGGCAGCAATGCGCTGAACTGGCCGGTATTGTTCTGTCACATCCGGACATGCTAAGGTGTGTTATGGTAAAGAAATATTTACCTGTTGCGGAACTGGAAGAAGTTTCACATCTACCCCGAAAATTTATAGAAAGGTTCCGAAAATATATAATAGCCATAGTTGTCATATCGATAGGTGATTATTACTATATCAGGGATTATATAAAACTTTAGGAAGGAGGGCTGGAGTATGAAAGGAATTATAGCGGACATAAAAGGCAGATATGCGGTTGTACTGACACAGGATGGCCTGTTTAAACGGATCAGGGCACTGCCGGGAATGGTGATCGGTGAAGAGATCGATCTGGACCAGCCTTCCGGAAGAAAAAGCAGAAAGACGGTCATGAAAATAACGTCCATTGCGGCAGTATGTCTGCTGGCGCTGGGAATTGGAGCCGGAGCATACAGTTATGTTACGCCTTACAGTTATATCGACCTTGATATCAATCCAAGCATCGAACTGACAGTCAATATATATGACAGGATCATTGAGGTCGAAGCCCTCAACGAAGACGGAGACAGGCTGATACAGGACAGGAATTTCAGGCATATGAAGCTGGACAGCGGTGTGATGCTGCTGCTTAACAGTGCTGTGGAGCAGGGATATCTCAGGACTCCTGCCCGGGACGCGGGGCCAGGCAGCCATGCAGCGTCAGAAAATCAGAGCTGCGGCAGTGAAAACACTTATATTGATGAGGGGGTATCACAGCCTTCCGGCAGCGTAGAGCAGTCACAGAATACCGGTGTAGAACAGACTGGAAACGGCACTGCTGATGTGACGGCCATAACGGACCCCGGCGATGGGAAAGCGGCAGCCGACAGTAAGGGATGCGGCGCATCAAATGCGGAAAGCGCGGAATCAGAACAGAGCATGAAAATAGAAAACGCAGTACTGTTAACGGTATCCAGTACAGACAGGAAGAAGGCAGATTCGCTGAAGAAAAGTGTAGCAGCTGCGGCAGCTGAGGAGCTCGAAAAGGAGAAAGTGAAGTCAGAGGTGCTTGTCGGACAGACCAGCCTCGAGCAGAGAGAAGCCGCCAAAACGCTTGGGCTAACGCCGGGCAAGCTTGCTCTTATTGAGGATGCGATACAGAACATGCCGCAGGCCGAACCTGATGAATTTAAGAACGCGCCTGTCAGGGATCTGCTGGAACTAGCCAGGAATAAAAGGCCGGAACCGCAGGACGAAAAAAGCAAAATCGGCAGGGAAGAAGAAAAACAGGATAAGGGTAAAAATAACAGTCGGACAGGCAACATCGAAGGAAGCGGCAAGGCGGAAAACAGTGCAGATAAGAGCAGCGGCACAGGAAAAGGCAAAGCGATCGGGCCAAACAGCGGTACCGATATCAAAGCCGGCAGAAATAGCAGTAAAGTAAGTAACAATAAAGACACAAATAAAAGCAAAAACAGCATCGGAACTGCCGACAGCGCCAGCTACGGCAGGCCCGCCGTTCAGGATAAGGACACCGGCCCGAAACCCGGCAATACACCAAAAGATAAGCAAGAAAAGAGCAATGCAAGGACAGATAATACCGGAAAGAAAGATCCCCGGGGGAAAGACAGCGAAGACATCAGCAAAAACGACGGCAGGAGCCCGAAGGATGTTAGGGAGACGCTGGAAAAACAAGGGGATAAACTGAAAGAGGAAAGGAAACAGCTTAGGGAAGAATTATATAAGCAGCTGCAGGATGATAAAAAGGGCAAAAACAGGCAGGCTGAGAAGAAGACAGAAGGCCCGGGCGCCGGAAAAAACAAGGGAAATGACATCAGAAACAGGGACAACAGCCAGAAGGACGACAGGGCAAAAACCGGCAGGGAAGCAGGAAAAGGCAGATAAATATTATACTCGTGATAAAGATATCGACATATTTTGGCGCCTGATCCCATAAAAGTATGCTGCATGGGCGATGACCAGTACGGGCCTTGCTTTGCCAAAGCCGGCTGAAAGCTTAATTTACATCAATTTGTAAGTCAGTGTCATAAAATTATTGGAAAATATTACCACAAACCGACAAATTATCCGCGGCCTCTCCGCTATAATCGTTGATAGCGGGAGGGACAAAGGATGAAAACGGTTACGGTACAAATGAGTAAGCCGGGGCTGCTGCCGCGGCTCATCAGCAAAATCTTTCTTCAGAAAAACAATTTAATTATTCTGGCTTCAGCATTTCTGATAGCAGGAAGCGGAATATCCGGGACAATCCCGCTGGGTTCTGTTTTTTTTGCCGCATCCTGCGGTACAGCAGTTTCAAAACTGCTGACAGCTGCCGCTGTAATACTGGGAACTGTTCTCCATGGTTCACCGGAACTGATCTATCTGAATACAGGCTGTATATTGTTGTTTTTTATGTTGTCACTGCCGATTAGGGGCAGCAATTCAAAAATAAATGCAAAAGCGGCATTGGCAGCTTTTTTATCCGTGCTGGTTCCGCAGTTCATTCTTGCACTATTGCACGGACTGCTTCTGTATGATGTATTCAAAGCGTTGTTTTGTTCGTTTATTGCTTTTGTTTTCTATGTTATATTCAGGTTTTCCATACCTGTTATGACAGGCATGGTAAAAAAAGCGCTTCTGGACGGCGAGGAAGCGGTCAGCGCAGGGATAACGGCAGCACTGGCTGTTTCCGGACTTGGGACCTTTCAGGTCCTGGGGTTCTCATTGAGAAATATCCTGTGTGTGGTGCTGGTCCTTTTTTTCAGCTACAGATGCAGCGCAGGTGCCGGTGCTGCTACCGGCGCCGTGACCGGACTGATAATCAGTGCATCTTCTGAGTTTACTCCGTCTATTGCGGGCACATATGCGTTGTGCGGTATGCTTGCGGGCATACTGGGGAACATCGGCAGGGCAGGAGCTGCCCTGGGTTTCATACTGGGGAATATGGTACTGGCCATATATTTCAATGGCGCTGCCGAATCAATGCTTTATCTGCGTGATGTTCTGGCAGCAGCGGCCATCTTTTTCATTGTGCCTGAAAAGCTGGCTGACCGGCTGACATCACCGTTTATTATGAGAAATGCACTGATTGAGGACAGGAATGGATATTTCCGGCGGGTAAGAGAGCTTACCGCAGAGAGGCTGAGAAAATTCGCAGCTGCATATATGGAACTTTCCAAAACATTTGGGGAAATCGCAAATACCAAAATACCGTCTGAAAGACATGATATAAACGTGCTGTTTGACAGGGTCGCTGACAGGATCTGCAGAGACTGCAGCCTGAACATGCATTGCTGGGAGCGCAGTTTTTACGACACATACCAGGTTATGTTCAGGATTGTCGAGAGCCTTGAAATGAAGGGAAGAGTGGATGAAAACGACATACCGGTGTATTTTGTTGAAAAGTGCCCAAGGATCAGTGACTTCGTGAATACAGTAAATAATATGTATGAGCTTTTCAAGGTAGACATGGTATGGAAAAGCAGGATAGACGAGAGCAGAGCTGTGATCAGCCGGCAGTTTGAAGGGATGTCACGTGTAATTAAAAGCCTAGCTGATGAAATAAATACGGATATCATATTCATGGCCCCGCTGGAGGAAGCTGTCACTGAAGCACTGCGGCGTGAAGGTATCAACGCGGAAGAGGTTATAGTGTACAAAGGACTTTGGGGAAAATATGAAATCAGCCTTTTGCATTCATCCTGCAGAGGATCGGGAAAGTGCGCTGAAATTATCGGCAGGGTTGTTTCAGAAGCAGTGGGAAGAAAGATGATACGGAGCGGAGAAGGCTGCGGCAGGTATACTGACGGCAAGTGCCGGCTGAAGTATATCGAAGCCGAGAACCTGAAAATAACTGCCGGAATTGCGAGAATACCCAAATATGGCAGTAAAGTATCGGGGGACAGCTTTACTTTCACCGAAAGCGGAAACGGGAAATATACTCTTGCCCTGAGCGACGGCATGGGCTCCGGCAGCAGTGCATCTGCCCAGAGCAAAGCTGCTGTGACTATGCTGGAAAACTTCCTTGAATCCGGTTTCGATAAGGAAATGGCAGTGAGTTTAATCAACTCTGTCCTTGTGTTGAAGTCCGAAGGGGATAATACATGCACCCTGGATATTTCCATGATAGATATGCACAGCGGAGAAGTAGAATTTATAAAAATCGGCGCGGCACCAACGTATATCAGGAGAGAGTCCGGAGTAGAAATAATCAGGGCGGCGACACTGCCGGCAGGCATCCTGCCAGGAGTCGATGCGGAGCTGGCACACAAGAATATGGACAGCGGAGATATGATTATAATGGTGACCGATGGGATCATCGACAGTATGGGAGGCGATGAACCAGGTGACAGAGTGCTGCTGAAGTTCATACAGCAGCTTGATAGCCTGAACCCGCAACAGGTGGCTGAGTCGATCATGGCAGAGGCTGTGAAATGCTGTGATGGCAAGCCCTTCGACGATATGACCGTTTTGGTGGCCAAAGCGTGGAAAAAAGCTATATAGTGATTTTTCCGAAAGCAGCTTTGTAATTGCAGATCCTTGCAGTCACGGGCGAATTGCTGAATAAAGCTGAATAAAACTGTATTTTTCTCACAAACTATAGACATATTCGTTATTCACAATAATAACGGTTTGTGGAGGATATTATGGTGGCAGGTGATTCCAAGAGAATAGTTGTAATCAAGAATATTTCTTCAAATCTGATTGAAGAGGCAATTCTTATCCTTAAGGGAGAATCTGACGGGCTGCCGGCCGGCAGGACAGAAAAGCTGCCCCCGGGCAAGGCAAAGGCGAGGAACGACTGTATACTGAAGGAAGCAGAATATATCATCAATGAATACATAAGGGAACACGGACTTGTCAGGAAGCAGAATACACGCATGCCGGCCGTGGAGAAAAAGCATCTGAAGCTGTCTGTTGATACGGTAATAAATGTTCTTTTAACTGCAGCCATATTATTGCTTCTTTTCAGCATAAGCAAATTTTTCTGATCATTTTTTCCATACACTTGCACATACTTTTTCATTATGATAGAATAACAATTCAGAATCCTTGCTCTGCACACGGATGCAGGGCCGTTCAGTCCAGAAGGAGGTGAATGTCAATGATGAACAAATATGAATCCATATTCATCATCGATCCTGATATTGGTGAAGAGAATATAAAAGCTCTCGTCGAGAAGTTCAAGAGTCTGCTTGAGACGTCTGCGCAGCTGGAGAGCATTGATGAATGGGGTAAAAGGAAGCTCGCATATGAAATAGCTGACAAGACCGAAGGTTATTATGTACTTGTCAATTTCAGCGCAGAATCTTCATTCCCGCGTGAACTTGAGCGAATTTACAAGATCACGGATGGAATTATTAAATATCTGATTGTTAAAAAGTAAGACAGGGTGGTCGTATGAATAAGGTCATTTTAATGGGCAGACTCACAAAAGATCCGGAACTAAGGTATACTTCCACAAGCAATATACCGAAATGTTCGTTTACTATGGCGGTAGACAGACGCTTTGCCAAACCTGGTGAAGAGAAGCAGACCGATTTCTTCAACATCGTTGCATGGCGGAGCACGGCAGAATTTTGCGGGAAGTATTTCACCAAAGGAATGAGAATCGCTGTTGTCGGGAGCCTGCAAAACAGAAGCTGGGATGATAATGAAGGAAAGCGACACTATGTCACAGAAGTAGTCGCTGATGAGGTATACTTCGCTGACGCACGGAGAAATGAGGGCGGAGCTCCGTCCGGTGCGCCGGGTTCCTCCGGTTATATGCCTGCTTCTTCCGGAATGCAGGAAGACGAGGGGTTCTTCCCGACCGATGATGACGATGATCTGCCTTTCTGACAAACCTTATTCAAAGTACATCACCGGGTCAGATGATTCTGTATCAGTAGTAGTATGAAAGGAGGCGTTTTTCAGATGCCAGGCGGAAAGAAAGATAATAAAGGCGCTAACAGAGACGCATACGATAAGGGCGAAGGCAAAGGCGGCATGAAGGTAAGAAGAGCCAAGAGGAAAGTGTGCGCTTTCTGTGTGGACAAAGTTACCGAAATAGATTATAAGGAAGTTGCAAAACTGAGAAAGTATATTTCCGAAAGAGGAAAGATACTTCCAAGAAGAATATCCGGTAATTGCGCAAAGCATCAGCGTCAGCTGACAACTGCCATCAAGCGTGCAAGGACAATAGCTTTGCTGCCTTTTACAGCGGACTAAGGAAAAAAAGGAGCCCCTCTGAGACCTTTTGCAGATCCGGAGGGGTTTTTGTTTATTCCGGCAGGGAAAGGGCATGCTTTTGTTGGAAAAATGATGTTTATAGTGTATTATATACGCTGGGGAACATTATTGCCGAAAGGAAAACATCATGGCTAGGATTGGTTATCTGGGCCCTAAGGGGACATTCTCCCATGAGGCAATGAAAAAGTACATAGGACAGCAGCCATATATTTCTGTTGATTATCCGTCGATACCGGATATATTTGCAGCTTTGCAGAAAGATCTGCTGGATGAGGCGATTCTTCCGATCGAGAACTCCATAGAAGGTGCGGTCAGTGCCACAATGGATCTGATTTCACAGGATTCGGAACTGAAGATAAAGGCAGAGGTGGTCATACCGGTAAGAGAGCATCTGTTGGCTCCAAAAGGTACGGATATTTCGCAGATCAGGTATGTGGTATCACATCCGCAGCCGCTGGGACAATGCAGAATGTTCCTGGCAGAAAAGCTGCCCCACGCATTGACAAGGGTGTCCGGCAGTACGGCTGCGGCGGCACAGGAGGCTGCATCCGGTTCCGGCGATACTGCCGCGATCGGATCGAGAACTGCTGCTGAAGTTTATGGCCTGGAAATAATCGCAGAAGATATACAGGATGCCGACAACAACCTGACAAGGTTTATAGTACTTGGAAAGACCGATGCTCAAAGGACAGGAAATGACAAAACATCGCTGCTGTTTTCCACTGAAGATAAGCCGGGGAGTTTGTACAGGATACTTGACATATTCAATCTCTGGGACATAAATATGACACGGATAGAATCAAGACCGGCCAAAAACAGGCTCGGCAGATATATTTTCTTTGTCGATGTCCTTGGACACAGGGAGGATGAGGATCTAAGGGATGCTCTGACAATGGTGAAAAGGAAAACGTCGTTTCTGAAGATTCTGGGCTCCTACCCGATTTGTCCTGTAAGACAGGATTAGATGCAGGAAATAGAAAAATATGGTAATATTGAATTAAAAGAGATTACGTGCTCATGCAAAAAATTCCTGTTTTATCTCAGTAAAGTCGGTGGGGAGTTGAACATATGGCAATACCTGAGAAGGAGATCGATATTACCAGAAACATAAAGCTTATTGAATGGCTCAAAAGCGAATTGCTGACAGAACTTGCAGACCTGTTCAGGGTGCTGGCAAGGGGCGTACGGGAAGAGCTTCATGAGGCGGTTGGAGAGATATTGGCAAATATCATCCTGATAAGCTACCTGTTGGGAAAACGCCTGGGGATAAGCTACAACGCCATTGAAATGAAGATACACAGTAAGATCAGGCTGGGCCTTGTTGAAAACCACGACGTCGAAAAATACTACGGCGATCTTTCCGAACTGTCAAGACATCTGGGCAGCAACAGAAGAAAGGAGATATGAAAGGGGAGTCCCCTTTTGAATTATGGATAGCAAGAAAATACTAAACATGCTGATCCCGCATCAAAGTGTTCATATCTGGGTTATCCTGCTGCTGACAGTCATTATAGCGGTACTGAACTGGATTGTGGCAATACCGTGCTTTGTATTGGCTGCTTATCTTACATATCACAACTTCAGAAGCAACTTCAAGCGAAAAGCAGAAATATCCAATTTTATAGAGAACCTTAACATTAATATAGATACGGCAACGAGAGACACGCTTCTGAATTTCCCCATGCCTTTGATAATAACCGAGCTGGACGGCTCGATAATATGGTATAATTCATCATTCAGAAATATTTCAGAAGAGACCGCGGAACTGGAAGACACGGTAAGAAACCTGGTAAGCGAAATAAGAAGCGGCGAACTGCTGCCTGAAAACATAAAAAAGAACACAGCAGGGATAACGAGGAAGATTAACATAAACGGACGCCATTATAATGTGCTGTGCAACATAGTCAGGCGTGACCAGAACCAGGATACGGACAGCTGCATGCTTATCCTGTATTTTATAGACATTACGGAACTGGTGGAACTTAAAAAGACTTATACGGATGAGAAGATAATTGCCGGTATATTCGTAATAGACAATTATGACGATCTTATGCAAAGCATGGAAGATCCCATGAAGCCGCAGATGCAGGCTGAGATCGATAAAAAGATCGTCCAGTGGGTTTCTTTTACGGACGGTATAATAAAAAAGTATGAGAGAGACAAGTATCTTTTCCTGTTTGAACAAAAATATATGAAGGAACTGGAAGAGAAAAAATTTGAAGTACTGGATACTGTCAAGGAAATCAACATAGGGAACAAGCTGCCGGTCACACTCAGTTTGGGTTTCGGCATCAATGGCAGCAGCCTTGCCGAGAACCTGCGGTATGCAGCCGCATCAATTGATCTGGCGCTGGGACGCGGCGGTGACCAGGTCGTTGTAAAAAACGGTGAAAACTTCAGCTTTTTCGGCGGCAGGACGAGAGAACTGGAAAAGAGGACGAAAGTAAAGGCAAGGGTTATCGCGTATGCACTGCGTGAACTGATCGATCAGGCTGACAATGTCTTTATAATGGGACATGAAAACGGGGACATCGACTCGCTGGGGGCCTCGCTTGGACTTTACAGGATCGTAAAAAGCAGGAACAAGGAGGCATATATAGTCCTCAACAGGGTTAATCCCACCATTGAAGTTCTTGTATCAAGGATAAGAAAAAGCGACGAGCATAGCGATTTATTTATCAACAGGAACCAGGCCATAGAGATGCAGGGTGAAAAAACTCTGCTGATAATAGTCGATACCCACCGAAGGAGTTTTACTGAAGTACCTGAACTGATCGGAAACGGAAGTCAGGTGGTAGTAATAGATCATCACAGGAGAGGCGCGGATTATATCCAGGATACAGTACTGACATACCAGGAGACTTATGCATCGTCTACCTGTGAGCTGGTCACGGAAGTGATACAGTATATAGATGAGAAGCTGAAGCTGACGCAGCTTGAGGCAGAAGCGCTTTACGCGGGAATCGTGGTTGATACGAAGAGCTTTACATTCAAAACCGGCGTCAGGACATTTGAAGCGGCATCCTATCTGAGACGTCAGGGTGTTGATACAGTGGCGGTAAAGCAGCTTTTCCAGAACGATATGGCAACGTATACAAGTGTTTCATCAGTGGTGAGAGACGCGGAACTGATAAATGGAGAGATTGCAATATCCATATGTGCTCCTGACGTTAAGAACCCGCAGATGATAGCAGCCAAGGCTGCTGATGAACTTCTGAACCTGTCCGGGATAGCGGCTTCGTTTGTACTTTGTGTAGTCGGTGAAGAGGTGTGGATAAGCGGCAGGTCACTGGGAGATATTAACGTTCAGCTCATACTCGAAAAACTCGGCGGCGGAGGCCATTTGTCAGTTGCAGGCGCGCAGCTGGAAGGTACGGACATAAATGATGCAAAAGAGAAATTAAAATATGCTATAATGGAGTATATAAAAGAGTTGGAAAAACCGAATAATTAATAATCCGGAGGTTTGTATGAAAGTCATATTGAAGCAGGATGTCAAAGGGCTGGGGAAAAAGGAAGACCTGGTGAATGTCAGCGACGGTTATGCCAGGAATTTTTTATTTCCGAGGGGCCTGGCAGTCGAAGCTACTGCAGCTAACATAAATATAATGAATACAAGGAAGGAAGCGGAAAAGAGCAGAAAGGACCGTGAACTTGCAAATGCCAGGGAGCTGGCGAAAAAGCTCGGCGGCCTGGAAGTCGTAATAAAGGCGAAATCAGGAGAGAATGGAAAGCTCTTCGGGTCGATAACCAGCAAAGATATTTCCGATAAGCTCAAAGCTGATTTTAATATTGATATAGACAAGAAAAAGATAGTTCTTCCTGAGGCACTGAAATCTACAGGGGTATTTGAGCTGGATGTCAAGCTGTACCCCGAGGTCAGCGGAAAGCTTAAGGTCAGGATAGAGAACGAATAACCGGAGGGGTCTTATCGTGGATATGGATGCCATAGGGAGAGTTCCTCCTCATAGTATTGAGGCCGAACAGGCAGTGCTTGGCTGTATGCTGCTTGATTCAGATGTGATCCCTACTGTTACGGAACTGATTAAGAGCACTGATTTCTACAGGGATGACCACAGGGAAATATATGAGGCTATAGTAGATATTGTAGAAAAAGCCGAACCGGTGGATATAATTACCGTTTCTGAACAGCTGCAGCACAGGGGGACGCTGGAAGCTGTCGGAGGGCTGGACTACCTCGCAAGCATCACAAGCACTGTGCCTACTACAGCAAATGCCAGGCATTATGCAAAAATAGTTGAAGAAAAATCACTGCTGCGCAAATTGATAAAGGCGGCCTCTGACATTTCAAACATGTGCTATGAAGCATCCGAAGAAGCGGCATATGTGCTGGATAAGGCAGAGAAGAGCATATTCGATATTCTGGAGAAAAGAAGCACACAGGGATTTTCGCATATCAAGGATGTTCTTCTCGAAACATTCAACCGGCTCGAGGAGCTTTACAACAGCAAGAGCTACATTACAGGAGTACCGACAGGGTTCACGGATCTTGATTATAAAACCGCAGGTCTGCAAAATTCAGATCTCATTCTGATTGCAGCCAGGCCCGGAATGGGCAAGACAGCAATGGCTCTCAATATAGCGCAGTATGCTGCGGTGCACAAGCATGTGCCGGTGGCATTGTTCAATCTTGAAATGTCGAAGGATCAGCTGGTAAACAGGATGCTCTGCAGTGAAGTTATGGTCGACAGTCAGAAGATGAGGACCGGCAAGCTTGATGATGACGACTGGAACAAGATAGCACAGGCACTGGCGCCGCTGTCGGAGGCACCGATTTATATAGATGATACGCCGGGATTGTCCGTAATGGATATCAGGGCAAAATGCCGCAGACTCAAGTTGGAGAAAAACCTTGGCCTGGTGGTGATCGACTATCTGCAGCTGATGCAGGGAAGAGGCAAGACTGAGAGCAGGCAGCAGGAAGTCGCGGAGATATCCCGTTCGCTGAAGATCCTGGCAAAGGAACTGAATGTGCCGGTAGTAACCATGTCGCAGCTTAGCAGGGGACCCGAATCCAGGACGGATCACCGGCCGATGCTCAGCGACCTCAGAGAGTCGGGAGCTATAGAACAGGACGCCGACATAGTCATGTTCCTGTACAGGGATGATTATTACAACCCTGACACCGATAAGAAAAATATTGCTGAAGTTATTATCGCCAAACACAGGAACGGCTCCACGGGCACGGTAGAACTCAGGTGGTTTGGTGAATATACCAAGTTTGCGAATTTGAAGAAGGATGAATAGAACCGCTGATTTTGTAATAAAATTTCAGAAAAAAGTATTGGAAACAATACGGGACCGTCGGCTTACAGTGCCCGGAGAAGGCATAGTTGCAGGTATATCAGGCGGTCCCGATTCAGTATGTCTGCTGCATGTACTGTATTCTTTGCGCCAGGCCCTCGGAATAAAACTTTATGCGGTCCATATCAACCATATGCTGAGAGATAAGGAAGCTGATCTGGACGAGGAGTATACGGCCGGGCTTTGCAACGATCTGGGAATACCGCTACATATATCCCGTGTTGATGTGGCCACAGCCGCAAGGGAGCAAGGCATTTCCCTTGAAGAAGCAGGCAGGGACATAAGATACAGCGAATTCAGAAAATACGCGGAGACTGTCGGCGCAGCGAAGATAGCCGTGGCACATAACAGGAATGACCAGGCCGAAACGGTCATGCTGAACATTATAAGGGGAACGGGAGCCGCAGGCCTTTCCGGCATGGAATATATACGGGGCGATATAATAAGGCCTTTGCTGGGCACCGGCAGGGATGAAATAGAACGGTATTGCAGAGAAGCCGGCCTCAGGCCGAGGACTGACAGTACCAACCTGCAGCAGGAATATACCCGCAACAAGGTACGTCTTGGATTGATACCCTATATAAATGAAAAATTCGACACTGATATTGTCAGCAGCCTTTGCCGCCTGGCAGAAAATGCTGCGGCGGATGAGCGCTTTATGGAAAAGTACGCGCAGCATGATTATGAAAGGATCGTACTTGAAAAAGGTGACGGGTTTGTATGCCTGGATAACAGGACGTTATCCGGCCTTGATCCTGCCATACGCATGCGGGTACTGAAGATGGCCGTAACAGATGCCGCAGGCAGTGCCAAAGGGATAGGCGCAATACACTATCAGGCTTTATCGTCACTTTCGGTCAAAGGCGTTACAGGGGCCCGGGCTGAGCTTCCGCACAGCATCAGGGCATCTGTTTCATATGGCGTTTTACGTATATATTCAGAAAAGACGGCCATTAAACAGAACCGGGAGATACCTGGGTTTGAAGTTAAGATTTCGGTTCCCGGAGTAACTGAGGTTCCCGTGATTGGAGCGGCCGTCACGACTTATGTAGAAAATGTGTCGAATATTGATAATTATGGCAGGTTAGGTTATAATCCTAAAGTGCAGTTTTTTGATTATGATAAACTGTCTGAGGGAATATATATAAGAAATCGCCGCAATGGTGACATTTTTAAACCTTTAGGTTCAAATGGCACAAAAAAACTGAAGGAATATTTCATTGACAGCAAAATACCTCGTGAGAGCCGGGACGAAATACCGCTCATAAGCTGCGGCAATGAAATTGTATGGGTCATCGGGTATAAAATTAGTGATAAATTTAAGGTAACTGAAAATACTAGAAATGTACTTAAAATCGAATTTAAACGGAGGGGTCAACATGAGGGCGGATATGATGGAAGATATTGAAGAAATATTGGTTCCCCGCGAACAGATCAGGGAAATGGTAGTGAGACTGGGCAAACGCATTTCCGAGGATTACGCCGGGAGCGACCTGATTCTTGTGGGGGTGCTTAAAGGCGGATTTATTTTTCTTGCCGATCTGATGAGGGAAATAACGATACCTGTGGATATGGATCTTATTGCTGTATCAAGTTACGGAGCATCGACCAAATCCTCAGGGGTCGTTCGTATAATAAAGGATATGGACCAGGACGTGGCAAACAAGCATGTGCTGATTGTTGAAGATCTTGTTGATACCGGGCTGACGCTGAAACATCTGAAGGACCTGTTTAATACCAGAAAGCCAAAGAGCGTCAGGATATGCACAGCTTTTGACAAGCCGTCCAGAAGGAAGGTGGACATAGAGGTAGAATACAAGGGCATAGAAATACCGGACAAATTCATAGTAGGATATGGTCTGGACTATGCAGGCAAATACCGTAATCTGCCGGATGTCTGTACCCTCAAAAAAGAAATTTATTCTAAATAATAGGCAGACAAAACCACAATCAGTACGGTATACTTATTAAAGTACGCATTTATTGTGTTTTATATATGTTTATGTTAATATAATATAATCTGGAAGAGAACGGCAGGACATGAGGTTCCGGGAGGGAGATATTTGAAATATTTTAAAGGTTTGAGCTTTTATATAGTGATCATCGTATTAGTGCTGTTCTTAGTGATGCTTTATACCAGTTCCGGAAATCCGGCTCAGCTCAGTTATTCACAGTTGCTGTCACAGATCGAGAACGGCAATGTACAGAGTATCACTTTGAAAGCTGACGAGGCTACGGTTGAACTGATCAACCCCAATAAAGGATCGAAAACGAAGGTGTATGTCGTTTATATATCATCGGTTGATTCGTTTACCGATTTAGTGACAGATGCATGGCAAAAAGGGCAGGTGAAGGACTTCAGGGTAGAGAAGCCCGCAACGGCTCCATGGTGGGTATCTCTCCTTCCGACGATCGCACTTATAGTAGTATTCGTTGTATTCTGGGTATTTTTCCTGCAGCAGTCGCAGGGAGGCGGCGGCAGCAGAGTTATGTCCTTCGGGAAAAGCCGTGCCAAGATCAATACAGATGATAAAAACAAGGTGACTTTCGATGATGTGGCAGGCGCCGATGAGGAAAAGGAAGAACTAAAAGAGATCGTGGAGTTCCTTAAGTCACCGAAGAAATTTATCGAACTGGGAGCGAGGATTCCAAAGGGTGTGCTGCTGGTGGGACCTCCTGGTACCGGTAAAACTTTGCTGGCAAAGGCAGTGTCGGGAGAGGCCGGTGTTCCGTTTTTCAGCATCAGCGGCTCAGATTTCGTTGAAATGTTTGTAGGTGTCGGTGCTTCGAGAGTCAGGGACCTTTTCGAACAGGCAAAGAAAAATGCTCCATGTATAGTTTTCATAGATGAGATTGATGCAGTCGGACGTCACAGGGGCGCAGGACTTGGCGGAGGGCATGATGAGCGTGAACAGACGCTCAACCAGCTGTTGGTCGAGATGGACGGCTTTGGAGTCAATGAGGGTGTTATTATCCTTGCAGCTACCAACAGGCCTGACATTCTGGATCCGGCGCTGCTCAGACCCGGAAGGTTTGACAGGAGAGTATATGTCGGACTGCCGGACATTAAAGGCCGTGAAGAGATTTTAAAGGTCCATGCAAGAGGCAAGCCGCTGGGGTCCGACGTAAAACTGGATGAACTGGCAAAAAGTACGCCGGGCTTTACGGGAGCAGACCTGGAAAACCTGCTGAATGAAGCAGCCCTGTTTGCGGCACGTAAAAACAAGAAACGCATTGAGATGGAAGAGATAAAGGAAGCTACATTTAAAGTAGTAGTAGGACCGGAAAAGAAGAGCAAAGTTATGAGCGAGAGGGAAAAGAGGCTCACAGCCTATCATGAAGCCGGTCATGCAATAGCAGTCAGGGTAGCATCGACTACGGACAAGGTAGACAGGGTATCGATCATCCCTTCAGGAAGGGCCGGAGGTTATACCGCGCATAAACCTGATGAAGACAGAACCTACCAGACAAAGTCCCAGTTGATGGAAGAGATAATAATCGCCATGGGAGGAAGGGCTGCTGAGGACATCGTACTTGGTGAGATCAGTACCGGAGCATCGAGTGACCTAAAGTACGCCAACAACGTGGCAAGAAGTATGATTATGAAATTCGGCATGAGTGAAAGCCTGACCAATATGGTCTTTGATGAAAATGACGAGGTATTCATCGGCCGTGATTTCGGACATACCAGAAGCTACAGTGAAGAAGTCGCTGCGATGATCGACAAGGAAGTCAAAAATGTCATTGACACAGCTTATCAGAAGACAAAGCAGATACTGAATGAACATATAAATGCGCTCCATAAGGTGGCACAGGCTCTGCTGGAGAAGGAAAAGCTGGAAGGCCAGGAATTCGAAGCGATTTTCAGTGAAGCATAATTTAAAATTAGAATATTGAAAACTCCATATACTGAGTGACCTTATCAAGAGTGGCGGAGGGACATGGCCCGATGAAACCCCGGCAACCGGCCAAGACAGGCAGCGGTGCCAATTCCTGCAGGATCTCAGGATCCTGAAAGATGAGGAAAGATAACATAAAACCTCTTCTTGATAAGGAAGAGGTTTTTATTATTAGAAGATGCCTTTGAAAGGAGATATTAAAATGTCCAGAAGATTATTTACATCAGAATCAGTAACGGAGGGACATCCTGACAAGATCTGCGACCAGATATCGGACGCAGTGCTGGATGCTATCCTTGCCCAGGACCCTAATGCAAGGGTCGCCTGTGAAACAGCCGTGACAACAGGTATGGTTCTTGTTATGGGAGAGATTTCAACGGATTGTTATGTCGATATACCTAAGGTTGTCAGGAACACAGTGCTTGAAATTGGATATGACAGGGCTAAATATGGCTTTGACGGAAAAACATGCGCGGTGATAACATCCATAGACGAACAATCAGGAGACATAGCAATGGGCGTTAACAAGGCGCTGGAAGCCAGGACCGGGCAAATGTCAGAATCACAGATCGATGCGATTGGAGCCGGCGACCAGGGCATGATGTTCGGATTTGCATGTGATGAAACACCGGAGCTTATGCCGATGCCCATATCATTGGCACATAAGATCACAAAGAGGCTGGCGGATGTTCGAAAACAGGGGATTATTGACTACCTGAGGCCTGACGGTAAATCACAGGTAACTGTGGAGTATGAAAATGACAGGCCTGTAAGGGTAGATACCGTAGTAGTATCAACGCAGCACTCGGATGGTGTTTCGCATGATACTATAGAACGGGATGTTATTGAGCATGTGATCAAAAAAGTTATTCCGGCTGAACTGATGGACAGCAAAACGAAGTTTCTGATTAACCCGACCGGAAGGTTCGTGGTAGGCGGGCCCCAGGGTGACTCCGGCCTGACGGGCAGAAAGATCATAGTTGATACTTATGGCGGATATGCCAGACATGGCGGCGGAGCTTTCTCCGGAAAGGATCCGACAAAGGTAGACCGGTCAGCTGCATATGCTGCCCGTTATGTAGCCAAGAATCTGGTTGCGGCAGGCCTTGCCAGGAAGGTGGAAATACAGCTGGCATATGCGATTGGCGTAGCCAATCCGGTATCTGTACGGGTCGATTCATTTGGGACAGGCAATATCGCCGATGAAAAAATGGAGGAACTTGTAAAAAGATATTTTGATTTACGGCCGGCTGCCATCATAAGGGATTTGGGACTGCAAAGGCCTATATACAAACAGACAGCGGCATATGGACACTTTGGACGAACTGACATAGACCTTCCATGGGAGAAAACTGACAAGTCAGACCTGCTGAAAAACGCTGCCAGAGATATTTAACAGACTTGTAATGCGTTAAGTTAACGGAAAACAGCTTGCTGAATGGATGCTGAATGAACAGAAACACAGGGAAATACCCTGTGTTTCTGTTAAGCTTAGACTTTGAGAGCATTATGCTCTTTAATCAAAGCCTTCAGACAAAGACTTCAACGATGCGGACATCTCTGCGTTCATTAAGGTCGATGATATATGGCTGAAGCACGGGCGGACCGGATTTGTTGGAAAATACGCTGACTTTTTGTCCATCGCATGGTGTCCTGCCGGATGAAACGATGCTTCCTATTTCTCCTGTATTCAGGAGTACCAGCGTGCCTTCTCCGTATACTGCTATACTGTTTATAAAGAGATCAACGATATACGGATCGAAAAGGATGCCGGCGTTCTGACGGATATATCCTGCTGCAATATGCGGAAGTTCTTTCTTTTTATAAACCCTGTCAGATGTCAGTGCGTCATATACATCTGCCAGTGCGACTATCCGTGACAGAGGATCGATGCCGTTGCCGGACAGCCCAAGCGGATACCCGCTGCCGTCCCATTTTTCATGGTGCTCAAATGCTATATTGGCGACTTTGGACCCAAGTCTGTAAGAGTTTTTGATTATCTCACATCCATAAACCGTGTGCTTTTTCATTAAATCAAATTCTTCATTAGAGAGCTTGTCGGGTTTCTGAAGGATACTGACAGGAACTTTGCATTTGCCAATATCGTGAAGGATCGCTCCGAGACCCAGTGTCATCAGCTGATCATTCCCATAGCCGAGTTTCTTGCCAAGTATCAGGGAATATATGCATACGTCTACACAATGGAGGAAGGTGTAGTTGTCAATGTCCCTGATACCGGTCAGCTGAAGCATTACTGTCTCATTTTCGATTACTTTGTGCATTATGTCACTTACAGTATCTTTGACTATTGAAATATCGGTATCCTGGTCACGCTTTGCCATTGTGAATATATTTTTTATTGTCGATGCGGCGTGATTGTACAGTCTTTCTTCTTCAAATTCTTCTACTGGTTCATAATAGCCTTCTTCAACGTAAACCTTATCAATTTTGAATGCTTCCAGCTTTCTTATATAAAGAGGCTTAATAACAAAACCGGCGAGAAGCAAAAGTCTGCCATCAGGGAGTATCACATCTTTTGCAAGCTTCATGCCTGGCTTAAGTTGTGAGATTTCCATTAGTAGCACTTTACTCACCTGTTATGTCTGTATGATGTAATGATATTATACCACATTGTGTCGAATTATTAACAGATTTACATTTAATAAATCACGTCGTCTCTTGCTTCTGAATACATATAAATATAAGTACCTTTTTGGAGGCGTTATTATGCTGCTCGATGTCCTTGAATGCATTACGTACATACTGGCGGTATATGGGCTGCTGATTCTTGTTTCAGGTATTGCAGGACTTATACGCTGCCGCATAAAAGGTCGCCGGCCAATGGTGCGGGTGGTTATCTTTGTGCGGAATGCAGAGGAACAGATCGAATATATCGTAAGATCTGCGGTTAAGAAGGAGTATGCTGCAATGGCGCTTTCGGATAAGAAGCTGGCTGTTGTGGATATGGATTCTTCGGATAATACTTTTTTGCTTCTTGAGAGGCTCAGTAGGAATTTCCCCAGTATTGAGATCATGAAGGCTGACAGGATTGACGAGATTTTGAACGAGTTCAGGGAAACACAGGCGGAATAAATACCGCCAACAGTCGGACCATATTCGGTAATATCAGTGCCGGGCCGGCAGCACCGTTTATTCCGGTTATGTCTCCAAAGTACCGGCTTTATGTTGCTACTCAGGAGATAATAAAATAGGGGACAGTTCTTCTGTTCTGCTGAGTACCCCCTTGTAGCAGTGCGCTGGAGTAAGGAAACATAACCTCCACAAACGGTACTGCCGGTCTGTATTTTAAGCGAGTCACGGGTCATACCGGAGCCACAAAGCGGGCAGCTTTTTTGTATCGCCGGTGGCGGTATTTGTGGAGCATGTGTTTCCCTGCTCCGCAGGCTGTACTGCAACGGGAACAGCAATTTAGAGGGGACTGCAGTACCCGTGAGATATGACACCTTTGTATAATTTACTTTATTTGATTTGCAGATGCACAGCAGTTGGTGCTTGGGAAACACAGACGGAATAAATACCGCCAACGGTCAAAATATTTGATCATATCAGTGCCGGGCCGGCAGCACCGTTTATTCCGGTTATGTTTCCAAAGCACCGGCTTTACGTTTCTATTCAACTTTCCCACGTCTTTTCTCTTTATCCAAAGTGATATATACTATATATTGCTAAAAAATTAATTTGATGGCCAGTATCTGGCATAATTGTGAGTACGATGGACCAAACCGTTATCGAAGGTATTATTGACGACATTATCTATAAAAATGAAGCAAATGGATACACAGTATGCGACATAGCTGCCGGAAAACAGATGATTACGGCTGTCGGCTATATGCCGTTCATCAATGAAGGCGAGACCATCAGGGCAACCGGCAGATGGGTAAAGCATCCGGACTACGGTGACCAGTTCAAAGTCGAGCTTTATGAAAAAATACTTCCTCAGACAGCGGACAACATAGAAAAATATCTGGCTTCGGGTATCATAAAAGGAGTCGGGCCTGCCACTGCGGCAAAAATTGTGCAGAAATTCGGCACATCCGCATTGGAGGTAATCGGCAACGAGCCTCAGCGCCTGGCTGAGATAAAAGGCATAAGCCTGGAGAAAGCTTTGAGTATAGGACAGGCTCTCAACGAGCAAAAGGGACTCCGTGATGTGGTCATGTTTCTTCAGGAATACGGGATAAGCCCGTCTGTCTGTATAAAGATCCATAAAGCATATGCTGATATGGCCGTAGCAAGGATAAAGGAAAACCCATACAGACTGTGTGAAGATGTATTTGGCATAGGTTTCAAAACTGCCGACAGAATTGCAATGAAGCTGGGGATAGACCCCCGGTCGCGCTTCAGAATAAGGAGCGGCATAAAATACGTATTGAGCCGTGCTGCATCCAGCGGGCACACATATCTGCCGGAAGATATGCTCAAAGAATATACTTCACAGCTGCTCGGGACCAGGGACATCGATATGGAAGATGCCCTGGTATCTCTCATATTTGATAAAGCAGTCCAGGTGGAAAGAAGTGACGGAGCCGGACGCGTTTATCTGTCATCTTTCTATACCGCAGAGCAGGGAGTATGCAGGCGCCTTCTTGAACTGTCACGGATGAGATATGACAAGTGCCCTGCTGATCTTGACGAGAAAATAGGCAGATTTGAAAAGGAAGAAGGACTAAAGCTGGACAGGATGCAGAGGGAAGCGGTACGGGAGGCCATGGCCAATGGACTGATGGTCATCACAGGCGGCCCCGGCACAGGCAAAACAACCATAATAAAATGCATTATCAGGCTGTTGATGGAAGACGGACATAGAATCGCCCTTGCAGCTCCCACAGGAAGGGCAGCCAAAAGGATGACCGAGGCAACTGGTTTTGAAGCCAAAACGATCCACAGGCTGCTTGAAATCGGTTACACGTCAGACGAAAGCGAGCTGGTATTCCAGAGAAATGAAGATAATCCTGTTGAAGCAGATGTAGTGATAATAGATGAGATGTCCATGGTGGATATTCTGATCATGTATCACCTGCTGAAGGCAGTTCCTCCCGGGGCAAGGGTCATACTTGTGGGGGACGCCGACCAGCTGCCGTCGGTAGGCGCCGGTAATGTGCTGCTGGATATAATAGGCTGCAGCAGTATCAAAACTGTAAAGCTTACAGAGATTTTCAGGCAGGCGGAAGAAAGCATGATTATTGTCAATGCTCACAGGATTAACAAAGGGGAACCGCCTATCCTCAATGCAAAAGACAAAGATTTTTTCTTCCTCCAGAGAAACAATCAGGAGAATATACTGCGTACAGTAATTGATCTCTGTTCAAGGAGACTGCCGGAAACCTACGGCCTTGACCCACTCAGGGACATACAGGTACTGTCGCCTGCAAAAAAAGGGCCGGCGGGTGTGATTAACCTAAATGCGGAGCTGCAGAAGGCACTTAATCCGCCGGATAAAAACAAGGCGGAAAAAGCTGCCCGGTCATATATACTCAGAGAAGGGGACCGGGTAATGCAGATAAAAAATAATTATTCCCTCAGATGGGAAAGGGCAGATGACCCGCGTATAGACGGAACAGGCATATTCAACGGTGATATGGGCACGATAAAGCGGATAGATGAAGAAGCAATGAAAATAAGTGTTCTTTTTGATGATGACAAAGTGGCGGAATATGATTTCAGTATGCTTGATGAGCTGGAACTTTCATTTGCAGTAACGATACACAAAAGCCAGGGATCAGAATTTCCGGTAGTTGTTATGCCGGTATTTCCAGGCCCGGAAGTACTTATGACAAGGAATCTTCTGTATACAGCTGTTACCAGGGCCAAAAAAATGGTCGTTCTGGTAGGATATGAAGAGGCATTGTATAATATGATAGTAAACAAAAGAGAGACTTTACGGTACTCCGGACTTTCTGACAAACTTAAGTCCTTTTCTGAATATGCCGATATAAATTGAAGAAAGCGGGCTGATGGCAAGTGAAGGCGTTTGATAAAATTATAAATTTTATTTATCCTCCAAAATGCATTTTTTGCCAGAAGCTGTTGAGCCACGATGCTGTTCTTCATATATGCAATGAATGCTATGTCAAACTGAAATTTTCAAAGAACACGATAATCAGAGCGTGGCAGGAAGGGGATATCAGCTATTGCGACGGTGCAATAAGCGTTTTTGAATATACAGGGATAGTAAAGGAATCGCTTATAAGATTTAAGTTTTATGATAAACCTTCGTATTACAGAACATATGCAAGACTTATTGCGGACAAGCTGGATAAAGTTACGAATGTAAGAAATTACGATATGGTTATGAGTGTTCCTCTGCACAGGCACAGGGAGTTTTCAAGGGGATACAACCAGGCATATCTTATATCAAAGGCTCTCAGCAGGATAATAAAGCTGCCTGAATGCTCCTATGTGCTGAAAAGAGAAAAGTATACGGAAGCTCAGAGCCTGCTGGACAGGCAGAGGAGAAATCAGAATGTAAGGGGAGCATTCACCGTTGTATATCCGAAAAAAGTCAGCGGAAAATCAGTACTGCTGGTGGATGATATACTTACGACAGGATCAACGCTTGAGGAATGCAGCAGGGTACTCAAACTGGCCGGTGCTGTCAAGGTATTGGCTGTAGTGGTTGCTACAGGCAGAAAGTAGATAGGAGGAATCTGCATGCCGGATGTTAGAAATTGCAAAAAGTGCGGAAGGATTTTCAATTATATTGGAGGCAGTCCTCTGTGCCCTTCCTGCAGGGAGCATGAAGAGAAGGAATTCCAGAGGATTAAGCAATATCTGTATGAAAACCCTGGCGCCAGTCTTACACAGGTATCTGTTGAACTGGATATAAGTGTCGAAATGATAAGGAGGTTCCTTAGGGAAGGAAGGCTGGAAATTGCCAATGATGACGGCAACCTGATACTGGAATGTGAAAACTGCGGTAAATCTATCAGAACAGGAAGATACTGCGCAGAATGTGAAAGGGAGCTGGCATCGGGCCTGAGATCGGCAGCAAACCAGATTAAGCAGAAGCTGGACAGCCAGGCGCCGGATCGCGTGAACACTTTTGGAATGAGATACCTGAATAAGGAATACGAAAAAGAAGATTTTGAAAAATAGAAAAATAATTAATAGTTAATAAAAACTGTTGATATGCCGATATATTCTACAGCAAGGCAGCGGATGATCCGGCTGTGACATACCGGAGTATGGATTTGAACCGGATTTTACAGGACAGCTGTGCCAGATTGGCTGCCTGGATGTTAACTGTTATCGATGAACAAGCTTAAAGGTGAGTGGTTTTTATGAGAATACCCGGGGATATTTCAAAAATAACCGGAGTCTATGGTACACAGAATAATATAAACAAAGTTGGGAGAACAGGGAGTGTCTCATCAAAAAAGGATGTCGTGTCTATATCAAATGAGGCAAAGGACTTCCAGACCATATTCAAAGCGTTGAAGGAAGTACCTGATATCCGGCAGGACAAGGTCGACAGCATTATCGGGAAAATCGAAGCAGGCAATTACAGCGTAAGCGGACGTGATGTAGCCGAAAGGATAGTAAAAAGCGTATTTGATAAAAAAGCGTGAACATCCCTGGGGAGTTGACAGACTCTCCTTTTTTTCAAACCGGTGATGTTGTATGGATCGCAGCGCGGTTTTGCTCAAACAACCGCAGGACGGGTGGTGATACTTTGGATACAAGTTTAGTTAAGAAGCTCACAGAGATACTTGATAAGGAAGCATCAATATATGAAGCAATATTAAAGTTGTCACGGGAAAAGACAGATATTATCGCCAACGGAAAGGTGACTGAGCTTGAAGGTATTACCAGGGTCGAGCAGTCAATGATCCTTCAGTTGGGACAGCTTGAAAATGAACGTGAGAAAATCGTGGGAGAGATTGCCGCGCAGCAGGGAACCGCAGCCGAAGATATCACTATATCGAAACTTGGGGAAATACTCCCGAAGGAACAGTCCGAAGAACTGAAGAACCGTCAGCAAAAAATGACAGGCATAATCAATGATCTGCGGCATACAAATGAAGTTAATTCCAAACTTATAAAGAATTCTCTTGATTATATAGATTTTTCAGTTAATGTCCTCACCAATGCCGGCTTTGCCGGTGATATCTACGGGAAATCCGGCAATTCGAATGATTCTGAGAAACGAAATTTCTTCGATGTAAAACTATAGGAGGATATATGGGTGTCGGTTTTGGCAGTTACGAGATAGCGCGTTCCGGTCTGATGGTCAATGAGCGCGGACTATATGTGACAGGACATAATATTGCCAATGTTAACACATCGGGCTATGTCAGACAGCAGGCCATGATCAAAAACGGGCCAGTGTCGACGTACGCAATGCGGTACGGCCTTATGCAGCTCGGGTTCGGAGCTGATATCCAGGAGATCAGGCAGATAAGGAACGCCTTTCTTGATAATATTTACAGGCAGGAAAACACTACTCTCGGTTATTGGGAAACCCGCCAGAAAACTTATGTCGATTTGCAGACGATAATAGCAGAACCGATGGAGTCCGGCCTGCAGAGTGCCCTGAATGAATTCTGGGATTCATGGCAGGAGCTTTCCAAGGAGCCTGACAGCCTGACTGTAAGAGCACTGGTCAGGCAGAGGAGTGAAGCGCTTATTCAGCAGATCAATCATATAGGTTCACAGCTGGACAGGCTTCAGAATGATCTTAACTCTGAAATAGCAGTAAGGGTAAATGAAGTAAATGTTATCACCAGGCAAATTGCAGAACTCAATGTTGTTATTATGAGAAACGAAGCGTCGGGTGATTCAGCCAATGACTACAAAGATCAGCGGAACGCCCTGATAGACCGGTTAACAAAGCTGATCGATGTGGATATCAATGAGATGCAGGACGGGCAGATAGATATAACGCTCGGAGGTTACTTTATTGTACAGAATGGTGAAAGTACCGATCTCTACGTGGCTGAAAGGAAGGAAGGAGACAATTTTGTCGTGCCCAAGCTGGCCGGCACAAATATAGAGGTCCCGGTGAAAAACGGGATAATAAAGGGACTGCTGGAGTCCAGAGGCGAAGTATCCGGTGCCGTTGGCAGTTATGAAAACGGAACGCCGAACACCAAAGCTGATGTTGTATTTTATGTGGATACCAACGTAATGGATATTGATGAAGCTAAAAAGAGAGCCGATGCATATGAGGCTGAACTAAAAAAGAGAGGCCTGGATTGCCATGTGACTGTACAGTATGCCGGGCCGGCAGCAGGTTTTGCTTCAGCAGTAAGCACGGCGGCGCTTCGCAGCGATGCAAATAAATATGCATTCTTTATTACCGACGGTTCTCTGTCAGCGGAACAGATGGATGATCTTAAAGCAATACTCGCTGAAAAGGGTATGGAAGCCTCAGTAATAACCGATACTTCTGCTCCTTCAGCCTGGTCGGATCTGGCGGATGCCTTTGACGGAGAAATGTACAGCATTAATGATTTTTCAGCGGACATTAATGACAGCACATTTACTTCGCTTATAAGAAGTATGACATCTGACACTAATATGGATGTCTCAAGCAACTTCTCTCTTGTCGGAGATTCCATGAACATAATTTCTGATATGAAAAAACGGCTTAACGCGCTTGTTAACGTAATGCTCAGGGAAATCAACTACATACACAGCAGCGGTTTGAACATGAAAGATCCGCCGGAGCCGGGAAAAGAAATCTTTGTGACGATTAATTCAAACAGACCGCTGGAAATGGGGAATATCCGCCTCAATCCTGAACTGTCGGATCTGACTAATATTGCGGCATCAAAAACCGGAAAAAGAGGAGACAACGCAATTGCTCTGGAAATAGCCAACCTGAGGAACAAGCCTTTGATAATGGACGACAACGGCATAGCAAGTTTCGACGATTATTACCAGGGTATCATACTCAACCTGGGAAACAATGCTTCTGATGCCGAGAGGATAGCCGAAAGCCAGAGCAAGCTCGTTGATTCGGCTGATGCCCAAAGAACGGCAATTACAGGCGTTTCCATGGATGAAGAGATGACCAGCATGATGAAGTACAAGTTTGCGTACGATGCCGCATCAAGAGTGCTCAGCATAATAGATTCAATGATGGATACGATAGTAAACAGACTTGGTTTGGCAGGCAGGTGATAAAATATGGCAGGATCATTTTTTGGACTGAATGTTGCGGTCCGCGGGCTTTATACGGCACAGCGCAGCCTTGATGTCGTCAATCATAATCTTAATAATGTAAATACTGAAGGCTACTCCAGGCAGCAGGCAGTGCAGACTGCTTCAAGACCGTTATCACTTCTTAACGGTACCGGGATGCTGGGGACGGGTTCAGAAGTTACGGCAATAAAAAGGATCCGCGATGAGTACCTTGATTTCAAGTACTGGAGTGAAAATACGTTTTACGGCGAATGGAACGCGAAAAATGAAGTTCTCTCTGATCTGGAAGCGATATTCAACGAGCCGTCCGACAGTGGATTTACAACAATAATGAGTGATTTTTTTGATTCTCTGCAGGAACTGGCCAAGGATCCGAGCAATGGTGCCACCAGGGCACTGGTAAAGCAGCGCGGTGTAACGCTGACAAATTATTTCAACAGCCTGGCAACGCATCTTGAGGAAATGCAGGAAGATATCAATTACAGGATACAGACGAAAGTCGAGGAGGTAAATTCACTGGCTGTACAGATACAACAGCTCAACAGGCAGATATACATAAATGAGATTGACGGCAGTACGGCAAATGATCTGAGGGATGAGCGCACTGTGCTTGTGGACAAGCTTTCAAAAATAATAAATATAGATGTCAATGAGGTTGTTGTAGGATATGCGCCCGACGGAAGAGAAGACAAGCACTTTGTTATTACCGTCAGCGGCAAAACCCTTGTGGACCACTTTAGCGTAAGCAAGCTGACTCTGGAACAGAGGTCGTCGGATGAGAAGATGAATCAGGAGGATGTGCCGAACCTGTACGAAATCAAATGGGCTGATGGAAATACACTGAATATAAAGGGCGGAGAACTAAGAGGATATCTGGACGTACGGGACGGTAACGAAGGCAGTGTTAATCCGGATAACGGCAAGGTTTCACCGGACTTTAAGGGCATACCGTATTACCAGAAGAAACTCAATGAATTTGTACGTATATTTGCCCGGGCATTTAATGAAGGGTACATTGACAAAGACGGTGATAAGGCGTTTGATGCAGATGAGTTCGGCACCGGACACGCGGCAGGCTACGGCTATAATTCTTCAGTTAGCGGGATACGGTTTTTTACTGTGACCGGAGAAGGTAACAAAGAGCTGTCAAGTGCAGAGTTCCTGGCTGGAGCTACCGATCCTGCCGACATATATAATGTATACAATAAGATTACGGCGAAAAATTTCTCAGTAAGCTCCGATATACTTGATGATTACAACCTGATAGCAACATCTGATAAGGCGTTGGAGACAGGCAATATATCAGTGCTCAATGCATTGCTTGACTTCAGGCGTGATACCGAGATGTTCTCTGAAGGAGCTCCGGAAGATTTTATGAAATCACTGGTTGCAACATTGGGTATCGATTCGCAGCAGGCCGTCAACTACAGTGAGAACCAGGAGGCTGTTATAAACCAGATTAAAAACAGAAGGCTGTCAGAGTCGGGCGTTTCGATAGACGAAGAAATGACAAATCTGATTAAATACCAGCAGGCATACAAAGCATCTGCAAAAATGATACAGACCATGGCTGAGATATATGATACGCTGATAAATGAGCTGTTTGTGTAGAACAGGGAGGTTCGGATCTATGAGAATAACCAATAATATGCTTATCAATAATATGACCAGGTACATGAGCAAAAATCTGAAAAGCCTGGACAAATATCAGTCGCAGCTTGCAACAGGCAAGAAGATACAGGTGCCGTCAGATGATCCTGTCGTGGCTGCAAGAGCGCTGAAACTGCGTACTGACGTGGCAGAGATAAAGCAGTATCAGCGGAATCTGAAAGACGCGCAGTCATGGCTGGAAATAACGGAGTCTGCATTGAGCGACATGGGAGATGTTTTCCAGAGGGTCAGGGAGCTGGTAGTGGGAAGTGATTCCATTGAGAGCGAGGCAGACCTGCAGGCGACTAAGAGTGAAATAGAGCAGCTCAGGAAACAGCTGATCAACCTCGGAAATTCGACCTATGCCGGGCGTTATATCTTTTCAGGGTTTAAGACTGATAAGGCGCTTCTTGATGAAAACGGCAAATTTATGATCACAATAGACAATGATGAAATTATAAATTACGAAATCGGAATAGGTGACAGCATCAGTATAAATGTTCTGGGCGGCGATCTGTTCAATTATGTCGGCGGTGTCGGTGAAGCGACTGCCGGTACTAAATGCAAATTCATCGAGGATATGGATAAGCTCATAACTGCATTGGATAATGCCGATTACAGTACAATCAGCAGTATGGCACAGGCTTTCTCTGATGATCTTGATAATGTGCTCAGAATAAGGGCTGATATCGGAGCCCGTGTAAACAGGCTGGAACTGACCTCAAAAAGGTTGATGAATGACAACACCAATTTTACGAAACTTATGAGTGAGAACGAAGATGCTGATATAGCTGAGACGATAATGAACCTTAAGAATGAGGAAAATGTATACAGAGCTTCACTTGCCGGAGGAGCCAGGATCATAATGCCGTCCCTGCTTGATTTTCTGAGCTGACAGATGATGGATTATTTCATGTTCTGCGGGAAGAATGAGTATTATGGATGGTGATCCGAATGGGCCTGGAAATCAGCACGACGCCGGCCAGACTTAGCATAGAAACAACAGCATCACAATTATCTGTCCGGACCCGTAAAGCCAGCCTGGAACTTGCGCATACGCAGGCAAAGGTTAATGTTCATACGGAACTGCCGAGAGTCATTATTGATCAGTATGAGTGTTTTGCAACCTCAGGGCTGATGGGGCCTGTCGATTTGACAAGACAGGCGGCGCAGCGGGCAATGCAGCAGGCGATTACCTATACGGCCAAGGTCGCGGGAGACGGTGACAGTATGGCGGCAATTGAGAATCCCATTGATCCGATGCCGGACATCGTTGAGAGGGATGCTTTTCCTGAGCATGAGTTCGGACTGGATTATATGCCAAAGGCAAGGCCTGTAATTACTGTCACTGGCGGAGTATGGATCAGTATCGAAGGAGAGGCCGGTGCCAGTAACGGGATACATGGCAGATATACGCCCGGCAGAGTAAGTATCGATTATACACCCGCACAGGTCAGGATACGCATGGCACAGTATCCTTCGATAAAAATGAAATATGTGCAAAACCGGATTGACAGATTTATCTGACCGTAATGGGGGAATGAATGATGGTTCTTAATACTAAATATTTCGGGGAACTTGAAATAGAAGAGAGCGAAATTTACCATTTCAGGCATGGCGTACCTGGTTTTGAGCAGGTAAAAAGGTTTGTTCTGATAAACAATGATGAAGAAGGCTCCCCTTTTAAATGGCTTCAGGGTATTGATGAACCAAAGCCTGCTTTTGTAATAATCGATCCGTTTGCTGTCAGAAAAGACTATGAAATAAAGCTCAGTGATGAGGTGCTTGAAGAGCTGGATATAAAAGAAGCCTCAACAGTATCAGTTTACTGCATCGTAGTTGTGCCTGATGACATAAGCAAAATGACTGTGAACCTGCAGGCTCCGCTGATACTCAACACCGCAAGTCACATGGGAAGGCAGTTAATCCTTGACACGGACAAGTATGGTGTGCGACACTGTATTTTGGAAGAACTCCAGGCGCAGGAGGAGAAGTCAGATGCTGGTACTGACAAGGAAAAAGGATCAGACCATAATCATAAATGAAAATATTGAGATAACTGTCCTGGACATACAGGGTGATCAGGTGAGGCTGGGGATAAATGCTCCGAGAAATGTCTCCATACACAGGAAGGAAGTATTTCTGCAGATCTCAGAGGAGAATAAAAAAGCGGCGTCTGTAAATATTGGGGCAGATCTGAACAGTGTATTGAAAAATAATAAATAAAAAAAGCTAAAGTATTTTTTCTATGTAACCGATATATATGACAAGAAGAGTCACTGAGCGGAAACAAAGGCGCGCCAGTTGCTGCGAAGTGATCTTCAAAATAGGGGCCGGCCTATCCGGCAAAAAATCGGGAATGGATTCCCGGTTAAATTCTCAAGGAGGATGGTAATATGATTATCAACAACAACATTTCGGCAATCAATACCCGTAATCAGCTTTTCAACACAAATCAGGCAGCAAGCAAATCAATGGAAAAGCTGTCATCCGGCAAAAGGATCAACCGTGCAGCAGATGACGCAGCTGGCCTTTCAATTTCAGAAAAAATGAGAGCGCAGATCAGGGGACTTAACCAGGCTGCAAGGAATGCACAGGATGGTATTTCACTGATACAGACCGCTGAAGGTGCCCTCGACGAAGTCAGCAACATGCTTGTCAGGCTGAAAGAACTGGCTGTACAAAAGGCAAATGGCACATACAACAGTGATGACAAAACTAACCTTGAACTTGAGATGACGTCACTTGGCGAAGAAATCAGCAACATCTTCACTAATACCAAGTTCAATGGTGAGGCGGTTCTTACCAAGTCAGTTGATATTATTATTTCTGATAACGGTACGACCAAGATGACAATTGAAGCGACAGGTACCAGCGGTATTACTACTCTTGGAAGCGGTTCAACAGTAGCTAACATAGAAGAGGCAATCAAGGCAGTAAACAAAGCAAGAGCTACCTATGGTGCTAAGCAGAACAGGCTTGAATCCACAGTAAGAAACCTGAAGACTACTGCAGAAAACCTGCAGGCTGCAGAATCCCGTATCAGAGACACCGACATGGCAGAAGAGATGTCAAACTTCACAAAGAACAACATACTGATCCAGGCTGGTACTGCTATGCTGGCCCAGGCAAATCAGGCTCCTCAGAACGTTTTGTCATTGCTGAGGTAATTTGTTCGCATGTAATTTATTCATGTATTGAAGAGACTCTGGTATCCAGAGTCTCTTTTATATATAATTTGAATGTCGATATTTAGCACATAAGGAGAAGGAATTATGGAATCAAATGTTGCCGGAATAAAAACGACCCTGGTGGAACTGATAGTAAATATCAGTTCAAGAATTGACGATATAGTAAACGAGTATAACTCCAGCGGGATTTTTGACAGTAACAGGCTTTATAACCTGTTTGATGATCTGCAGGCGCTTGCAGAAGGTGCTGATGCAATTAAGGAATTCTACAGAGATATTGATTTGCTGGAGTTAAGAGAAAAACTGGATATGATTGAAAGGGCTATGGAAAGTCAGGACAAGCTTCTTCTGGCGGATTTACTGGAGTATGAGTTAAGAGATATGCTTGCATTCTGGGAAAGAATTCTGTCAAATTGAGTACAAAGGATGAATCAATTATGCAGTATACAAAACGTGATTTTTCGCTAAGCATTTGCATGATGGTAAAGGACGAGGGAAAAAACATCAGGCGATGTCTTGATGCATTGAAACCATTGCTCCAAAAACCGGACGTGGAACTGATAGTTGTAGATACAGGCTCAAAGGACAATACACCCGGAATCGTTTCAGAGTATACGGATAAGCTGTATTTTCATCCGTGGACAGATCATTTTTCACACATGAGAAACATCACCATATCGTACGCGAAGGGTGAGTATATTTTCATTCTGGATGCAGATGAAGTAATAGAAAATCCATGCGAACTGTATGAATTGATTCATGACAGCAGACTGGCAGAGTTTAACACATATATTGTCAAGATAAAGAATCTTACTGTTAACGGAAGTTATACCATATTACCGCAGGAAAGGGTTTTCAGAAACGATGGGCAATTTCGCTATGAAGGCGCCGTCCATAATCAGCCGAAGTATAAACCCCCCTTACTGAATACCGATATATATCTTGTCCATTACGGATATCTTTTTAATGACAAAGAATTGAAGGAAAAAAAGTTCATAAGGACAGGGGGAATATTAAAGAGAGAACTGGAAAAAGACCCCGATAATCCATATTACCGGTATCAGCTTGCCAGAAGTTACCTCGCCCATGAAGACTATGAATTAGCCCTTGGAGAAATCAGGAAAGCGTACAGCCTCATCAAAAATGATGACAAAAAACTAAAAATGTACGCTTATATATTCTGCACATATGGAAACATATGTTTAGCTAATAAAGAATACCAGGAAGCATATAATATCAGCCGCATTGGTGTAAAATACATAAGTGATTATGTTGATCTTTATTTTATAATGGCGTATTCCAGCCTGTTTCTAAACAGAAAAAAAGAAGCAACAGAGGATTACCAAAAATACCTTGAACTGGCTGAGAACTATGGCAACCTGGATATTTCGGCCAATGGCGCCCTGGAAATGTATTATATTCATGAAGGGTACCGGGACAGAGCTGCGGCATTTCTGGCGAATGAATATTATAATGCCGGAAGTTATGAGGAATCATACAAGTATGCAGTCAGGATCCATGATGAAACGGCGAGATGCCAGCTGATTACAAAATTGCTTGTTAAACAGGGGAAATACAGCGAATTACTGGACATCTACAGCAAATATACCGATGACAGGAATTCGGCGGAATTAATAGCAGGAATAATCGAGAAAGAGAAAGAAGAAATCAGCCCAGCAGATAAGAGAGAGCTTGAAAAATTGTTTTCGACGGGGAAAGACTGCTATTCAGTTCTCAACAGGATAAGATGCGGCGGGACAGACAACAAATGGAAGCTTATAAGCGACTCATTCGGAGATGTTGACATAAATGAACTGCCGTCATTCTATGCAGATCTGTTTAGCGATATTGATACTGATACCAGAAGAGTTTTGACTTATTTCAAAAAACTGAGAAAAGAAAAGATAAGGGAATATGTAAAAAGACTGATGGAAAAAAACAGCGGATTGGGCGAGTTTTTCGAGTCATTTTTGCTTAATGCTGAGATAAGAGATAATGACTTTAACAGCCTGAGAGTCTGCACAGGCATCGCCTATATTTTGCTGATAAATGAAGCTGCTGTTATAAGAAACACAAAAACTGATGTGCCGGACAAGTTATATGCTATTTTCAAGCTATATATCGAACGAGGCATTAAGTACGTTAATATGTTGTATAATCCCGAAAGGATGAGGTTGTATTACTCCTCTCTCAGTGATCAGGAAGACTTGTTTTTCATTGCGCTGCAGTATTCTGCGCTCTCAATACAGTCAGGCGACATAAAAGCCGGCCTGAAATACTTCAGAGAAGCGGCAAGAGCTAACCCCTATATGGCGTGTTACATGAACAGATATAAAGACGAACTAAATTCAATACCAACTGCTGATGAAACGGAGGACTCAATAATTGATTAGTACAGGTGTTAATGAATCCGAAGTGAAAAAGGTTAAATCAATTAAAGAGAGAATTGAAAAGTTGATAGAACACGGCTACATTAACGAGGCTTCTGAAATTATAGGCAAGCTTGAAAGCAAATTGCCCGCAGATGCTGATTTATACTCAATGAAAGCCGTTATAAATATTATAAGGGGTAACCTGGCCGAGGCCGAGGCCGATTTGCTGGATGGGCTTGAAGAGGATACGGTGCATTTTGACTTATTATTCAATCTGGCATACATACGCGAATCTGAGGGGGAATTTCAGGAAGCCGCAGATCTGTACTGTAAGGCCTTAACCGCAGCAGACAATGATTATCAGAAACAGAACGTAAGCGAGGCACTGGAACGCTTAAAGCAGGCCGATAGCAGTATAACGATATCAGACAGGGCAAGGATTGTATTTTTTGTAAAAGATGGAATGAACAACTTTTTTGAAGATATAATCAGCGGCTTATCAGATACATACTGGGTTAGGAAAATAACAGTAACTAATCTGAAACAGGTCGATGCCGGTATGGAATGGGCCGACATATGCTGGTTCGAATGGTGTGACGAACTTGCCGTATATGCCAGCAGAAGGCCGATGGCGAGCAGAAAAAAAATCATTTTCAGGCTGCACAGTTATGAGGCATTCACAGATTATATCGAAAAGATAGTATGGACAAATATCAATAAAGTCATATTTGTTGCTGAACATATAAGGCAGTATGTGCTTGATAACAACGAAAAACTGGATATCGGCAAAACTGTCGTTATACCAAATGGCATAGATATTGCCAGGTATTCATTTAAAAAGAGAAGTAAGGGCTTCAATATAGCATATGTTGGATATATAAACTTCAAAAAAGGTCCTATGCTGCTGCTGCACGCCTTCAAAGCCATACATGATAAAGACTGCAGATATAAACTTTTTATTGCCGGTAAATACCAGGAGCCTCGTTATAAAATGTATTTTGATCAGATGATTGAAGAAATGGGACTCAGTGACAGTGTGATTTTTGAAGGCTGGCAGGATGATATCAGCAGATGGCTGGAGGATAAGGATTATATTCTTTGCACCAGTGTGCTTGAGGGAAATCACGTCGGACTGATGGAGGCAATGTCCAGGGGGATCAAGCCTGTTATACATAACTTTGTCGGTGCAAGAAACATATATCCATCAAAGTATATATGGAATACAATAGATGAGGCTGTAGAAATGGTAACATCTGATGAATACGATTCTGTAGAATACCGCAGCTTTATAGAAAGCAATTATTCACTGAAAAGCCAGCTGCAAAGTATAAGGGCCATACTTGATGACCTTGTTTCCTTTACCGGAATCCTGAAAGACGTTAAAAAAATAACTGCTGGGGAAATGCAGACTGAAGACCCCGGGATCAGCGATCTTACTGTCATGATCCCGTGCTATGACCATGTACGGCAGCTTAAGGATGACCTCGACAGGGGATTTAAACTCGGCAGACAGCGGAAGATAATCGTTGATGACAGGTCTGATGACGATGATACCTGGCTTGATATAATCGAAAAAAACAAAGATATCTACAATGCCTGCATCGTCCGCAGGGGAACTGATGAAGGAACGGTTCAGACAAAATGGAGAGGCTTTAATAATATAGAGACAAAGCTGACCGCTTTCGTGGACGATGGTGATATGCTGCTTTGCCTTGACAAAGAAAAAGCGCTTCAAGATATTGGTCAGTTATATGACAGAGCAGTACTCCTGATCCCCAGGTATGATATCAATTATGACGGCAAAGAATTCAGCGCCGGATATGACAGGGATGCATACGATGGGCTGAAATCACTTGAGGTATTGAGAATGATAGTATCATCCGGCGAAACGATGGACTTGCTTTCCGGTGGTGCGGCCGGGCTGACGGAAGAACTGAAGAAACATGCGCAGGGAAAGGAGTTTTATATCCCGCAGGGGAGAAAGTTTAACGTTTCTGAGGACTTTGTTATTCTTTCACGGCTGCTGGCTGCAAATCCGGAAAAGGAAATCAGGACTGCCGGCTCGCTTGTACATGTCCGCAGGATTTCATCCACATCCTGGAATAAATCGCTGGCCTGCAGCAAGTCAGATGAGGAAATGGCATTATCCTATGATAAGTTATCAACCCGGGACAGGTCTCTGATCCAGCAGCAGATTGCTCTTTCGCTGATTGCCCATGCGATTGGATGTTATCACTGTCTGCAGAACGGCATTGCTGAAATGGCTGAAGTTATTGACTGGATGAAAGAAAGAGCAAGAACTATGCAGAAGTCGTATAAGTTCGGTGTAAACTTTGAGATCGAATTAATCGACTATCTGAACGGCAGGGTAAGTGAAGAAGCATTTGTACATCTTCTTAAACTTCATGGTATTAATCTGGAAGAATCGCTGGATGAGCTGGCACCGGAACTGAAAAAAATGCGGGCATTATATTTTGATGAACCGAAGGAGCAAAGCTATTTTCACGGTAAAACTGATTTGCCGCTGGTTAGTATCATTATTCCTACGTATAACAGGAGAGATATGCTTAAGCGGTCGATTGACCAGGTACTGAAACAGGATTATCCGAACATTGAAGTAATCGTATCCGATAATTGCTCTACGGACGGTACGTTTGAACTGATGCAGAAAGAATACGCAAATGTCAGCAGATTAAGGTATCACAGGAACGAAAAAAATGTGGGGCCTGTCCTTAATATACGCAATGCACTGTATAACTTAGCAAAAGGTAAATACTGTTTAATAACAAGTGACGACGATTATTTCATAGACAGTACCTATATCACCAGGGCTGTCGAAGCATTGGAGAGAAACCGGAATCTGGCGTTTGTGTATGGGGCATATTACTATAATGATCTTGTCAAAGGCGAAATATACAGGATAAGACAGAATAAATACAAAACAATCGACGGCACAGAGCTGCTTTTAAACTTCTCAACTCCGAAATATCCGTATATGCCTAACATTAACACTGTTGTATTCAGAAAAGAAAACGCGGCAGCTGCGGACATATTTAATGGCGATACCCGGCAGATGGCGTGGGATCTGTTTGCTGAGCTCAGGCTGCTCCTGACGGGAGATGTCGGCTTTATTGATGAAATCGTCCTTGTGTATACACTGCATAATGGGTCTGCAAGCCGGGATACCAGTATGATAATTGACGATAAAAACGTGGAATACATTGACAAATCAGTCCAGACAGCACTGATAGATATCATCGAACTTGAAAATATCGCGCGGCTCATAAAAGAGAAAGGAATCCATGTCGATGATCCCGATGTATGGCTGCAGAGCAGGATCACCAGGTATATGTTCTGGCGTGTTACAACTTCAGTGAGATCAGGAATCGAGCAGTATGCCCTGCTTGATCTGATCCGAGTACGATATCCGGCAGTGTTTTTAATATTAGTAAAAATGATGAAAATAGAACAAGGAGGAATACAGTGAAAGTAGTAATTCTTGCCGGCGGTCGTGGTACACGTATATCAGAAGAAAGTCATCTGAAACCGAAGCCCATGATCGAAGTCGGAGGGCAGCCATTGCTGTGGCACATAATGAAAATATATTCATATTACGGGTACAACGATTTTATCATTTGCTGTGGTTATAAGGGACATATAATCAAAGAATATTTTGCCGATTATTACATTTATCATTCCGATGTTACCTTTGATTTTGCCAGGCAGAATGAAATGATTATTCATAATAATGTTGCAGAACCATGGAGAGTCACGATTGTTGACACCGGCCTGAACACTATGACCGGCGGCCGTATCAGACGTGTAAAAAACTATATCGGAAACGAAACCTTTATGCTTACGTACGGCGACGGCGTATCTGATGTGGATATCAATAAACTCCTGGATTTCCACAGATCTCACGGCAAGGCCGCCACATTGACTGCTGTCCAGCCGGGCGGACGTTTCGGGACTCTTGATATTGACCAGGGAAACATGATAAAACGCTTTGCGGAGAAACACAAAGACGATGGAGGATGGATCAATGGCGGCTTTATGGTGCTCGAGCCTTCTGTAATCGATTATATCGAAGGTGATGACACAACATTTGAAAGGGATCCCATGGAAAGACTTTCAAATGAAGGGCAACTGATGGCTTACCAACACTATGGGTTCTGGCAGTGCATGGACACTTTGAGGGACAAGCTCTGTCTTGACGAGTTGGTGGAAAAGGGGACTGCGCCGTGGATAGTATGGGAAAGATAGCTGATTTGTCGTTTTATAACGGAAAAAGAGTACTGGTGACCGGGCATACCGGGTTCAAAGGGACATGGATGTGCAAGATGCTGTCGATGCTCGGCGCTGAAGTTATCGGGTATTCGCTGGATCCTCCGACAGAGCCGAACCTGTTCGATATATCCGGAATAAAAAACAGGATCATATCAGTCATTGGGGATGTGAGAAATCTTGCTGATCTGAAAGCCGTAATCCTGAAGTATAAGCCGCAGATAATATTTCATATGGCAGCGCAGCCCATTGTAAGGGAGAGCTATAAAAATCCTGTATATACGTATGAGACCAATGTTCTGGGAACGGTCAATGTTTTGGAAGCTATCCGCTGCTGCAGCGATGTCAGATCATTTGTAAATGTCACCACTGACAAAGTGTACCGGAATAATGAATGGGAATGGGGTTACCGGGAAAATGACGTACTTGGCGGAGATGATCCGTACTCAAGTTCCAAGTCATGTTCAGAACTGGTAACAGCTTCATACAAACAATCATTTTTTGAAAAGAGCGAAACGGCAATTTCAACCTGTCGGGCAGGAAATGTCATTGGCGGAGGAGACTTCGCAAAAGACAGGATAATACCTGATTGCGTCAGGGCCATGGAACAGGGGAATGAAATTATTGTGAGGAATCCAAACTCTGTCCGTCCGTATCAGCATGTACTTGACCCATTATATGCTTATTTGATGGTTGCCTGTTGCCAGTATGAAAATAAAGCCAGATATGAGGGATGCTATAATGTCGGGCCCGATGAATGTGGTTATGTGACAACGGGAAAATTAGTTGATATGTTTTGCGCGTCGTGGGGTGATAATGCCGGCTGGAAACATGCAGCAGAGGCAGATCCGCCGCACGAGGCGTGTTATTTGAAGCTTGATTGCTCGAGGATCAAAAATGTTTTCTCATGGCAGCCCCGATGGAATATAGCAGAGGCTGTGGAAAAGACCGTGGAATGGAGCAAGGCCTATTTACAGAAAAAAGACACTGTATCCGTGATGGAGTCACAAATACTGAGTTTCCTTAATACAGTACGGGATTGTGATAAGATATGAACACAGCTATTGTAACAGGTGCAAATGGATTTGTCGGAAAAGCACTGGTTAAAGAATTGCTTTCCCGTGGGGTATATGTTATTGCAATAACGCGGGATGGCCGATTAACCGGTGTTAAAGAAAGCGATAACATAGAAATCTTGTCGTGTGAGATGGCTAAAATCTCAAAGATCCCTGATATTTTGAAAAACCGCGGGATTGATGTTTTTTATCATCTGGCATGGGAAGGTTCCGCCGGCCCCGGAAGATTTGATACCGATCTGCAGCTGCATAATGTGAAATGGACGATCGAAGCTCTTAAAACTGCGAAACTCCTGGAGTGCAGGCGTTTTGTCTGCGCGGGCAGCATAATGGAGGATGAAGCTCTGGCGGCAGCCACGGCCAGTGGGAACAAACCGGGACCAGGCTATATTTATGGGTGCGGCAAGCTTACAGCACATATAATGTGCAAATCAATGGCGGCACAAACAGGGATCGATCTGATATGGGCAAAGATCACAAATGCGTATGGTGAAGGTGAGAAATCACCCCGCTTTATAAATACGACCATACAAAGAATTATTAATAACGAAATCCTTCGGTTTACAACGGCGCACCAGAATTATGATTTTGTTTATATCACCGATGCAGCCCGTGCCCTTTACCTTATCGGCGAAAAGGGAAAACCGTTTTATGATTACATTATCGGCAGTTCGCATGCAAGGCCTCTGAGAGAATTTATCACGGAAATGGCAAATGCGCTGGGATATGATAAAGAACTTCTTTTCGGGGAGATACCGTTTACCGGCATCGATCTTCCACTGGAAGTCTTCGACTGTACAATGACCGAAAAAGATACTGGTTTCAAGGCGAAAGTACCGTTTTGCGACGGAGTAAGAAAAACAAGAGACTGGCTGATCAGAGAAGGGATGAGCAATGATACAAAAGTTTGAATTCACTGAGACAACTCTGAACGGTGTATTATTAATAAAGCCGTTTGTAGCCTGTGATGAACGGGGCTATTTCCTGAAAGACTATTCTGAAGAGGTATTTCTGGCTAACGGGATATCCCATGAACTTAAGGAAGTTTTTTATACCAGTTCGCAAAAAGGCGTTGTTCGCGCAATCCACTTCCAGAGAGTCAAAACCCAGGCAAAGCTGGTCCGCTGTGTAAAAGGGAAAATTTTCGATGTTGCGGTAGATCTGCGCAAAGGTTCGGAAACCTATGGAAAATGGGCCGGATTCTTTTTATCCGAAGATAATAAGTATGAATTATACATCCCGGGGGAATTTGGCCACGGATACCTGGTGCTTGAACCGTCCATAGTGTCGTACAAATGCAGTGAAAAATTTTACAGTGAGTATGATGACGGCATAAAATGGGACGATGCTGATATAGGCATCGATTGGCCTACAGACGGCATCGATAATGTCATATTGTCTGAAAAAGATAAAAACCTGCAAAGCTTCAGGCAGTTTACGCAAAAATATGGAGGATTATGATTTTATAAGGGGTTGTAATATGCCGGATTGCATCGTTGTTGGCTGTGGATTTGTCGGAAGTGTGGCAGCCCGCCACATGGCAGAAAGGGATTTCAAAGTTCTGGTCCTGGAACGGAGAAATCATATTGCCGGAAACATGTATGACTACAAGCGGGATAACGGGATCCTGATCCATAAATATGGCCCGCATACGTTCCATACAAATAATAAAAAGCTGTATGATTATGTCAATAAGTTTGACACCTGGTTTAATTACAGGCTGAAATGCATGGTCAATATTGACGGAATCCTTACACCGTCTCCATTTAATTTTCAAACCATAGATGATTTTTTTGAACCATCCGCAGCTGAGCAGATAAAGCTGTCTATTATGACAGAATATAAGGGCTTCACGGAAATGCCCGTTACAAATCTTCTTACGGACAAAAACCCTCTTATCCGGGAATTTGCGGGCTTCTTATTTGAAAAGGATTACAGGCTGTATACATCAAAGCAATGGGGAATACCACCGGAAGAAATCGATGTGAGCGTTCTGAAAAGGGTACCGGTGCGTTTTTCATATGAGACTGGCTATTTCAATGACAAATATCAGATCATGCCCGAACACGGATATACCCACTTTTTCAGCAATTTGCTGGATCATCCGAATATATCGGTAAAGCTGAACACAGATGCCAAAAAGTATCTGAGAGTCGATACTGAATCCGGAAAGGCAATATTCAATGATGCTCCGGCAGAAATGCCGATAATATTCACCGGTGCAGTTGACGAGCTGCTGGACTATAAATTTGGTATTCTGCCATACCGTTCTTTGCGCTTTGAACTGAAAGATATTCCGGTCGACAGCTATCAGCCTGCGCCAATAGTTGCTTATCCGCAGGAAAAAGAATTTACCAGGATAACAGAGTACAAAAAGCTGCCGGATCAGAAGGTAAAAGGATCTACAACAATTGCGGTCGAGTATCCGGTCCAGTATGAGCCTGGCAGCGGAACTGAACAATACTATCCGATACCGACCGAAAGCAATCAAAAAAAGTATGAAGAATACCGCAATGCTTTGGCAAATATTAAAAATATCTTCCTGTGCGGCCGTCTGGCTGAATACAAATACTACAATATGGATCAGGTGCTGGAAAGAGCTTTGGAACTGTGCAGTATCCTGGATACAGTATATGGACTGTCATAGCCCCGGCGAACTGCCGAAATATTTTGTGATGAAATGTTCCGTCGAAGACGATATATAAAATAATAAATAAAAAAGGCGGCGGGTTATATGAGTGACAGCAGTATCAATAAATCATTACTGGAGAAAATCAACTGCAAAACAGCGGACGTTGGAGTCATTGGTCTGGGATATGTCGGTCTGCCCCTCGCTGTTGAGCTGGCAAAGGCCGGGTACAGGACTGTAGGTCTTGATGTACAGAAAGAAAAAGTAGAAATGGTAAATTACGGTGATAACTATATCGATGATGTCGATCCAGATGACCTGAAAAATATGGTAGCATCCGGAAAACTTACGGCAACGTGCGATTTTGAGTCTGTAAAAGAGCTCGACTGTGTAATAATATGTGTCCCTACTCCGCTTGATGAGTATTATCAGCCGGATATATCCCACATTATAAATGCTTCGGAGCAAATATCAAAATATATGCACAGGGATATGCTCATAATATTGGAAAGCACTACATATCCAGGTACTACGGAAGACGTGGTCAGGCCGATACTTGAAAAAAGCGGACTGAAATGCGGCACAGATTTCTACCTGGCTTTTTCACCTGAAAGGATCGATCCCGGCAACAAGCTGTATAAGACAAAGAACACCCCCAAAGTGGTAGGAGGAGTGACCAGCGTTTGCACAGATGCTGCCGCCCTTTTATACGGCAATGTCCTGGAGGGCGGGATATATAAGGTATCATCACCTAAAGTGGCAGAAATGGAAAAGATACATGAAAATACATTCAGGAATGTAAATATTGCACTGGTAAATGAGATGGCAATCATATGTGATAAAATGGGTATAGACGTATGGGAAGTTATTGAGGCAGCAAAAACCAAACCCTATGGTTTTATGCCTTTTTATCCTGGGTCAGGTGTCGGAGGACATTGTATAGCTGTTGATCCTTTCTACCTTACCTGGAAAACAAGAGAATACGGCTACCATACAAAGCTGATCGAAACAGCGGGGGAAATAAATAATTCGATGCCCGAATTTGTGCTGGCAAGGACCATGAAGATCCTCAACAGGTTCGGAAAGGCACTGAGAGGTTCTAAAATACTTGTGCTTGGCGCCGCATATAAACCGGATATCAATGATACCAGAGAATCGCCCGCATTGAAGGTTATCGATCTGCTTGTGAAAAATGGTGCGGATGTCATGTACAACGATCCATGTGTACAGCAGTTCTGTTATAAAGGCCGTGAGTATCATTCGGTACAGCTGAGCGCTGAAATCCTGGAAGAAGCAGACCTTGTACTTATCGCAACCGCACATTCCAGTTATGATTATGATTTTATACAAAGCTACTCAAGATATATTTTTGATACTAAAAATGCAATGAAAAACGTTAAAAAAAGAAACAATATAGAAAAACTGTAATAGTATCCCTGGTATTTGGATCGTTAATGATATTGAATTGCATGTTTATCTGTAAATAAAATGGCATGTTATACCGATAAATTAGTTAAGAAGGAATGCCTTTATTCAGTTATTCATGGAGGGATTTATATGAAAATTCAGGGCACGGATGCCGCAGTAAATATCAGGATCAACAGCGGACAGCTTGGTACTGCCGGCAGGACCGCAGATGCGGAACAGATAAAAATCGGACCGGGCAGAAGCCAGCAGCAAAAAAGTACCGAGGTATCTGATTATCCGATTAATGAGAAAGTGGTTTCAGAGGCAGTCGAAAAAATAAACAGGGCCCTCGAGGGAACCAACAGGATTTTTCAGTATACCATACACGAAGGTACAAAGGATATCATGATAAAAGTTATCGATGAAACCACCAAAGAAGTGATAAAGGAAATACCACCGAAAAAGATACTGGACATGATCGCCAGTATGATGGAGATGGCAGGTTTGCTGGTGGATGAGAGAAGGTGAGCATAAATGAGCTACATAAGCAATACATATAATAGCATAACCAGAATGACAGGATTGTCCGGGCTTGATGTCGACAGTATTGTATATCAGCTGATGCAGGTTGAAAAGACAAAAGTCGATGCTGTCTCCAAGAGCAGGCAGCTGCTGGTTTGGAAGCAGGAGCAGTACAGAGAAATAACAAGCGCGATTCAGAGCTTCAGCAATGAATATTTCAATGTGCTAAAGTCTGCTACGGACATGCGCAGTTCCTCTATATACAATGCATTTGCTGTAAAATATGACGGAGAGGACTCGGGCAAATATTTCACTGTTACTGCAGGCTCAGGAAGCAAAGCCGGAAATTATAAAATCAGCAACATTATTACTGCGCAGGCAGCGAAAATCACTGGTTCCGCTGCTCCGAGCACGATCACGGGCATAGTACTGTCGGGTGTCAATATCAGCAGCGCGGCAGGAAACAATGTAATTTCTGTTAACTTCAACGGGACAGAGAAAAAAATCATTTTGTCGGATGGCCTGGACAATATTGATGATCTTGCCGCAGACCTGAACAGCAAACTCAGTGAAGCGTTTGGAAGCGGAAAGATCGAAGTGAAGGCGGAATCGGGCGCACTGAAGTTTGTCACGGATTATACAAACACACTGACCTTATCAGATACCGTGAACGAAGGATACAACGCAATATTCAACAGTGATGTGAGCAAAGGCATCGCTGTTACGGCACTCAACAACAAGTTCAGGGTCAAGCTTGGCGATACCGAGAAGGTAATCACACTTCAGCCCGGAACCAAATATGACAACATAAATGATTTGATTTCCGCTATACAGAATCTGGTCAACGGTGAATTCGGCGAAGGGTCGGTAACAGTAAAGGAAAGCAGCAACAAGATAGTGCTCGAAAGTAACAATGCTGATACCACGGTTTCAGTATCAGCTGTGGAAAATGACGGACTTAAAGCAATTGGCCTCGACAGCAGCAATAACTCCAATAAAATAAATCTCGATGCTAAATTATTAAATATACGGAATAATTTTAAAGAACCGCTCTCCGTGACGGAAAACGACAGTACTGTCAGCTTTGTTATAAATGGTCAGACTTTCACTTTCGATGCAGCAACGACATCTATGAGCAAAATCATGTCAGCTGTCAACTCGAACCCGGATGCCGGTGTCAGGATGAGCTACGACAGCCTTAATAACAGATTCATTCTGGAGTCAAAACAGACTGGCGAAGCTGCGCGCATTACCGTGAGTGATACAAGCGGAGGGCTGCTGTATTCACTGGGGCTGTTGCCTGAGAACGGAGTCGCCATGGGCAGAGATGCAAGCATAACTTTCCAGGAAGGTAATGAGACGCATACGATTACACGTTCTTCCAACAGTTTCAGTGTGAACGGATTAACTTTCAATCTGCAGAAGGACTACACAGGTTCTGTAGATCTGTCCGTTACTTCAGACCCTTCAAAAGCTGTTGAACTGATTAAGGGCTTTGTTACAAAATATAATGAATTACTGGATAAGATCAATTCAAAACTTTCTGAAAAAAGAGAATACAGCTATGAGCCGTTAACAGACGACCAGAAGGACGCCATGACGGAAGATGAAATAAAAAAGTGGGAGGAAAAAGCCAAATCCGGACTACTTGCCAATGACAGCATACTGCAGTCTATAGTAACAAGCCTTCGGAATGCTGTTATTGAAAGCGTTGAAGGGACAGGCTTTAACCTGGCGTCCATCGGCATCAAATCCAGCAGCTGGGCTGACAAAGGAAAATTGTATATTGACGAGGATAAGCTCAAAAGCGCGTTGGCTGAAAACCCAACCGAAGTTATCAATCTGTTCACGAAACAGTCGGATGTTATGTATAATACGGCAGTTACCGATGCATCTGCCAGAAAAGAGAGATACAATGAAAACGGAATCATTTACAGGATATATGATATAATACAGGATAATATCCGGACAACTACAATCGGCGGACGCAGAGGGACACTGCTTGAAAAGGCAGGTATGAATGGTGACAGGTCACAGTACACCAATACACTGTATTACCAGATAGCCGATTATGATGAAAAGATATCAAAGCTGAATGACGAGCTTACAGAAAAAGAAAATTATTACTATCAACAGTTTGCCCAGCTGGAAACCCTGATAAACAACATGAACACCCAGAGTACGTGGCTGGCTCAGCAGTTCCGCTGATGCACGCAAAGCCGGCGGAGTTGTGCTTATATAGATGCTGATTATTTAAAGCAAAGAGCTACAAAAAGGAGCGCAGACAAAATGGTAAATTCAAATGCATATGAAACCTACCGGCAAAATTCAGTCTTTACTGCAAGTCCGGAGGAATTGACGCTGATGTTGTACAACGGGCTTGTGAAATTTATAATGCAGGCTCAGTCGTACATAGAAAAAAAAGATATTCCCAAAGCCCATGAAAGTATTGTCAGAGCACAGGACATATTAAACGAGTTCAAGGCAACGCTCGATATGCACTATGAGCTTTCGCACGACCTGGCTCGTTTGTATGACTATATGCTTGACAGACTGTTAGAGGCCAATATAAAGAAAGATAACGAGATACTGGCAGAAGTGCTCCATTTCGCAAAGGACCTTCGCGATACCTGGGCGCAGGCCATGAAAATTGCAAAACAGCAGGGCAGCAAGCAAACAGCCGATGTGGAATAGCATGGAATAAGGCTGATAAATTAAAGGAAATCTGGTAAAAGGATGCTGAATAAAAGACCCATGGAAAATGGCGGCAAAGTGTATTTTAATACAATGGCAGAGATGCTCAGAGCAAAAAAGCAATTGCTGACTGAGATGCTGACGCTGACAAAAGCCCAGACTTCTGTTATCAAAGAGGGGTCTCTGGATGAACTGCAGAAGCTGGTTGATGAGAAACAGAAGCTGATTGACCGGATAGACGGGATTGATGCAAAGTTCAGTGACTGCCTCCAGAAACTGAAGGACTCAGTTGGCGTAAATAAGCTGGATGAAATTGATGTATCCCGCTACCCTGAAGCTAAACAGCTGAAAGAGGCTACATCTGAAGTGCTTGATGTGGTCAGGGAGATAAGCAGTATCGAGGAAATAAACAGTAAGAAGAGCAAAGAATTGCTCAAACAGCTGGGCTCAAAAATCCAGAACATTAACCGGGGCAAAAAAATAAGCAATGCCTATAAAAAACCCAATACTGCCGATCATCCGTCATTCTTCATGGACAGAAAAGGTTAGGACGGTTTCTGAAAAGTTGGGCCGGGTTCGGCTCAGGTTACCCGGGTCGACCTGATTGAAATTATATTGCAAAGCTGTTTGTATTACACGTTACAAAACTGTTTACGCTGCGAACCTATAAAAAACGGGCTGATATGCCCGTTTTTTTATGGCTTTCACAGGATTCAGCCTTCCGGGTAAACTCTTTCAAGGAAAGCAAAAATCTTTTGCATATATTCATCCCTGTTTTCCATATAGCCGTTGGCATGGCCGTTATACTCCGTCTGCCAGAATTCCGCGCCGGAAGCATTAAGTGCAGAGTATTTCTGGAACAGCTCTATGGAGTTTATTACAGAAATTACCTCATCATTACGGCTGTGTATCAGCATAAGGTAAGGAGGATTTTCTGCCGTAAGTACGCTGACAGGACTTGCATCCTCTGCTTTTATCCCTCCGGTGAGACTGACAGCAAGCGATACAGTTAAATTAAACGGAAATGCCGGCAGACCTGTCCATTTGTTGAGATTTTTCCGGAAATAGCTTTTCAGGTCTGAATAAGGACTGTCAGCAATAACCGCATCCACAAGAGGAGTACCGTCTGAAGCAGTGCTATCAGCAGCTGCGGTAATGGCAGCTGATGCTCCTGTCGAGAACCCCATCAGTACAATGTGCTTCGAACCCTGAGACCTTACATATCTGATTGCCGCTTTAACATCATCTTTTTCACTGTATCCGAAGGTACAGTCTTTCCCGCCGGACTCACCTGAATTACGGAGGTCAAATGTAAACACATTGTAGCCCCTGTTCATAAATTCTTTAATCATATCCACCGTATCCACGCCAAACTGAAGCCTGTTGGCACCATGTGAGTGTACGAGGATTACGGCTTTGTCACTGCTCTTGACCTGGAACAGCCAACCCTGTAATACAATGGTGCTGTCAGTGCCTTTAAAGCTGATATCCCTGTACTCCGGCACAATGTTCGAAGAGAATACATCGATTGGTTTTTTATCCGGATGAAGGAGACTCCAGCTTTTATAAACAGAAAGTATAGCAATGGCTGTGATGACAGCCAGAAGCAGCAGTATAACAGTCAGCACTATGTTCCTTGTCCGGTGAGGTTTTCTCACCGCATATGTAACGCCTGAGATTCTCATTTGATCATACCTCCGTATTTGAATCCGAAAGTTGACATGTCCAATAATTAACTTTATTATATTTTCTATTATAAACAAAGTAAAGGATGCAAGGTAAAAGACAGGTTAAAAGGATTACCTAAGCAGTAATTAGACGGGACCGGTATCAGTTTCAGGCAGGCCTGATCTGATCCGGCAGGGACTGTGTTTTGCGCAAAGCGGAGTATTGCAAAGGAGTTATAGTTTATGCAATGTGATATATGCCCAAGAAGATGCAATATTGACAGATCAAAAACAAAAGGTTTCTGCGGCATGGGAGATAGGCCGGTGGTTGCAAGGGCTTTTCTTCACATGTGGGAAGAACCTTGCATCAGCGGTACCAGAGGCTCAGGTGCAGTGTTTTTTTCCGGCTGCAGTCTGAAATGCATATACTGCCAGAACTATGAGATAAGTCACAAAGGCAGGGGCAGGGAAGTCTCTGTCCGTGAACTGGCAGACATCTTCATTTCATTAAGGGACAGGGGGGCACATAATATCAATCTTGTTACTCCCACTCATTTCGCACCTGCCATAAAGGAAGCGCTGGGCATTGCAAAAAGTGGATCCCGGGCAGCTGACCGTCCCGACATTCCACCGGTGAACGTACCTGATGACGAAGGAAGCTCATCCGTAAACAGTGCAGGGCCTCTTGATATCCCGGTTATATATAATACGAGCGGTTATGACAGCGTAAATCAGCTTAAATCGATTGAGGAACACGTGGATGTCTATTTGCCTGATCTGAAGTACATGAGCAGTGAAGTGTCAAAGTCATATTCAGGCGCGGCAGATTATTTCGAGAAGGCATCAGCCGCCGTACTGGAGATGTACAGGCAAAAAGGTTCCCCTGTATTTGATGATGACGGAATAATAAAAAAAGGCGTGATAATAAGGCATCTTGTGCTGCCCGGCCACACATCTGAAACCATCAGGTTATTGGAATGGATCTCTGCCAATATATCAAAAGACGCATATGTGAGCCTGATGAGCCAGTATGTCCCGTGTCACCTGGCATGCGGCCACAACAGGATCGGCAGGCGTATCACCAGCCATGAATATGACAAAGTAGTCAATAAATTTATCCAGCTGGGGCTTAACGGATATGTACAGGAGAGGGAGTCGGCGTCTGAAGAGTATATACCTGACTTCGACAAAATCCAGTTCTGACGTTAATCTGCATCAGCCGTGCAGTTTTATTTCCCGAAATATATGTTTTTTTGCAAATCCGGTTTTCCGCTCATAATCTACATTTAGCACGTCATGATTTACTAAATACAGGAAAATATTACACAAAAGTGTAGAAATTATTGTGTATTTATGATAAAATCGGTCACAGTTCATCGGTGTAAATTTATAACAACAAAGGAATATGTAACTAAATGTTGCTTGTGAGGGAACGGCCATGCAGGTGGGCGATTATTTCATCGGCAAATATCTTATAGAAAAAGTCCTGGGCAGGGGCGGAATGGGAACAGTATATCTGGCAAGAAACATCAATACGGACAGGTACTGGGCCATTAAGGAACTGCGCCCGAATATAAATGAAGAAATAAATCCCGCCTCTGAACCAAATCTGCTGAAAAAACTCGACCATCCGGCGCTTCCGCGTCTGTATGATATAGTCAGCCAGGATGGGAGACTGTATATGATAACAGATTACATAAAGGGTATCTCCCTGGATAAAAAGCTGGAGGCAGAAGGGAAAATAGATGAAGCAACAGTCGTAGGCTGGGCAATTCAGCTTTGCAGGGCTCTGGAATATCTCCATTCTGTAAAGCCCAACCCTATTATATACAGAGATATCAAACCTTCAAATATAATGCTGACGGATACAGGAGTGCTGAAGCTGATCGATTTTGGCACTGCCAGGGAGTTTAAACCAAATTCTGAAGCCGATACAGTGTACATCGGCACAAGAGGATATGCGGCTCCGGAACAGTATGGTACAGGTCAGACAAGTGCCGTGTCAGATATATACAGTTTAGGGATCACGCTGCATCATCTCGTGACAGGAAAGAGTCCTCTGGAACCGCCATATGGGCTGGAACCCATAAGACACTATGATCAGAATCTTTCTCCCGAACTTGAACAAATTATAGTAAAGTGTACGCAAGAGTCGCCGTCGGACCGTTATCAGAGCGCATCAGAACTGCTGGAGGACCTTGCAGTATTACGCTGTAAGCTGTCTGCCGCTGTTATGGAAGGCAAAAGGAACTCCACAGGCAGACCTGATCTTAAGGATGGCGAATGCTGTACCAGGATAGAAAACTGCTGCGCTCAGGAAGATGGGGACCGTTCTGAAAAAGGCAGCAAAGCAATGAAAAAGTTTCAGAAAGAATACAGGAACAAAAAGCCAGCTCTGATACGGAAAAACAAGGCAGGAAGGATTCTGGAAGCGCCGCGGTTTAAGCGCATGCGGACAGATCCCGAAGACCACGGGGACATGCCTGCAAACAGCAAAGGCATCAGCACAGGCAATAAACCTCAGGTCCGAAGTTTCAGAAGACAGGTTATAACAGTGTGGGACAATGCAGAATTTGGCTGTGAGCTTGCATATACCGCTGCAAAGTTTACAGGAGGAGATATCCTGCTGGCGGATCTTGATTTGCTGGCACCGAAAGCCGATCTTATCCTCAATGTCGGAAAGTTTCCGCCCAGACCTGTGCAATATGGCTCACTCGGGCACTCAGGCCTGGACATAGCCATTGACGCAGCGGACAAGGGAATGCTGTCACCGGCGCTGCTGAGACAGATATCAATGTCAAGAAAGGATGCACAGAACTTATACATAATAACAGGCAATTACAGGCTGGAAAATTATGAATATTACAGTGAAGACAGTGTTTTGCGGTTAATTGACATTTGCTACAGAAATTTCGATGTAACGGTGCTGCTTGTGAACCGTTCAATATATGACGCATATACACTGGCAGCGCTGCTGAAGTCTGACATTAATATAGCTGCTGTCAGGGGAGAAGTCGGACTACTCAGGGAATACAACTCCTACATTGCCTTCCTCAGTGATAAACAGCGCCTTCCTGAAGATAAAACGAAATTTGTTCTTTTTGAATACGACAAAACACTGGATATGAGCATATCTGAAGTCAGACAGGCATCCGGCGGCAATCTGCTGGGCATTGTGGGATACAGCAGAAAACGTGTGGCTTACAGAAATATGAAAAGTTCGTATGTGTCGCATATGGAAAAGAATATACTGGATCAATATTGCAGTATACATGAGAAACTTGGACTTATTCCGGTATCAGGCATGATTCCGGGACTCAGGCAGCTCTGCGGCAGCATATTCGGCTCAGCAGGACGTCAAAAGGGCAAAGTCATGGAGGGGTAGAATTATGCCTGTAGTCAGATCTCATCACAAACTTTTTTATGAAAACTATGCCGCAGATGACATAGAAAAAAGCGCCTTTGATATAAATGCGACCGTGTCAAACATAACAAATGACATCCTCAGGGAATGTCCTTCACTTGTTGCGGATGTATCTGCGGGGCGAGCATCAATGAGTGTTCTTGAAACTGCGATAATAAAAGACATAGATATGCACAGGTATCACTCAGGTATCAACAGGGATGAACTCATCAGGAAGGTAATGGATTTCATGTTCGGTTATGGTGAACTGCAGCCATATATAGATGATGACGATATCACGGATATAGACGGCACTTACTATAATCAGTTTGTCATAAAAAAATACGGGCAGCGCAGTAAGATTCCGGTCAGTTTCGGTGATGAAAAAAGATTCGACACATACTGCAAGCTTATCGCAGTCAGAAATGGCGGCATCCTGAATGAAAATGACAGTCACTGCAGGGTCACAGATGAAAAGAACAGGCTGCGCATCAATGTCTCCATCAAGCCAAGAAATATATCGGGCCCCGCCATAAGTATCAGAAAACACAGGAAAATCAGCTATACTATTGAAGATCTCCGGCGGCTGGGCATGCTGGACAGTGAGCTGGTAAGCCTGCTGAAAAATCTCTCGCAGAGCGACGCTTCCATTCTGTTCTGCGGTAAGGGAGCAGCCGGAAAAACCACGCTTTTGAGAGCTTTTATTAATATACTGCCTGAAATGGAAAGGGTTCTCATCGCAGAATCCGATGCGGAGATCTATCCGGACAAACCGTACTGCATCGAACAGCGGATAAAAAAGCAAAATGAGGGAGGCCGGCCTGTTACGCTCAGGGACCTCGTCAGGGATGGACTTACCATGTCGCTTGATACGTACTGTGTCGGAGAGATCACCGGAGATGAAGCATGGGAATTTGTAAAAGCCGCTTACTCAGGTCACAGGGGCCTTGCTACGACCCATTCGGAAAGCGCCGCCGATGCATTCGGGCGGCTGCTCACCCTCAGCAAGGGCGCCAACATCGGAGAAAGCGAAAAGACAATAAAAGAAATGCTTGCCCGAAGTATTGACGTAATTTTTTATCTGAAGGAGTTCCGCGTTGTGGAAGTTCTTGAAGTACTTGGCTATGACGGGCAGAAGGACGAATTCGCATATAAGAGACTGTATCCCCGATGACGGGAGGTGATGTAATTGCTTGATGCCCTGTCTGTTTGCTTTCGGCGGTTTCCGGCAGTCTCTGTCCTGCTGCTTGCTGCCGACATATTGCTTGCCGTTATGACCGCAAAGTATTTCGGCAGCGGGAATACCGGTGACAGGCTCATACATTGGCTGAGACAGAAAGTGTCCGAAAAAGAGACGCGGCTTTCCGGAGACAGGTATCACATGCAGGACAGTTATAATTACAGTCTCAGCAGAAAAAACGTCTTTTTGGAAAGAATGGCCGGAAAATCGGCACTGGCCGGGGGGCACGGCAGAAGGAAATCAGGTAAGGGCTATTTTGTCCGGCCGGATTCGGACACTCCGGAAAGATTGAACCTGCTTGAGCGCATTGAACTGTCGTATATAGAGAAATCAAATATAAGGCGCTATTTGCCGTTTATGAATGTCTATGTACTCATTCTGACCGTTTTGCTTATATTCGTTGCAACATTCAGATATATTTACAGAGCACTCGACTTTTTTCCATCAGCAATGGTCATCAGCGGGATTTTATCGCTGACGCCTGTATTTGCGCTGGAACTGCTCGCCAGATACAATTCTGAGACCATAAGAAAAAGACTTTCGGAGTATATTTCCATACTCAACAGATGGTGCTCTGTAAAAGAGGACATAATTTATGCGTTCGAAAAGTCGTTGGGTTCGAATATCGGCGAGCCGCTGCAGACTTTTGTCAGAGATATGGTCATACAGGTAAACCGCGGTATGGACCCCTGTGAAGCCATAGACATGCTGAGAATGAGGGTCGATGACCCGCAGTTCAGTGATTTTGCTGTTAACATTAAGTTGAGCATCCGCCACAGGGGTGATATCAAAAAGCTTCTGACAAACCTGGAAAATCAGTTTTACAAGATAGATGAGGAGTATAACAGGCGCAAGATTTCCACATACAGGGACAGGCTCCTGATTTATGTCATCATGTTTGCAGTATTAGCTATCGCGTATTTTTTCATCAGGATGTCTCCGAAGGTGAGCAGCTTTTATATGGGAACGCTGCAGGGGAAATTGCTTCTAACAGTTTTTTCCTGTATGTATGCTCTGGGCTTTTACCTGACTGCCGGTATTGCAAGATTCAACAGCCATGGGTGATATTATGGGATTCATTATCAGCGTATATGAGCAAAATAAAATAATGTTTCTGATCCTGGCGGCATCAAATGTGCTTTTGGCTGTTATTCTGTCAAGAAGGGTATGGCTGACCGGATCTGCCAGGGTGATCGAGGCACTGGGTGCCAGAAACCCCGGACTGTCACTGTATAAACGCTGTTCTATGCTGGTTGGCCGGGGACTTGCCGCCTGCGATAAAAAAATCAGGAAGGGCAGTGTATATAAAAGGGCGGGGGAGAAACTGAGAAAGGCCGGTTATAATGGTGAATATGCAGCTGTAATATATCTTTTTATCAGGTATGTGGGATCGGCAGCAGTTTTCCTGAGCGCATTCATAACCAATTTCCCCGATATAGTCAGACCGACTGCTGCAGTGGTATTGATCAACTGCATTATTGAGTCCGTAATTTCTTCAAATAAAAGAAAGGTAAACCTGCGGTTCCAGAAGCATATCTATAAAATTTACAAATATCTGCATAACCAGATAACATCCGGAGTCAAGCCTACTGATGCAGTCAGGACTGTTTATGAGACGACCGATGACAGACAAATCAGGGACATACTTATCAGAGTGGCGGCCAGATATGAACTGACACTTGATATTGACAATGCTCTTGAGGAACTCAGGACCAGCTTTGATGCTCATGAAGCTGAAACATTGTGTACAGCGCTCAAGCAGGGGATCGAAACCGGTGACAACAGGGAACTTCTGGAGAAGCAGGAAGATATCATGTTTAAAAAATATTTCAATTATGTGCAGGCTGAGACAGACAGCTGCAGAAACAGGGCAGTGGCCGCAGCTGCCGTATATGCAGCTATTGTGGTTGCCATGATTCTCGTTCCGATGCTTGATGAAGCGGGTCAGGCCATAGGAAAGATTTTTATAAGCTAATGCTGATGAGCGCAGGCAAGTAAGTGATGATCATATGCAGCTAATGCCTGGACAGGCATTATATATAGATTTTATTGAGCGGAATGGAGGATGGATAATGAAACTCAAAAAAATTCTTACGGACAAGTTCACCGCGGGGGAAAACGGCTTTGGTATTAATGAACTGCTTGGCATAATAGCAGCAGTCGTAATCGCAGCGTTTATTGTGATACCGGGAATGCGTTCATTTGCACAAAAGCTGATAGACGGGCTCAATGATTGGTGGAATGATGTGATTGCAGGACAGATCTTTCCTAATTCATGACTGAAGGAGTATGGATTTATGACCATCAAACCTGTGGTTACAGGCATAATGTTTATACTCGTTGTGGTTATAATTGTTTATCTGGTTGAGTTTTTTGTTCCTCTTTCAGCAAAGGCAGATTTCGATATGCTGTGCAGAAGTGCTTTGCTCAGAATGGAAAACGCCGGAGGATTAAGCGACAGTGAGAAGCAGGAACTCAGATCGGAACTTGAAGACAAGGGGCTTTCCGGAATTGTGATAAATGCAACAGAAAATGCGGGACAGGGTGAATTGCTCAGGCTGCGTGTTGAAGCTGATTTTTCGTGCAGCAGGCTGACCGGACTTTTCAGAAGAGAAGACGTAACCATAAGAATGGTTTATGATAAGTCCGCTATGTCCAGAAAAGTCGTAAACTAAACCATTCGAAAGTTCACAATATGCCAGGGACAACGAATTTACCTTGTAACAGTATATCAGGAGCAGGTAATATGGAAAGAAATGAAGACAATGGAAGAAATAAAGACGAAAGGCCCGAATACATGGTATATACCATGGAAAAGCACAGCCGGTATGCTAAAAGCTTCAGACCTGTTTATGCAGATGACGGTAGTGTCGTAACGCAGATAATACTGTTTGCGGCCATATCGGTGTTTATCATTTTGCCTGTTTTTTCAGCTGTTATCGAAAAGTATATACTGATGGCAAAAGCAAGAGTCATCAGGGATGCGGTCGATGTTACAAATATTTCTGCCTATAATGCACTGGCTGCGCCGGAACTGGGCAAAGTGATGATAGGAGCGGATTCTTCAAAGATACTAGAAAATTATAAGGAAATCCTTGCCCTGAATCTTAATCTCAATGACAGCCTGGAACCGGAAAGTGATTCCGTGGCAGAAGGTAAGACGGAGATCCTGTCGCTGGAGGTGTACAGCGGCGGTTTTCCTGTGACATGCCCGGATGGTGAGATTATCACAAAGCCATCTGTGCACAGCAGTATAAAGGTGCCTGTAAGGCCGTCCCTGTACAGAAGTATCATACTGAATATGCTGGGGAAGGAATACATCGATATTGTCATACATGTGGATTCTGAGATACCTGTAAACAACTGATGAAATGAAAAATTATTGATGTGTGGGTGTATTTATGAGAAGATATGGCTGGGTTGGAGGAGCGCTGGTTATCGTCATCCTTCTTGTGGTGATAGAGATGACTATTATATCCAGTGCTGCCGGATATGAAACGAAGGAAAGGGCAGTATTTGCCAGGACAGACATCAAACAGGACACTGTTATAACACAGGAGATGCTGGAGATCAGGGAAGTAGCCGGCGAAGCTGTTCACAGGGATGCTGTCAGAAGTATCGAAGAGGCTGTAAATATGAGGGCAGCGTCTGAAATATACAGCGGAGAAATGCTGCTCAGACCAAGGCTGACAAAAGAAGCTGCCAACGGGATAGAAGCACTGGACAAGTCCAAAAGGCTGTTCTGCGTACAGCTGAAAGCAGACCAGGCGAATGCATGGCAGTTGAAAAAAGGCCAGTATGTAGATATCATATATGTGCCAAATCATGGACTTCAGGATGCAGCACCTGAAGCGGCAGGAGTGCTGAGCGTGCATCCGGCAGGCAGCGGTGTCAAACTGCTGAAATCGGTCAGAATCGCCGGACTGGTGGATGAAGATGGCAGGCCTGCTGACAGCGATGAATCAGATGATTTGCCTCAGTATGTACTGTTCGAAGTGACCGGAGAACAGGCGGTGTTTCTTGCGTATGCAAAAAGATACGGAAGTATAGAGTTATCATCTGTACCTGACCGCAGCTAGGGTATTACTATATTTAGACTTTGGTGACGTTGCCGTATGCCTGGGATGGCCGGCAGGAACAGATTGTATATGTTTGACTGAGCAGGTTAATAATGCTGAGGATATTTGAGCCCTGTATATGCGGACTGGAATGGCTCAGATTTTAAGAAAGCTTAATATTTTAGATGGAGGGTGTAATATGGCAGAGATCAAGTTCGAGATTAAAAAGCACATCGGGATTATTGGGGAAGGTACGAAGGGCTGGAAGAAGGAGGTTAATCTGGTAAGCTGGAATGACCGTAAGCCCAAACTGGATATCAGGGACTGGGACGAAAATCATGAGAAGATGGGCAAGGGAGTGACACTGAGCAAAAGTGAAGCGGAGGAGCTGAAGAAGCTGCTTGCGGAAGCGGATCTGGAAGATATGGAGGCTTGATTGCCTCCTTTTTTATAGCCATGAGACTATGTCAGTGTAAAACCGGCGACGCTGCTTTATATTGCAGCCGGATTGCACAGGTAAGCGTGTTCTGGGTCGAATCGGGGCGTGCCCGTCAGCGCCGTTTATTCCGGTCATGTTTCCGCTTGATTCGTCCTGTAAAATTAGGATATAATCGAAAAGAAAGAGAGGTGATTTTA
>Ga0134090_1000034_pt1 | contig 148750 bp, 145 predicted proteins | sample 1_4taG_FD_94453 | JGI IMG/M metagenome (GOLD analysis project Ga0134090, IMG submission 94453) | Switchgrass degrading microbial communities from high solid loading bioreactors in New Hampshire, USA - 1_4_20_6_A1 metaG | ecosystem: Engineered > Bioreactor > Semi-continuous > Anaerobic >...
ACTCCAGCATATATGTGACCCCCTATCATTTTTGTGGTTATTAATGATAGGTTACATAATATGTTGGAGTTTTTCATTCGTAGATTTTTGGTAATTCAAAGCTAGCACAACAAGTTAAATTATTAAAATATTGAGTTAAAGCAAAGAAGGAAAATGTACAGAGGCAGCGAATAAAATTAAAATATAAGATAGTAACTTGGTGACTAAGTTAGTTACTGGTTAAAAACTAATCTGATGTTTAGCAATTCTTAAATATCTGATGGCAAAAGCAGTTATAACTGTTTCTGGAATTTTGATACACTACTAACTAAGTTTTAAATGTTAATTAAGGAGCTGATGTTTTTGGTTGATAGCAAAGAGATCGAACTTACACCCATTAAGCGAATCAGGCTTTATGAAGAGGTTGAGAGTCAGTTGATGTCCTTGGTGAAGAATGGAAGGATTCAACCCGGTGAAAAGTTCCCTTCGGAAAGCGAACTAGTAGAGCAACTTAATGTTAGTAGAGCGGTATTAAGAGAGGCTTTCAGAATATTAGAAGCAAAAGGGCTGGTTTATTCAATTCAGGGAAGAGGACGCTATTTGCGCTTTGTGGAAGAACCTAAATCAGTTAATAGTGAATATTTAGCACTTGAATTAGAAAAGACATCAATAATCGAAATTTACGAAGTAAGATTAGGGTTAGAGCCGATTGCGGCGAAACTAGCAGCTCAACGCTGGAAAACAGAAGATATTGAGTGCATGGAGATCATTGTTTCTAAGTTAGAGACAGAGGAACAGCATAAACAGTTTGATTATCCATTTCATTTAGCTATAGCAAAAACATCTGGTAATTATGTTTTAAGAAAGCTTATTGTTATGCAGTTAAATCTAGTATATGGAGTCAGCAATGAAAAAGTAAATTTCATTCTCAATTCCAGGAAAATAGAAGACTATGTTAATGAACACAAAAAAATATTAGAAGCCATTAAAAAAAGAGATGGAGATATTGCTTCAAAATTGATGGAAGAACACTTGAGTAAATCTCTATACTTACTTATGAAAGATAGAAATGACTTTTAATTTTCATTTTGGTATGAGAGTACTAATTTTGCTGTTCTATTTTGTCATTGCATATATAAAAGAGATGATCCATTGAAAGAATACATTATAAAAGGCTATTAATTGGTGTGATTCTTATATTCACAGTTATTTAGCGTGCTAAATAATGTGGCAGGGAGTTCAATAGATTTGAGGGTTGACAGAAAAGTTATTTAGAGAGGTATGAGGCCTTGAGAGCAAAGTATGGCCTGGATTGTCTTTTACATAAGAAAAATATAACTTGGATATAAAAATAGTTGAAGACCTTCGCTTTGGTATTTTTCTTGAAACAGACAATCTGTATGGAATATAAGTAACCAAGTTTGTAGGAGATACACAGATGAAAATTTTGAAGGCTGTGTTATGGTTCCATTTTGCTCAGATGTTGAATAATGTACATATCGTAGTGGTATAGAAGGACTTGTTGTAACTGAAAGTAGCGGCATTTATTACAATGATATAAAATAAAATTAATTAAATAAGGAGTAATCTTATGGCTAGGTTACTCCTTAAACTTGCTTCATTATTATTACTGTAAGTAAATGATTATATTAATGCTGATATTTTTATTATGTTGAAAATTGATAAACCTACGTAATGATTAAAGGAGGAATATAGTATGTATTTTAATGTTAGTGAACTTGATCAAAAGCTAGCTGAAAAAATTAAGGAAAAGAATTTACCTGGAGTTTCAGTTTGTATTCGCGGTCCAGAAGGAGTAATACTTGAAAAAGGTTATGGCTATGCAGATGGAAATATGACTAGGCTTGTAGATGGAGATACAATTTATGGTATAGCATCTTTGAGCAAGTCTATGACAACATTGGCCTGCGCTATTTTAGCCACTGAAGGGAAATTGTCATTTGATGATCCTGTATACAAGTATTTTCCAAACTTTGAGGTACCAGGGAATCCTAAGGATAGTGTAACTCTCAGGCATCTGGCCATGCACACTGCTGGTATACCACCTATGGAGCCATTGGAATGGTCAATAGCAATGAACACTAGTGGTCGTAACAGTAGGTGGCTGAGAGAGATGCGACGAACTGCAATAAACAAGATGGATAATATACATCAAATTATTGATTATATTGCAGAAGGAAGATATCCTACATTAGGCGGTCCAGGTGAATATATGAGCTATTCAAATGAGGGATATGCAATCCTATCTTATGTAGTCGATATGGCGGCAGGAGTAACTTTGGAGGAGTTTTTGAAGGAGAGGGTATTTGAACCTATAGGAATGAACAGAACCGTTATTGATTACGATTGCAGCGAAGCTAAGGCTATATCAGGAGGAAATATTACTCAATTATTTGGTTATGATGATGATGGAAAGTTGTATGCAGATGATAATTGGTCTATATTACCTCCATTTAGAGGTTGCGCCTGCGTTAAATCTACAGCTCATGATATGGCGAGATACTACCAATGCTTATCCAATAATGGCATAATTGATGGAAGACAAGCCATACCTTCAAAAGCGGTTGAAATTCTGGTAGGTGATGAATTCCCTGAACAAGAGAAGGCTTTTTATTGTCTAGGACTAAACAAACGTGTAAAAAATGGACATGTTATTTGTGAACATTCAGGCGGGCTTCATGGAGTATCATCATTTGGTGGATTCTTTAAAGGTGAAAATTATGGTTTTTCAGTTCTTTGCAATATGAGCGAAGAAGATGTTGAAGATTTAGGCTGGATGATGTATAACATGGTTATGGGAAGACCTCTTGAAGAAGATCATTATTGGCTTCATCCTACAGGAACAGATTTCACGCAACCAGAAATGTTAGTTGGAACTTATCGTTGTCATGAAGGTATTCCTGTAGATATAAAGGTCTATATTAAAGATGGAAAATTAATGGTGGCTGATAGTGTTGGTGAAATGACTACCAAGTATTGTGGTGAAACGTGGTTTCAAGCATTTCGCCAAGAGCCTGTACCTGCTAAGCGATTGCGTTTCTGGGTTCGAAATGGTAAGGCCTGGGGTGTTACTGTATATACTCGTTTGTATCAAAGAGTAGATGATTAGTAGTAAGCTTGATTAGTTATTAAAATCTTATATGGATTGATGAGGAGCAAATGATATGTTGAAACCAAAAAGAATAGAAGATTATGGAATTATTATTGGACAGCTTCCAAAAGGGAAGTTAAACAAAATTACTGACGTAGAAGGAATAAGAGTTGGACACTGCACAATTGATACTGAAGAAAATAAGACTGGTGTTACAGTTATCCTTCCAATAAATGATAATATTTTTACCAATAAGCTTGTGGCAGCTTCTTATGTATTGAATGGATTTGGCAAGACAACGGGTCTTATCCAAATAGATGAGTTGGGAACCCTTGAGTCTATTATAGCTTTAACCAATACATTAAATGTAGGACCTGTTTATGATGCAGTTGTTGAATATATGATAGAACAATGTAAGAAGGAAAATATTGAGTTGCAGTCAGTTAATCCAGTGATTTGCGAATGCAATGACAGTTATCTAAATAATATACAGTTGAGAGCAGTAAAAAAAGAACATGTTTTCAAAGCCATTGAGAATGCATGTATTGATTTTGAAGAAGGCGATATAGGTGCTGGCAAAGGAATGAGCTGTCACCAGCTTAAGGGTGGAATAGGATCTGCTTCAAGAATCGTAAAGCTTGATGGAAAGGACTATACGATTGGGGTATTGGTTTTATCAAACCATGGAAGGTTAGAAGATTTTATGATAAATGGAGATAGAATAGGCAGCAGAATATCTAGAAGTATTTCAGCTGAAAATGTACCCGATAAGGGTTCGATCATATCAATTATAGCAACAGATGTGCCTTTATGCAGCAGACAATTGAAAAGGATTTGCAAGAGAGCAGGTGTAGGATTGGCTAGATTGGGCTCATACATTGGCCATGGCAGCGGTGAGATTATGATTGCATTTTCCACTGCAAACATACTTAAAGCTAATGGTGAGAATGAGATAATTGATGTTAAAGTATTAAAAGAAGAAAAGATAGACATAATTTTTAGAGCAGTTGCGGAGTGTGAAGAAGAAGCTGTTCTAAATTCTATGATTACCAGCAGTAAAGTTGTAGGTTATAAAGGAAAATCCAGAGATACATTGAAGGATTATATTGAGGTGAGGTAGGATGATTCTTGGGATTATGGGGGGTATGGGTCCAGCGGCTACCTGCGATATATACAATAAAATAATTCAATTAACCCCGGCAACTTGCGATCAGGAACATCTGCATATTATTATAGACAGCAATTCTAAGATACCCGATAGGACAAGATATATTTGTGGTGATGGAGAAGATCCTAGAGTAGAAATGGTGAGATCAGCCATAAAGTTGGAAATGATGGGTGCAGATTATATTATTATACCTTGTAATACAGCCCATAATTTTTACGATGATATTGTAAAATATACTAAGGCAAAAGTTCTCCATATGATCAGAGAGACTGCATCTTTCTTAAAAAAAACTAAACCTGAAGAGAAAGATTATCTGCTTCTTGCTACTGCCGGTACGTGTAAATCAGGAATCTATAAGAAAGTGTTTAGGGAATTTGATTTGAATATTATAGAACCAGATGAAGATGATATAAGCGTTGTTATGAATTGGATATATTCTGTCAAGTCAGGTCAATTTAATGTGACTTCTGAGGAGTTTCAGAATTATGTATCAAAATATATGCAAAATAAAGAAATACCAATTATTCTAGGCTGTACTGAATTACCGCTTCTAGCTGATAATATAGGTATAAGAAGTAAATGTATAGATCCTGTGTCAATACTTGCTAAGCGTTGTGTTGAAATTTATCAGGAGCATGTAGGCGAAAGTAATATTTAAAGGAGGTATAAAAATGAAAATATTTATTAGTGCTGATATGGAGGGTACAACTCCAACTATAAAATGGGATGAATGTGAAGTTGATAAGAAATTTTACAACTTTTATGCTGAGCAGATGACAAGGGAGGTTGTAGCAGCATGTGAAGGCGCTATCAATGCAGGAGCAGATGAGATAGTAATAAAGGATGCCCATGATACTGCTGCTAATATAGATATAACTAAGCTGCCAGAATGTGCAACTTTGATAAGAGGTTGGTCAGGACATCCATACTCTATGGTCTATGGTATTGATGGCAGTTTCGATGCAGTTATGTTTGTCGGTTATCACAGCGCTGCTGGAAGAGAAGGTAATCCTCTATCACATACAATGACCGGCAGACCTTTGTTTATAAAGTTAAATGGTGAATATTGTAGTGAGTTCATGTTATACAGTTATGCTGCTGCTTTGGAAGGTGTACCAACAGTATTCTTATCAGGAGATAAAATGTTGTGCGAAGATGGCAAAAAGTTGCATCCTGGATTACATACAGTAGCAGTTAAGGATGGAGTTGGATCATCAGCAGCCTGTCTTTCTACAGCAAAATCATTGAAGTTTATAAAAGATACTGCTGAGAAATCATTGAAGCAAGATTTGAAAAAAGCCAAGATTACTTTACCGGAGCATTTTAGTGTAGAAATTTGCTTCAAAGAACATACTTACGCTAACAAGGTGTCATATTATCCAGGTATGAAAAAACTAAACAGCAATACTGTATTGTTTGAAACTAATGATTATTTTGAAGTATTAAGGATGGTAAGCTTTGTACTATAAAAACCATACCAGTTACAATTTAAAAAAATATACATGTGGTTCTAAAAAAAGGTCTGTTATCATGTTAGAATGATAACAGACCTTTTAATTTGATATAAATGGATGGTGTTTGTATGAGAATCGGAGTAATTATGGGTGGTATATCTTCAGAAAGAGAAGTGTCGCTAAACACGGGAAGAGAGATAGCAAGTAATCTGGATAAAAATAAATATGAGGTAATACCAATTGTTATTGATAAAAAAGAAGATATAATAGAAAAAACAAAAGATATAGATTTTGCATTTATTGCTTTACATGGAAAATTTGGAGAGGATGGTATAGTTCAGGCTGTATTGGAGACATTAAATATTCCTTATTCAGGTTGCAATCCATTAGCTAGTGGAATATGCATGGATAAGAGTATTACTAAGAGCATATTAAAAACAGCAGGAGTCAATATTGCGGAGTGGATAGTAGTAAGTAGTATAGATGAGCTGGATTACCAAAAAATATATGATATGGGATATCCGGTTGTTGTAAAGCCCAATAGCGGAGGATCTAGTGTTGCTACTTTCATTATAACAGATGAAGAAGGTATAAGCGAAGCTGTTATTGAAGCTTTAAAATGGGATGATGAAGTTATGATAGAAAAATATATAAGGGGAGAAGAGATAACCTGTTGTATTTTGGACGGTAATATTCTTCCAATAATATCAATTAAGCCTAAATCCTGTTTTTTTGATTATACATCTAAGTATGCAGATGGAGGAGCGGATGAAATAATAATTGAGCTGGATTCACCTATAAAAGAGAAAGTAGAGGAAACAGTTATTAAATGTTGGAAATATTTAAAATGCAGTGTATATGCCAGAGTTGATATGATAATCGGAGAAGACGAAATATATGTGCTAGAGATAAATACATTGCCCGGCCTTACTAAAAATAGCCTCTTCCCTAAGAGTGCAATGGCATACGGACTGAGTTTTTCGTCTTTGTTAGACAGAATAATAGAGCTTTCAATAAAAGAAAGAAGCTAATATTCTTTATTTTTGAGTATAAATATGTGAAAATGGTAATAGAATGACTATTACCATTTGTTTTGAGGTGAAAATATGTTTCACAATATTGAATTAGATAAAAGCCAGCCAATATATATTCAGATAAAAAATTACTTTAGAACAATGATTGCGAAGGGAATGCTTCAAAAAGGGGAGAGATTGCCTTCCACAAGAGAGCTTTCAATGACATTAAATGTAAGCAGAAATACAGTGATTTCTGCTTATGAATCATTGATGGATGATGGCTTTATAAATGTTATCGAAGGCAAAGGAGCTTTTGTAGCAGATATTAATGTCAGTTCAAATTCTGGATGGCATATTGATTGGAATAGCAGGATAAATGACTATGCTACGGCTGCTAGAGATTTAGATATTGTAAAACACGAAGCTGCTTGGAAAAAGGATATGATTCCCATGAGCAGCATATCTCCCGATCCGGAATTATTTCCAATGGATGATTTCAAGAGAGCATTCATGAATATTTTATCCTTGGAAGGCTATAAAATATTGAATTATGGTTATGCAAAAGGGTATAAGCCATTGATTGATTTATTACTTGAATATATGGAAGGCAAAGGCATTAATGTAGATGGTAAAGATTTAATAATAACAAATGGTTTTACAGAGGCTTTTGAAATTCTTTTATCTTGCTTGGTGTCAGAAGGGGATTCGATACTTTGCGAAAATCCCACTCACAATACAGCATTAAAGATAATGAAGTTAAAGAAACTAAATATATGTGGCGGAAACATGTCTGAGGATGGAATAAATATTGAAGATGTAAAAAGAATAGTACAAAGCAAAAAAATAAAGCTGGCCTATATTACACCTTCATATCATAATCCTACTGGCATAACAATGCCATGGGAAAAGAGGATGGAGTTATTCCATACACTTATGAGCTACAATATTCCTATTATAGAGAACGGTTTTAATGAAGAATTGAGATATTTTGGTTCACATATATCTCCAGTTGCAGCCATAGAAGGAAATGGTAACAGCGTAGTTTATATTGGAAGTTTTTCTAAGGTCCTTTTCCCTGGTTTAAGGATCGGATGGATTCTTGGAGATAAGTCTCTTATTGATTATGTAGAAAGCGTAAAGAGAAGCAGAAATATTCATACTTCATTTATAGATCAGGCTGTACTTTATCAATTTATCAGAGAAGGTTATTTTGAAAAATATATAAAGAAAGTAAGAAGAGTATATAGGCAAAAATATGAGGATGTAGTTTCGGCTGTAAGGGAGAATATTCCTGATGCAAAGCTTTATGGGGATGGAGGACTTCATGTATTTATTAAACATGAAGGAATTGATTCAAGGCAACTTCTGAAAGAATGCATAAAGAAAAATGTGATTTTTACACCTGGAGATATTTTTTATATAGATAGAGAAGTAAAAAATACATTCAGATTAGGCTTTTCAAGAGTAAAAAGCGAAGATATAGCAAAAGGGATAAAAATAATTGGCTTACAAATTAAAGAAATGAAAAATAAAGGATAGCAATAAGCCATCCTTTATTTAGGTATTATTTTATATCTCCTTGCTCCGAGGTATCTTTTTAAATAATAGCTTGAATTCATGCTTGTTATTATTATTTTTCTGTCCCCTGTACTAGCATGTATGAATTGACCCGAGCCTATGTATATGCCTACATGACTTGGTCCTGATTTATATGTAGTAAAGAATACTAAGTCCCCTGGTTCAAGATTTTCTTTTGAAATTTTCTCTCCGCCGCCATATTGGGAACTGGCACTATGTTCTAGTTCAACGCCAAAATGCTTAAAAATGTACTGTGTAAAACCGGAGCAGTCAAAACCCTTTGGTGTGTTTCCTGCCCAAGCATATTTAACTCCTAAATATTGCTTAGCAAAATCAACTACTTGCTTTCCGGCTGTTCTTCTGCTTTCAGCAGCTCTGGCAGTTTCCATATCATTGTAAGCTGTGTATAATTTGATTAGGGTCTGTTGTTCAGCGATACCTGTAGCTTCTAACCCCAGATCTGATTGAAATTTTTTTACTGATTGTTCTGTTATCTCATCAAAAGTACCATTGATTTCACCTTCGTAATAGCCAAGGTTTTTAAGTTTGCTTTGAAGATCTGTAACATTTTCTCCGCTGTCATTCAATTTCAATGTAATATCTGTCTTCTCCAGAAGTGCAAGTTGTTGAATTTTAGTGTTTATGTACTTTATAGTTTCTTTTCCTGCAATCCCATCAGCCTTTATGCCAACAGAAATCTGAAAATCTATAACGGCTTGCTTAGTTTTTTCACCAAAATAGTTTGTAAACTCATTTTCTTTAAAAAAGCCTAGTTTTGAAAGTTTTTCTTGAAGCTCCCGAACATCCGGACTTGTCATATTATATTTAAGAACTGTATCTCCTAAGTCAGCATATGTACTGGTTGACATGAAAACCATACAAAGGAAAATGATAAAAATTGAAATAAACAGCTTGAAATAACCGCCCAAACAAACACCTCCCGTTTAGTTTCCAAATTGGTAGTGTCACGTATTAAATTATACAATAGTTTGTCCAATATTTAAAGTAAAAAAAATAAAATGATTTTACAAAACAATCTGAAAATTATAAAATAATAACAAAGATTAAGTTTGGATGTGGACTCAATGAGTAAAAACATTAAAGAGATGTTTATTGTAGCTATATTTACAGCTATGTTGGGTCAGATCAACTTTTATCCATTTGGTACGGAGTTTAGAATAACAATAGCTGTAATTATTTTTCCTTTTTTATTAATGTATTTCAGAAATCTGACTATAGCGGATACAGCTTTTTTGGTTGCTGTTTTTGTATTGATTACAAGGGTAGTCATTGATTTGTGGTTTTATAAACTTGGTTTTGAAGCTGCTTTTATAAGGCATATGCCTTCATCTTTTTTCTACATTTGTTACGGTATAACCATCGATAGATTAAAATTTAGAGCTAATGCAGAAAAACCTTTGCAGTTCTTATTAATTCTTATATTTGCTGATATTGCATCCAATTTCTTAGAACTCATTCTTAGAAAGCATTTTATATCAAATCCATTTGAATCAATATTAGAGACTGTTGTGATTACAGCCTTAATTCGCTCAACCATGACCCTATGCCTATATTGGATCATAAAATCATATAATCTTATTATAACTAAAGAGGAGCATCAGAGGAGATATCATGATCTTCTGCTTATTACTGCTAAAATGAAATCAGAAATATTTTTTCTTAAAAAATCAATGCAGGATATTGAAAATGCTATGAGCAAAAGCTACGGCATTTATAATAAAATAAATGATGCAGTCAAGCTTCTTGATAAAGATCTGGAGCAAATTAAGTCTGATTCACTGGAACTATCTATTCAGATTCATGAAATAAAGAAAGATTATAACAGAATAGTGCTAAGCATGGAGAAAATACTTCCTGCAAGAGAAATTGGAAACACAATGAAGATCAGCGATATTTTCAATGTTATACAAGGACAATTCATCCATTATATTGAAAGTTTAAACAAGGATATAAAACTGTCTTTTAAAGTTAAAGGAGATTATGATACAGATAAATACTTTATAATAATATCTATACTAAATAATCTCATACAGAATTCAATTGAGGCATGTATCTATGATAACTCATATATTAATGTCATTAGTGAATTGGATAATAATAAGGTGATTTTCAGAGTCATCGATAATGGAAAAGAGATTCCTGAAGAAGCAAAAGAATTGATTTTTGAACCTGGTTATACATCTAAATACGACCCAAATACAGGTTTGGTATCTACAGGGCTGGGCCTTGCTCATGTAAAGATGCTGACAGAATATTTAAATGGAACCATAAATGTTAAATTATACAAAAGGGAGAAAGAATTCACTATTATTTTTTCGGCTGAAGAGATACTTATCAGGAGGTAGCTTTTATGCATAGGTTTATTGTTATTGATGATGATAGAAGTATTAGAAGCATCCTTATTAAAGTAATTGAGCAGTATGATTTAGGTGAAGTCATAGGTGAAGCAGATAATGGAGAAGAGGGAGAAAAAATGATAATATCTTATAGACCGGATATTGTAATTATAGATTTGCTTCTTCCTATGAAAGATGGGATATCTATTGTAAAGAAAATAAAGGAACTAGAAATTGCAACAGTTTTTATCATGCTATCTCAAGTTACTTCTAAAGACATCATTGGTAAAGCCTATGAGAATGGTGTTGAGTTTTTTATCAACAAACCAATTAATATAATTGAAGTAGTAAATATAATAAAGAGAGTCAAGGAGTATATTACTTTAAGAAGAACTTTTCAGACTATAGAATCAGCAGCTATGCAATTGAAGAAAGATGAAAATTATGGAGATTACTATAGTAAGGATAGATATAGAAAATTATTGAATCAGATACTATCTGATATTGGAATTATAGGAGAGTTAGGAAGTAAAGATATAATTAAAATATGCTATGTCCTTATAAAAGATAATAAACTTAATAATGATCTAGAAGAAATGCAATTGTCGGACATTTTTAGAATAGTTAATGAAAGGATAGACAATGAAAGTAAGAATTCTAATTTAGATACTAAGACAATTGAAATGAGAATAAGAAGAGCGGTTGCGAAAGCTATGAAAAATGTAGCGACTATTGGTATAGAAGATTTTGCTAATGAGAAATTTGTGCTATATAGTTCTTCACTGTTTGATTACATTGAAATAAAAAATGAAATGGATTATATAAGAGGTAAGAGCAAAACAGGTGGAAAAGTAAATGTAAAGACTTTCATCAGAAGGCTTTTGACTATGTTAGAGGAATATGACAACCCTTTCTGATTTGCGCAAAGTTTCCTAATTTTCTAACAATATTGTTGGTTTTAGTTTTTTTTTGTTACCTCGTGTTACTGTAACATTAAAATCTAATTACAAAATTAAAAAATATAGGAGGGGTTTTATGAAAAAGAGTATTGCTATTATATTAGTGTTAATGCTCATTTTTACAGCATTATTTACAGCTTGTACACCTGCAAAGACAAACATGATCCTTGCAACTGGTGGTACTTCTGGGACTTATTATCCTTATGGTGGCGCTATGGCTCAGATATTTAACTCAAAAATTCAAAACATGAATGTTACTGCTCAATCTACTGGTGCTTCAGTTGAAAATTGCAAGCTTCTTGGGCAGAATGAAGCTGAATTGGCAATAGTGCAAAATGATATGCTTGATTATGCATATAATGGAATTGAAGCTTTTGCAGCAGGAAAAATCGAAAATATCAGAGGTATAGCCACACTGTATCCCGAAATAGTGCAAATTGTAGCTTCTGTTGATAGTGGAATAACTAACATTAAAGACATGAAAGGTAAAAGAGTATCTGTCGGAGCTCCTGGTAGTGGTGTTGAAGCTAATGCAAGACAGATATTTGAAGCTACTGGACTTACTTACAATGATATGAGTGTAAGCTACTTATCGTTCTCCGAATCTGCAGACGCTTTCAAAGATAAACATATCGATTGTTTCTTTGTAACTTCAGGTATTCCTAATGCAGCAATACAAGATATTACTGCACAGAATGACATAGTTCTTGTTTCACTTACTGATGATGTAGTGAAAACATTGACTCAAAAATATCCTTTCTTTGTTGAATATAACATACCAGCAGGAACGTATAAGGGTCAGAGCTCAGATGTTAAAACAGTTGCAGTTATGGCTACATTAGCTACTAATTCTAATGTTTCTGAGGATGTAATATACAGTATTACAAAGGCATTATTTGAAAATCAGCCTGAGCTTGCGCAAGCTCATGCAAAAGGAGCCGAGCTAGTGCTTGAAGAGGCTGTTAAAGGGATATCCATACCATTCCATCCAGGTGCAGAAAAATATTTCAAAGAAAAGGGATTGCTAAAGTAATTAATATATACAGGGAGGATTGCCGGGCCGGTCATATCCGGTCCGGTATATTCAAATGAGTAAAAAAATTATTATTCCTGTTATTATGGGGTTACTAACATTCATCATACTTTTTGCACCAATATTCGAGATGATTACTATATCTGAAGCGGAATCCAAAAGGATTGTTTTTGTAAGTAACATCCATGAGAACAAAGAGTTCTATACGAGTTTTATACATTCAGTAAATAGAATGCCTGTTTACGAGTATTACAGAATTGTAGATGGTCATTTTACTATTTATAAGACTTCATTCTATGCCTATGGTGCAGGAATGCCAGATTTTCAGGATTATAATCAAAAACCTTATCTAAAAGATGGAATGGTGCATATCGATAATTTGAATATTGAAATGGATTCATTTTCTATATTTGTGGGAAGAGTAGCAGATCATAGCTTAAATATTGATAATAAGACATATAAATTATCAGATTTTATAGAACCTGGCAAAACAGCACATTTCAAAATTCAAAAAGTATCGCTATTTGCACTCTTAAGGAGGTTAAACCATGAATGAAGAAAAGAACCTAAAGAAAGAGGTAAAAGAAATAGATTTTGACGAGATTATAGCTAAGTATGATAGAGAGTCAGCCTATAGGAAGCTTGCAGGTTTTCCAGGAAGATTTATTGCTGTTATTGCTATATTGTTTTCTTTATTCCATTTATACACTGCCTTTGTAGGTGTATTGCCAGCTCAGATACAAAGGTCCATACATTTAACATTTGCTTTGGTTCTTGCTTATTTGTTATATCCTGCAAAGAAAGACATGCCAAGAAATAAGCTGCACTGGAGTGATATCATTCTTGCTGCATTGGGAGCCATTGTAGGACTTTATATAAGTTTTAATTATGAGGCACTTATTTATAGAGCTGGAGAACAGACAACTCTAGATATTATTGTTGCCTGCACAGCAATTTTACTAGTATTAGAGGCAACTAGAAGAGTTGTTGGATTACCTATAGTAATAATAGCAAGTACTTTCTTGCTATACGCTAAGTTTGGACCTTATATGCCTGGTTTTTTAAATCATCGTGGATATTCAATCGCAAGAATAGCAAGCCACATGTATTACACTACTGAAGGTATCTTAGGAATACCTATAGGGGTTTCTTCAACTTTTATATTCTTGTTTATACTGTTTGGAGCTTTCTTAGAAAAGACTGGTATAGGTAAATTTTTTATAGATTTGGCAAATTCTATTGCAGGAAAAGCTGTAGGAGGTCCTGCTAAGGTTTCTGTATTGAGTAGTGCTTTAACCGGTACTATATCTGGAAGCTCAGTTGCTAATACTGTTGGTACAGGAAGTTTTACTATACCTCTTATGAAAAGTTTAGGATATAAGCCTGAGTTTGCAGCTGCTGTTGAAGCAGCAGCTTCAACAGGTGGTCAAATCATGCCTCCTATTATGGGTGCAGCGGCATTTCTAATGGTAGAGTTTATAGGAGTACCTTATATTACAATAGCAAAAGCTGCTGTTATTCCAGCTTTATTGTATTTTACAGGCATTTGGATAATGGTGGATTTAGAGGCTAGAAAAACTGGATTAAAAGGATTAAAAGCAGAGCAATTGCCTAAGTTTAAAACTGTTATGTTGCAGAGAGGTTATTTATTATTACCTATAGTTGGAATTGTTTATTTTCTTGTAAATGGAGCGACACCTATAAAAGCTGCCTTATATGGTATAATAATATCAGTATTGGCTGGAGCAGTAAGAAAAGAAACAAGGTTAAATCTGAAAATGCTTTTAGAAGCATTAGAATTAGGTGCTAAGAGTGCTTTAGGAGTAGCTATTGCGTGTGCTTCTGCTGGTATAATAGTAGGAACAGTTACTTTAACAGGGTTAGGATTAAAACTTGGTAACGGACTTGTTAGTTTAGCTGGTGGCAATCTTCTTTTAACTTTAATATTTACAATGATAACATCATTGATATTAGGTATGGGTGCTCCTACTACAGCTAACTATATAATTACCTCAACAATAGCGGCTCCAGCGATCATGAAATTGGGAGTACCTGCATTAGCAGCTCATATGTTTACATTCTACTTTGGAATAGTGGCAGATGTAACTCCTCCCGTGGCTCTAGCAGCTTTTGCTGGGTCTGCCATAGCTGGTAGTAACCCACTTAAAACAGGTATAAATGCCAGTAAGATTGCTATTGCAGCCTTTATAATACCTTATATATTTGTATTGAATCCTCAGATTTTGATGATCGATACTACAGCTTTGGGTGTTATTCAGATTATCATAACTTCTATAATAGGTATGCTGGGCGTAGGTGCAGCTATGGAAGGATATTTCTTTACTAACATAAATACAATACTACGTGTAGTATTGTTTATTGTTGGATTGTTGTGCATAGATCCAGGTGCATATACAGACTTGATCGGTATTGCTTCTATTGTTGCGATTTTCACATACTTAAGATTTAAGTCCAAAAAAGCTGTAAACATAGCTTCAAATAAAGGAGAGTCATTATAATGGCTCTCCTTGTCATTTCAAGACACTAATAGCTTTTTTCATAACCTTACCTGCAATAGGGGCAGCATTGCTTCCACCACTACCACCATTTTCAATTATGACTGCAATGGCTATTTGGGGGTCTTCAGCAGGGGCAAATCCTATAAACCATGAATGGGGTTTACCATGGGGATTTTCTGCAGTACCCGTTTTTCCTGCTACTTCAATACCGCTTATTTTTGCGCTTTTGCCTGTTCCTGATTTTACTACATTAACCATCATTTCTTTAATCGTTTTAGCTTTATCAGCATCTATAATAACATTAGCTGATTTAGATTTAAAGCTTTTTATAGTCTTCCCATTGATATCCTTTATTTCTGATACAATATAAGGTTGTAATAACATTCCATCATTAGCTATTATTGATGCTATTACTGCAGCATGGAGGGGGGTTATGAGAACATCTCCTTGTCCAATAGATTGTGAAGCTAGGGATTTATTATCATACTTCATATTAAATCTGCTGGTTTTGGCTATAATATTTCCTGAAATACTCTTGTTAAAGAGGAACTTATTTGCTTCATTGTATAATTTCTCATTACCCAGCTTAAGCCCTAGATTTACAAAGTATGAATTACATGATAATGTGAAAGCTTTATTTAAGTTAATATTGCCATGTCCTTTTTTATTACTGTCTTTTATTTCATATCCATTTACATTCGAACTTCCGGTACAATCAATTTCATAGTCTTTATAATTTCCATATAATGCTGCAGATGTGGTTATTATTTTGAATATTGATCCAGGCGGATATAATCCATCCAAAGCTCGATTTAGAAGGGGACTATTCTCATCTTCTATGAGATTTTTCCAGTTGGCATTAATTTTTGATGGATTAAAATCCGGCTTGCTTACAAGAGCTAATATTTCACCAGTTTTAGGATTAAGAGCGACTATAGAGCCTTTTCTATTACCTAGTAATTCGGAAGCATAAACTTGAAGGGTCTTATCCAGAGTCAGTTTAACTGTATTACCCTTAATTTCTTTACCATTAATAATGCCCTTTATAGTATCTAATATTTTTGCAGAGGAAAGCTCCTTATCATATAAAGCTTCAATTCCTGTTGAGCCTATTTGCTTTGAATGGTAGCCTATAACATGGGAAAAATGGCGACTGTATATATAATCTCTTTTGATACTATTGTTGCTTATCTTGCTGGTTGCTAAAATTATATCATTTCTATCTTGTATATCTCCCCTGACAATATATGTGTTCTCGTTTCTTAACCTTTTGTTGTAGGAGTTTGAGTATATATATTTAGCTTCAAAAAAGTTGAAGATTATTAAATATATAGCTATACCTAGAAAGGATACTATAAAAAAACATTTTATTATATTAAGTTTCTTTGAAAGTTTATTCATGGCTATCACCTGTTTCTTTCATGCTCACAAAGTATAGCAAGCATATGTTGATCATTTGTGATAATAAAGAACTTCCTCCATAGCTTACAAAAGGTAATGTTACACCTGTTATGGGTATAATGTTTAAAACCCCTCCTATAATGACCAGTGTCTGAATGCCTGTCATGGATGAGAGGCCCAAGCAAATTAGCTTATTGACTATTTCATTGCAGTTCTTGCTGTAATTCAAGCCAATCAATGTAATCATGCTCAATAGCAAAATGATTATTATACCGCTGAGAATTCCTACTTCTTCACATATTGCGGAAAATATAAAATCTGTATGAACAGCTGGAATGTATTTTGGGTATCCTAAGTTCAATCCGGCACCTAACAATCCTCCGGAAGCTATGGCAAACAAGGATTGGGTCACTTGGAAAGATTTATCAGAAACATATTTCCAGGGGTTAAGCCACGCTTCAACTCTAGATCTAATATGGCCGAATAAAAAATAGCTTGCTGCTGCCATAACAAGAGCTGCAGCAGCAGATGCCAGTGTAGGATAAATTTTATCATCTATAACGAATAGTAATATAAGATATACAGCGAAAAAGATTAATGCAGAACCTAAATCTCTTTGTAAAGCAAAGAATGCTACAGCTACAAGTATAGAAGCACTTGAAATAAGCAAAGTTTTTTTATTTGGTCCTTTACTTAAAACCATAGATATATATATAACGAAAATTATTTTAAGAAATTCTGACGGTTGAAATCTATAGCCCAACAATTCAAGCCAGTTCTTTGAACCGTAAACTTCTACACCCCAGACCTGCGTTGTTATAAGTGCTGCTAAAATACTTAAACCAAGGTATATAGTATAATCTTTTTTTAAATCTACCTTTTTTAGCAAGAAAAATATAAAAAAGTACATTGTGTCTCCTAATACAGCAAACAGGGTTTGTTTTATGGCATATTCGGGATTTAAGCGATAAAGCCATATTAATCCAATTGCCAACAGCATGTTCGTTAAATCAAACAAAAGAATATCATTTATTTTCAATAATCGATCAAGCAATATTCTCATTACTATATACTGCAAGCAAAAAGCAACACCCGTTGATATGCCGTGGTAGTCTATGTTTTCGCTGCTAATAGATAATAGTCCAAAACAGGAGAATGCTGTAATAATTGTAATAACAGGTAAAAAAGGCTGAAGAAATTTTTTATTGTAAAAGTATATGGCTATGTTTATTATAAAGAAGACAGCAAGTAAAAATATAAATATATATCTATGAAGCCATGAAAGTATATCAAACATTTAAACACCTGCCTTTTATGTAATTATATTATACTAAATGATAAATTTCATCACTTAAACCTATAATATGTTAAAATAGTGTAGAAGGGGGCAAGGGTATAGCGATGAAATACAAATATATATTATTTGATTTGGATGGAACTTTATTAAATACAAATAAACTTATAATTGAATCATTTAAATATACTTTGAAGAAACATTTAGATATTTATATAGACGATGCAGATATACTAAAATACTTCGGAGAACCTTTGATGGTTACATTAGAAAGATTCTCAAAAGAAAAGGCTAAAGAGATGTATGATACATATATAAAGTATAATGAAAGCATTCATGATGATATGGTAGAGGTTTTTGGTGATGTAGAGAGTGTGTTGAAAGAAATATTGAATATGGGATGTAAAGCTGCTGTTGTTACTTCAAAAAGAAAAGCATTAGCCAAGAGAGGTTTACAACTATTTGATCTTTTAAAATACTTTGATGATGTTATTGCATTGGAGGATACGGAAAAGCATAAACCTAATCCGGAACCCATATTGGAAGCATTATCAAGGCTTAAAGCAAAAAAAGAAGAGGCTTTAATGGTAGGTGACAGTGAGTTCGATATAATGTGTGCACATAACGCAGGTGTTGATAGCGTGTTTGTCAGTTGGAGCCAGGCAAGGGATTATCAGGACAATAACATTAAACCACATTACATTATTAAGGATATATGGGAAATAATATATATACTAAAAATGATGTGAGCTAATGGCTCACATCATTTTCAATACTCTTTTTTCTATCCATAAAACAGAAAGATAGAGCACTGCTGCAACAATAGCAAGTATTATAACACTAGTCATCACCAGATCCATTTTAAATACCTGACCGCCATAGATTATCAAGTATCCCAGACCAGCTTTAGATACCAAGAATTCACCAACGATGACACCAACGAGAGATAATCCTACATTTATTTTTAAGGTTGATATGATTGATGTAATACCTGAAGGTAAAACTACTTTACGAAGTATTTGCTTTTTATTTGCACCAAAAGTTTTCAGAAGTTTTATTTTATCTTCATCGCAGCTTCTAAAGCTGGTATATACATTGATTATTGTTACAACTATAGAGAAGAGGAGCGCCATTACGATTATTGATTTTGTGGTTCCACCTATCCAAACAAGTATTATAGGACCTAGGGCGGTTTTGGGTAGAGCGTTCAATACAACCAGATAAGGATCTAATACGCTTGCTAGAAAATCTGACCACCATAATGCTATGGCAATCAAAGTGCCCAATATTGTGCCTATAACGAATCCTACTATTGTCTCATACACAGTCACTCCTGTATGAATAAATAGAGAGCCATCCTTTCCCATTGTAATCAGAGTTTCCAATATCCTGCTTGGTTGGCTCATTATAAAAGGATCTATCCATTCTTTTTGAGCAGCTATTTCCCAAAGCACAAATATAAATATCAATAAGATTATCCGGGATATTCTAATAGCTGATTTCTTACGTCTATGGCTTTTCAGATACTTTTTATATTCTTCAGATATGTTGGTATTGATATCATCATACATGAACATCCAGCTCCTTCCATATCTTATTGAAATATATCCTGAATTCAGGAGCTTCTCTACATGTAATGGGAGTTTTACAATCACAGCTGAGATTTATTTGGTGCATGGATTTTATTTCTGCGGGTCTTTTTGTAAGGACAATGATTCTATCACTCATGGAAATTGCCTCTGCTAGATCATGAGTTACTAGTATTGCTGTCTTTTTTTCTTTTTTCAATATTAGCCATACTTCTTCAGAAATTGCTATTTTTGTCTGATAGTCTAAAGCTGAGAATGGTTCATCCAATAACAATATATTAGGCTTGGTAGCTAAGGTTCTTATCAGAGCTACTCTCTGTCGCATACCTCCCGATAATTGTCTTGGATAATGATTTCTGAATTCATAGAGCCCATATTCCTTTAGCAATTGCTCCACAAATTCTTGATTTTCCTTATTTAATTTGCCTTGTATCTCAAGTCCTATGGTAATATTTTTCATTATGTTTCTCCATTCGAACAAATGGTCTTTTTGCAGCATATATCCTACACTGGCTGAGGGACCTTCTACTTTTTTTCCATTTATAAGGACTTTTCCGGATGTTGGAGTTAAAATGCCTGAAATTAAAGACAATAGAGTAGATTTACCACAGCCACTGGGCCCTACAATGCTTACAAACTCTCCATTCATAATATCGAAATTTAGCTTTCGTATAGCCTCAGTCTCTCCTTCAAGGGTATGGTAGTTCATAGATACGTCTATCACTTCAACTACCTTATCCATAAAACCACCCCTTCGATAACTTCCATCACTTTATAATATTCCAAACAGGATTAAAAGTGATTGAATCATTTATCAATAAAATTAAGTAAGGGTAGCATTATATGCTACCCCTACTTAAGGAGGTCATATGGTATTGGGTTTTATCAGGACATATCTCTTGTCCCAGTAACATATTATTATGAAAGAGTAAAAATGTTACGTGCTATTTTATTTTTTTTACAGCTTCTTTGGCAAATCGGTCATCAAACAATTTGCTGTGTTCTACTCTCTTATCCAATTCACCGGCGGTTTCCATAATATCCTGAAGTAATTCAAAGGATTCTGGGATGGAAATGGGGTTTGTGTTCCATGCATCAATTTCTTTATACCTGTTTATAACGGTAATTAATATATCATCATCTGCATCTGGGAAGAATGATTTAATTTCTTTTACAATATCTTCAGCTTTGTTATTCTGTACCCATAGTTGTCCTTTATATATTGCATTGGTGAAGCGTTGAATAATATCTGGATTTTTTTCTATATAGCTTTTCTTAGCAAAGTAAGCAGTATAAGATATTAAACCGCTATCTTTACCTAATGAAGCAACTATGCTGCCTGCATTTTCTTTTTCCAACATGGAAGCAGTAGGTTCAAAAAGGGCTACATAATCGCCGGTCCCGCCTTTGAAGGCTCCTGCTGTTGCTGTAAATTGAAGGTTTGTTATTATTTCAACATCTTTGCCAGGTATTACACCATTTTTCTTTAATATATACTCTAAAGTCATTTCAGGAACTCCGCCAGGTCTTCCACCTATTATGGTTTTTCCTGCTGTCTTTTTCCAGTCAAAGTTGGGATCTGGTTCTCTGGCTACTAAGAAGGAACCGTCGCATTTTGTGAGTTGAGCAAATATTACTGCATGATCTTCTTTGCCTTGATTATAGACATATATACAGGCTTCTGGGCCTGCAAAGCCTATATCACATTCACCTGCAAGCAAAGCAGTCATAGTTTTGTCTGCTCCTTGTCCTGTGGTAAGTTCGATTTTTATCCCTTCTTCTTCAAAGAAACCTTTGCTTATTGCAATGTAATGAGGAGCGTAAAATATTGAACGGACAACTTCGTTGAGCCTGATGGTTGTCAACTCACTTTTGCTGCAGCCTGCAAACATTGACAGACCAAGGATAAGAATCAGGAAAAAGCAAATTGTCTTTTTTAGGGCCTTCATATCATCACTCCTAAGAATATATTTATCATTTACAGTTTATTCCTTATTGCTTTGATTGTGCTTGTCAGCTCAATAATGGTCTTGACTGGTCTTTAATGACATTATTGTATATAATGTAAATAAGAGACTTAATAAAGAATTACTTATCGGAAAAAATATGTTTGATGGTTATTTTTTAAGATAGGGGCTGAGGCTATGATAACACCTAATATGCTCACATCCATAAGAATAGGATTAGTGCCTCCCATGTTATACAGCTATCTATATATGCCAAAGAACGGTGAAACAGTAGCTTTTTTTATTTTTATATTCTCAGCTTTAACAGATGTTCTTGATGGATTTATTGCAAGAAAATATGGCATGGTGACTAAGCTAGGTACAGTTTTAGATCCATTGGCGGATAAAATGATGTTAATTTCTGTACTAACCATATTTGTTTTGAAGCAAAAAATCAGTATTTGGATTTTGATTGTTATGACATTAAAAGAATTATTAATGATAGGTGGTGCATACTTTTTATATAGCAATGAGGATGTTGTAATACCTGCAAATATATATGGAAAAGCATCAACATTCATGTTTTATGTTTCTGGATTTTCTATAATACTTGATTTGGGCATGGGCTCAATTTTTATGAATCTATTTGCTTTATTGAATATAATATCCCTTTTTATATATTTTTACAGGTTCGTATCTGTAAAAGCATAATATAGAAAATTTCTACAAATCTTATTGACAATGCTCATCATTGATGATATAAATAAAAATATTAATAGATTATTAAAAGCTATGAAGAAGAGGAGTAGGCGAAAATCACCTTACAGAGAAGAATACCCTAGGCTGAAAGGTATTCCAGGCAAGATTTAGCTGAAGGTAGCTTTGGAGCTCTTGTGTCGAATTGAGTAGATACAAGCGGGTCTGCCCGTTATAGTGTAAAGAGCCGGTGTTGGCCGGAATTAAGGTGGTACCGCGAACTAACCCTTCGTCCTTTTATTTGGACGAAGGGTTTATTTATTATAACAAAGCCTTTTGATGGTATATCAATTAAAATCAATACAGGCTTTCATGAAAATTAAAGTATAAAGAAAATATTATTCTATATTAAAGTGAAAAGGAGGTAATTATATGGAAGATGCAAAAAATTTAAGCAAAGCTTATGATCCTAAGCAAGTAGAAGAGAGATTATACAAAATATGGGTGGAAAAAGGATATTTTATGCCGGAAATAGATTATGAAAAAGAGCCCTATACAATAGTGATTCCACCTCCAAACATTACTGGACAGCTTCATATGGGTCATGCGTTGGATAATACTATCCAGGATATATTGATCAGATGGAGAAGAATGCAGGGATACAGCACATTGTGGCTTCCAGGTACGGATCATGCTAGTATTGCAACTGAGGCCAAGATAGTTGAAACCCTTGCAAAGGAAGGAAAAACCAAATATGAGCTTGGAAGAGAAGGATTCCTTGAAAGAGCATGGGAATGGAAGAGAGAGTATGGCGGCAGAATCATAAATCAGCTAAAGAAATTAGGCTGCTCTTGCGATTGGACCAGGGAAAGATTTACGTTAGACGAAGGTTGCTCAAAGGCAGTTACCAAGGTGTTTGTAAGCCTTTATGAGAAAGGGCTCATTTACAGAGGAGAGAGGATCATCAATTGGTGTCCCAATTGTAAAACATCCATATCTGACATAGAGACCATTTATGACGATGAAAAGGGACATTTCTGGCATATCAAATACCCTGTTAAAGGATCCGATGAATTTATAGAAATTGCAACCACAAGACCTGAAACTATGTTAGGAGATACTGCTGTAGCGGTACATCCAGAAGATGAGCGATATAAGCATCTTATAGGCAAGACACTAATTTTGCCTCTTATGAATAGAGAAATACCCATAATAGCTGATGAGTATGTAGATATGGAATTTGGAACTGGTGCTGTAAAGATAACACCAGCTCATGATCCTAATGATTTTGAAGTTGGATTGCGTCATAATTTACCTATGCCTAGAGTAATGAATGATGATGGTACTATAAATGAACTTGGCGGAAAATACTGTGGGCTTGATAGATATGAAGCAAGAAAGCGAATAGTTGAAGATTTGAAAGAGCAAGGCTATCTTGTAAACATAAAAGATCATGATCATAGTGTTGGTCATTGTCAGAGATGCAATACAATAATTGAACCTATACTGTCTAAGCAGTGGTTTGTTAAGATGAAACCTCTTGCAGAGCCTGCCATAGAAGTTGTAAGAGATGGAAGAGTTAAGTTCGTTCCTGAAAGATTTTCAAAAATCTATTTCAATTGGATGGAGAACATACAAGATTGGTGCATATCTAGACAATTATGGTGGGGACATAGAATACCTGCATACTATTGTCAAGATTGTGGAGAAATAATTGTAGCGGAGGAAGCTCCGGAAAAATGTTCAAAATGCAGTGGAGAATTAAGACAGGATGAAGATACATTAGATACTTGGTTCAGTTCTGCCTTGTGGCCTTTCTCAACATTAGGCTGGCCTGAGAAAACAGAGGATTTGAAGTATTTCTATCCAACCAGCGTTTTAGTAACTGGATATGACATCATTTTTTTCTGGGTAGCCAGAATGATATTTTCAGCAATGGAGAACATGAAAAAAGAACCATTTAAATATGTCTATATACATGGTATTGTGAGAGATTCTGAAGGAAGAAAGATGAGCAAGTCTTTAGGCAATGGAATTGACCCATTGGAGGTAATAGACAAATACGGTGCAGATGCATTGCGATTTAATTTAATATCCGGTAATTCACCAGGAAATGATATGAGATTTTACTGGGAAAGAGTTGAGGCCTTTAGCAACTTTGCTAATAAGATTTGGAATGCAGCTAGATTCGTATTGATGAATACCGATGAGAATAAGGATTATAATGAAATATTCAACTCAAACGAAGATAAGCTCACCAATCCAGATTATTGGATTTTAAGCAAGCTTAACAAACTAATAAAAGAAGTTACAGAAAATATGGAGAAATTCGAATTGGGTATAGCTGCACAGAAAATCTATGATTTTATCTGGTTTGAGTTCTGTGATTGGTATATTGAGCTTGTAAAGCCTAGATTATATTCAGAAAATGAAGAAGATAAAGCTATAGCCCAAGCTACTCTAATAAATGTTTTGGTAAACTCTATGAAACTGTTGCATCCATTCATGCCATTTATTACAGAAGAGATATATTCACATATTCCTAAAGCTTCAGAATCAATCGTTATAAGCAAATGGCCTGAATATGACGAAACTATGAATTTTACATCTCAGGAAGAAAACATGGAAATAATAATGGATGCCATTAAAGGCATAAGAAATATAAGAGCAGAGATGAATGTAGCACCATCAAGGAAATCCAAGACTATAATCGTATCTGAAAGAGAAGAAATTAGAAATGCCATGCTGGAAGGAACCTCATATATCCAGAAACTTGCATACTCTTCAGAAGTAATTATAAAAGAAGAAAAGAAAGACATACCGAAAGATGCGGTTTCAGTAATTATCGAAGGAGCAGAAATATTCTTGCCTTTGGAAGACCTAATAGATAAAGAAAAAGAAATCGAAAGACTTGCAAAGGAAAAGGAAAAGTTAGAAAAAGAACTAGAAAGAGTAAGAAACAAACTGACCAATGAAAAGTTTATAGCTAAAGCTCCTGAGAAAATAATACAAGAAGAAAGAGATAAGGAGAAGAAATATACAGAGCTAATGGAGAAAGTGTTGGAGCGCCTTAAAGCGTTAGAATAGAGGTGTAAATATGAATTATATAGAAGCCTTAGAATATATAGATTCGAACCTTAAAGGTGGCTGTAATCCAGGATTGAGTAGAATAGAAAATCTTCTGGAGCTTTTAGGTAACCCGCATAAAGCTATAAAAGCTGTTCATATAGCCGGAACTAATGGTAAGGGCTCCATCACTGCCATGATATCTAGCATATTAAAGGAAGAGGGATATAGGGTAGGAACCTATATCTCTCCTCACCTCCAAAGCATAACGGAAAGATATCTCATCAATAATGTTGAAATTGAGGAGGATGTATTTGCCAGTTATGTTTCCATAATAAAGGAAAATATCGATAAGATGATTGCAGAAGGAAAAGAAAAGCCTTCTCAGTTTGAAGCTTTAACAGCTTTGGCTTTTTTATATTTCAAGGATAAGGGCGTTGACATAGCTGTGGTTGAAGTAGGGTTAGGCGGCAGATATGATGCTACAAATGTTTTGGATTCACTTATTTCGGTCATAACATCAATAAGCTATGATCACATGGATATACTTGGTGATACTATTGAAAAAATAGCTTTTGAAAAGGCTGGAATAATTAAAAGAAATCAAATTACTATATTATATCCCCAGAGATTCCAAGAAGCTGAGAAAGTCATTGAAGCTGTTTGTAATGATCAAAAAACCACTTGCATAAAAGTATTGCCAAAGTATGTTACACAAAAAGGTTTTGGGTTAGACGGACAAATAATGGACTATTCATATAATGGACAGACTTTTAGAGATATTAAATTACCACTGTTGGGAGATCATCAATTGCTCAACGCGGCAGTGGCAATAACTGCTGCAATGAAGCTGAATAAATTGGGATACAAGATAAGTGAAGAAAGCATACGAAAAGGAATAAAAAATGTTAAGTGGCTTGGAAGGCTTAGCATTGTTTCGAAGAATCCTTTTATAATTATCGATGGGGCTCATAATGAAGATGGAATATATGCATTATCAAAAGCATTAAAAAAATATTTTCATAATAAAAATATTGTTATGGTAATTGGAATGCTTAGAGACAAAAATCACAGAGATAGCATAAGCTTATTAGGGCCTTTAGCCAGCAAAATGATAGCCACAGAACCTATGAGCGAAAGAGCTCTCAGTGCTGAAGAACTGGCGGAGGAAGCTAGAGAGCATTGTTCGGAGGTTTATGCAATACCATCTATAGCTCAAGCAATAGATAAGGCGAAAGACATTGTGGACAGTAACTCTATAATATTGATATGTGGCTCATTGTATTTAATAGGAGAAGTTTGCAGGATAATAAAGCCATGAGGATAAGTATTTTACTTATTCTCATGGCTTTATTAATAAGTTCATTATCTGGTCGTATACTTGATAGTATTTTTTTTCCCAATTAGAGCAAATTATTTTGGCCTGTTTTGAAGATACCACATTAAGACTAAGATTAATCAATTCTATATCTTTTTCTACAACTTTAAGATTAACAATGTACTCGGTATTACTTTTTTTAATGATTTTTGATCGAACTTGAGTTTCCAGTCTTATTTTTTCTTTGTTCATTAATACATAATTCTGTATGGTTGATTTTATTTTGCTATCTATATGGGATTTAAACAGTTCCAAGGTTTTGATTCCCATGTCTGTTGCCTTATACATTTCTCTGTTTCCAAATTTCATAATAAGATTAGATTCTTCTAATTCTACAAGGCTTTGTTGAAGATCAAAATAGTTTGCAAGATTGTTTTCAAGAACTATATCTGTAAGTTGACTACTTGTTACCGGCATATCTATTTCTCTTAATATTAATAACACAATTAATTTAATTAGGGCAATATCATTGCTGTTGTTATTCATATAATCACCTCTGGCTTTAATCATCTAATATTATATCATATAAATAATAAAAATCAGACAAACATATGTCTGATTTTTATTATTTATATATCTAAATTTTATTTATTTATTTTTACTGATTTGTAAGTTGGTTTTGTGCCATAGCGATCATTCTTCTAACCATTTCTCCGCCTACCCTGCCGCAGTCTCTTGCTGAAAGATTTCCCCAGTAATCTTCAGAACCCTGATAGACAGGTAAATTAAATTCTGCAGCTATTTCATACTTCATATTATCTAAAGCAGGATGAGCTTTTGGTACTTCTAATCCTTTATTATAATTGCCACTTCCTAATGCCATTAATTATTCCTCCTAATTTGATATTTTTTTGCTTGTGATAATAATTTGCCCAGAAGAAAAAATAAAATACTAGAACTTATTTCTTTTATGAATAAAATCATTAAGAGAAACATATAATTAATAATTTAACCTATATTTTCAATGGAAGCCTTAGTTAAATATTGGAACGAATACAATTTTTGTCGATTAACAAATTTTTTTGTGGTATAATATTTACAAAGCATTTATATAGGAGGCAAAAATGAGAAAATTAGCTGTTATTTTGTTATTGATATTAACTATATTAGTAAATGGCTGTACAAATGCTAATATTTCAAGTGTAGATAACTTGGACAAGCCAACTACAGAACAAGGTTATCAGGAAGAAGAAGGAAAAGACAATGAAAGCAATGAGAATATTGAAGAAAATAGCAGAATTGATTATAAAAAGGTAAAACCAAATGAAAATGGACAAATTATGATACTTATGTATCATGGTATCGGGGAAGAAGAATCTGAATGGGTAAGAACATCTGAGAATTTTAAAAAAGATTTGAAAACTCTATATGATAGCGGTTATAGGCTTGTAAGCTTAAGAGATTACATAAATAATAATATAAATGTAGAAGCAGGTTATACGCCTGTAGTATTAACTTTCGATGATGGTTTGCAAAATCAGTTTAACTTAATTGAAGAAGATGGCAAAATGAAGATTGATCCAAATTGTGCAATAGGGATATTAGAGGATTTTTATAAAGAACACCCTGATTTTGGAAAAGGTGCAAGTTTCTTTGTATATTACCCTATTCCATTTAGACAAAAAGAATTGATAAAAGAAAAATTTCAATTTTTGATTGAAAACGGTTATGAAATTGGGAATCATGGATATAATCATGAAAATCTTGCTAAAGTTGGCATAGAAGGGGTTCAGAAATCTCTGGCGAAGAATGTGAAGGAGACTCAAGATATTCTTGAAGGTTATGTGGTTGAATCCTTAGCTCTTCCTTATGGAGCTGCTCCTAAAGGTGATGACTATAAATATGTTGTGTCAGGTAACTATGAAGGAGTAAGTTATAATCATAAAGCCGTGTTAAAGGTTGGTAGTAATCCTGCACCTTCACCAAATAGCGTGAAATTTGATCCTCAGAGATTACCGAGAGTAAGAGCTAGCGAGATGGAGGTTCAAGGAACAGGTATTTATGATTACCTTAATTATTTTGAGAAAAATCCACATAAGAGATATATAAGCGATGGGAATCCCGATATAATAACAATTCCTGAAAGCGAAGTAGAAAATGTCGATATGGATAAAATAGAACAAAGCAATAAAAAGTTGATTATATATAGTTCGGAAACATATAAAATAGTGGATGAGAGTTAACTCCCATCCACTATTTTATATGCAATTGGAAAGTATAATTATACCTTGATATTGACTTTCCGTAATGGGTTTCAAAAAGGGCTATCTTGATTGTTTAAACGCTTCTAAAGGAAGCCTTTCTTATAACATCTCATTTGTCATTGCATTTTCTCCTGATATGCTTTTATCATTCTCCTAACCATTTCTCCACCAATTCTACCGGCATCTCTTGCAGAAAGAGTTCCATTATCTCCCGGTTTCCAGTTGATGCCCAATTGGCTGGCTACCTCTTCTTTAAATTTGTTTCGTGTATTCTTATTGTCGTTCATACAAGCACCTCCAAGATTACATGATGTTATGTTTTGCCTTGCTTACTAAGTATTATTTTGCCTTTATTGCTATTTATTAATCATGAAAATATTACCTTGGAGATTTATAATAGTTATTGATTGTCCTTTGAGTTTGAAATATATTTTTTTGCGAAATACTCTATTATTTCTCTTCTTCTAATTATTCCAATAAAAATACCATTGTCATCAATAACGGGAACAAAATTTTGAGCGCTTGCTAAAGTGAGCAAATCTTCCATTTGAGCATTTATTCTTACAGCTATATTTTTTATTCTTTGAGGTACATCTTCCAGAAGAATTTTATCAGTGTTTTCAAATGTAAGTCCAGGAGTGTTCTTAAGCTTCCATAAAAGATCACCTTCGGTTATAGTTCCGACATATCTGCCTTTATTATCTATTAAAGGAACGGCAGTGTAACCATGATGCTGCATCTTTTCTAAAGCCTGCCGCATAGTGTTTTTAGGACTCAAAAATATTACTTCCGATTTTGCTACAAGAAAAAAAGCTATATTCAAATATACCACTCCAATCATAAGTCATTATAGCAATAAACTGTGATGACAACTTTATTATAATTATATTTGAACTTTAATACAACAATGCAAAATTTATTTATAAATCTTGGATATTGGACTTTGATGATATCATATACTTTATAGAGATTCAAATTGCTATATGATGATTAATTATGTTTAGGGGGGGTTTAAATGAAACTTATTATAATAGACAAAAGAAGTATTAAAATATTTGTTTCAGCATTACTTATAATAATTTTGTCAGCTATATATACCCTAGGATTCAATAGAGGAATTATAAGCGCCTTTGTTAATAATGAAAAAATGATACCTATATACTGTGTAGACACAGAAGAAAAGAAAATTGCCATAAGTTTCGATGCTGCTTGGGGATCAGATAAAACTGAAGATATTTTAAGTATACTTAAAGAACATAATGTGAAAACAACATTTTTTCTGGTGGCATTTTGGGTTGATAAGTATCCGGATATGGTAAAGAGAATTGATGAAGAAGGGCATGAGATAGGAAATCACTCTGCAACCCATCCAAATATGTCGAAATTGAGTGAAGAAAAGATAAGGGAAGAATTAACAATAACGTCAAATAAAATAGAAGCCATAACAGGAAAAAAAGTAACCTTATTTAGACCACCATTTGGTGACTATAGCTCATGAATATATCCTAGAAATGAGTAACTGCCTATGTTAGGGAGCTTTTTTATTTTTTGCACATGTGATACTTTATAATAAATATTAGAAGAATTGATGTAAAAAATCAAGAGTTTGATCATTTTGTACAAAATTAAGGAGGTTAAGCTGATGAAATATGAAGAAGGTAAAGAGATGCTAAGTAATTATTCCTTTATGATTGATGGGAACGAAGAGAACATAGATACAGCTGCACGGATCATTTCAAAATATACAGAAATACCATATAAAAAAATCAAAACTTTTATTATGGCAGAAGGACTAAAAACTCTTTTTGACAATCCTTCTCTGATAGGTGCCAATGAAAAGCAGACAAGAATACTGTTCGATCTGAAGGAAATGATAGACTGGGGGTTTGATACTTATGAATCAGTATAGCAAGGACTTAGATAGATTTGTTGAACTTCTTGCTAAGTTTACTGGTATAAGCAAAAGCAAAATTAACAGCTTTCTAGAATATAATAGCGTCAGTACCATATTTGAGCATCCTGCATCTTTAAGTCCTAAGGCTGAACATATAGATAAGATAAACGATCTTAAACTCCTAAGGAATTGCTATTTAAACTTAAAAAGCCATGATATGGAGTATGTGTTAAACAGCTCATCAAAAGCTGGTGACTACTTTGTAAACTTTTTCATGGATTATAAAGATAAGGAGAAGTTTGTATGTTCTTTTTTGGATAACAAGAACAGGGTTATAGCCACTTCGATCATGTCTGAGGGGACTGTTAACTCAGCATTTGTATTTCCTAGGGAGTTATTAAAAAAAGCAATATGTTACGATGCCTGTTCAGTAATATTATCTCACAATCATCCAGGAGGTTCTACTAATCCGAGCAAAGAGGATGTTGATGTAACAAATAGAATTGCGAAGGTTTTATCAGAAGTCGATATAAAAGTACTAGACCATATAATTGTTGGAGGAGACAGATATTTAAGCATGGCAGAAGGAGGATATATCAACACTCAAACATTGGTTGGTAATAGGGTTATTGAAAATGGAAGTGAATACGGAATAAAAGGCAATAATCCTTCCTTAAAGAAAAGAAAAAGACAAATGAACTATGAAATGCAACTCTAGCTGTTATAAAGGATGGAATTTTATTTATTTTTTGCAAAAACTTTTTTGGTGGTGATAGGTTGAAAAAATGCAATATACATCTTGTTGCATCAAACAGATTGGACAATATAAAATCCATGCTGGAAAAAATAGATGAGTATGAAGGGCAGAAAGTTGAATTATCTGTTTCAAAATGGAATTACAGCTTTCTAGCCCTTAATTATTTCCTCACTGCAGAGATGACAGAAGAGCCTGATATCATGTTAATCTTTGATAATGCAGAATTCAGCAGAGTAGACGGAGCCACGGGAAAAAACATAGGCTACAAAAAAATGTTGGACACGCTCAGGACAGCTAGAGTCAATCTTCAAAAAGCAAAGATAGTGCTGGTCTTATCAGAGGATAAAAAGGAAGATAAATCTCTCATATCAGAGATAATGAAAATGGACATTCAGAATTTTTTCTTCTCAGCAGGTGATGAATACGATGAAGAACAATTGAAATCATGGTTATTCGGTCCCGACAGGACACTGGATGACAACAAGATTTTCCTTGAAGAACGTGAATCAGAAACCTTTCAACCCGTAATAAAATTCGTTGACAGAATTATTGAAAAGCCGATTATACAGACTGAAGTAGTAGAAAAAGTGGTGGAAAAGAAAGAAGTAAAGGTTGTAGAAAAGATAGTCCATGTTGAAGGACAAAGGCCTGATAGTTTCAAGAAATTAATATTAACAGTATGGGATAATGCAGAATTCGGATGTGAGTTGGCATACATGGCAGCAAAGCTGTCAGGATTGGAAGTATTGCTTGTTGATGCGGATTTGTTAAGTCCGAAAGCAGATTTGATACTCAATATAAGGAAAAACCCCAGCAGCATAAAAACAGAAGGCATATATTCTGATAGTGGCTTTAATATAATCATGGACACTATAGAAAAAAATGTTTTTAATGTTTCATTCTTTTCAGATGCTTGTATAAACAGAAAAGAACTTAAAAATCTGCATGTTCTCACTGGCAATTATAACTTGGACAACTACGAGTATTATACCCAAGAGAACTTTAAAATATTTTTGGAAAAGTGTTATCAAGCATTTGATATTACAGTCATTCTAGTTAACCGTTCCATGTATGATCTTTTTACAATTATGTCATTGGATAGAGCAGACTATAATATTATAGCGACTAGGGCCGATTTGATATCATTAAGGGATTTCAACACACAAATACAATATTTATATGATAAGCAATATATAGACATTAACAAGTATAAGTTTGTTGCCTTTGAATATATTAATGACTTGTCCTTGAAGGAGAGTCTTATTAAAGAGATTACGGAAAACAATTATATAGGACACATAAGCTACAATAAAAAAAGAACTATCTATTGAAATCTAAAAGCACCTTATGTCACAAGAATGACTAGCAGACAAGTAGATGAATACAAAGACATTCTTGCCTATTTCAAGATTGTTCCAAAGCGTAAACTCATGGACAAGCTGAGAAGCAAGATTAAATATGCCAAATTAAAGATAAGAAGTATATTTAAGAAACTTAAGCTGAGAAAAAAATCTAGATGAGAATAGAGGGTGACATGATTGCCAACAGTTCAAAGCTTACATTCAGATAAAAGGAAAAATTCAAGTCTAGTTGACTTGGATAAGCTCAATAGCGAAATAAACATTCTTATATCTGATATAACATATGAAATTTTAAGAGATTCACCAACGTTGGTTACAGAAGTCAATAATGGAACAATAAGCGAACAAGTATTGGAAAAGAGCATTATACAGATTATTGACAAGAATAAGTATTATATAGGCAAGGATAGGCAAAAGGTTATAGAAAAAGTATTTGATTTTATGTTCAAATATGGGCCATTGCAGTCATATGTAGAAGACGATAGCATATCCGATATAGACGGAACAAGATATGATAATTTTACTATTAAGAGATACGGAAAAAGAGAGAGAATTGCAGTCAACTTTGGTAATGAAAAAATATTTGAAAATTACTGCAAGATAATTGCATTAAGAAACGGAGGAATATTGAATGAAAATGATACTCACTGCAGAATTTCGGATGAGAAAAATAGATTAAGAGTTAATCTTTCAATACCACCAAGAAATCTATCCGGGCCAGCAATAAGCATAAGAAAACACCCAAAGGAAAACTACACCTTTGAAAAATTGATTAGTCTGGGAATGATGAATGAAAATGTTGCAAATTATCTGAAAGACTTATCAAGGTCAAATAAGTCCATACTTATTTGTGGCAAAGGTGGTTCAGGCAAAACTACATTGTTGAGAGCAATAGTTGATTATGCAGACGAAATGGAAAGGATACTTATTGCTGAGTCTGATTCTGAAATATATCCTAAGAAGCCTAATTGCATTGTTCAAAGGGTAAAGAAAAAGAATGAAGGTGGAATTCCTGTAACGCTTCTTGACCTTATTATTGATGGATTGACAATGTCCTTGGATACCTATGTTGTAGGTGAATTGACTGATGGAGTCGCATGGTACTTTATAATAGCAGGTTTCACGGGACATAGGGTCATGGCAACAACACATACCTGGAGTGCTGAAGGAGCCTTGCCAAGGATGTTGACACTGGCAAAAATGGCCCAGATTAGTGAAAGTGAAAAGACTATAAAGGAAATGATAGCAACATCCATAGATATAGTCATTCATATGGATGATTTTAAAGTAGATGAAATTATTGAAGTATTAAGCTATGATCCTTACACGGACAATTACAGAATAAACAGATTATATAAGTACAACAAAGCCATGAGCAATTATGAATGCTATAAATCCTGCTTTGTAGAAAAGATAAAGTAGGTGATTGTATGGATATAATGGATATACTTATTAAATTGAATGGTGTATTGATTATGGCCGTTACTTCATATATTGCATGGTTTATCGCAAATACCATCAATACAGAATACATAAAAGAAAGCGTAAAAAGAGGTTATAAAAGAATCAATGACAGCTATAATGACAGAAGGTTGCAACGACAGGTCAAGAGGTATACAAAGACTATATCAGTTAAAATGTCTTTTGTTGATAAGATAGAGCTTATTCTGATTGATAAGTCAAATATCAGGAAATATATACCTTTTATGAATTTCTATGTGCTCGTTTTATTTTCATCAATACTGTTTGTTATATCCTATATGCTTGTATATAAATTTCTTAGATTCTCTGTTTCCAGTTTTATATTGTCATCTATAGCATTCTTTGCACCATTTATACTGTTGGAAATAATGGGTGTATACAATTCAGAATATACAAGGCGCAAGCTAGGATATTTTATATCTATCTTAAGGCAATGGATAGATGTTAAAGAAGATATAATCTATGCATTTGAAAAGTCGGTTCCTGCATTGGTAGAACCGATGAAAAGCTATATCCGGGACTTAACCATACAGGTAAGAAGAGGAATGGATCCTCAAGATGCATTGACTTTGCTGCAAATGAAAGTAGGCAACCCACAATTTACAGACTTTATATTGAATATAAAGCAAAATATAAAATACAGAGGTGATTTGAAAGTATTATTAAGCAACATGGAAGAGCAATTCTACAAGCTGGAACAAGAATTCAACAGAAGAAAAATATCTACCTTTTGGGACAGGATTTACATTGTTTTGGCTATGATATTTGTTATTGTAGTAGCATATATGCTCATTAAATCCACCCCAGAAGTTTTAAATTTCTATACAAATACAACGCCAGGAAAGTTGCTTCTTACTTTCTTTACTATGCTTTATAGTGCAGGATTTTATATATTGATAACAATAAGCAGATTTAAACATTAAGCATAAGGCAGGTGAATTATTATTAGGGAAGTCTATGAGTATCTATCAATGCATCCATATTTTGCTTTTTCAGCACTGATCTTAAACGCTGTTATTATAAAACAGTTGTATTCAAAGCTAAGTGTTGGAATAGACGGTCTGATAAGAGAAGCAAAAGGGAAAAGAGGTGCAATAAGTAAATATAAAAGATATATAGATTTTATAGGAAATAGGATGGATACAATTGATAAGGAGAAAAGCCAAAAGGAGGGATTGTATCAAAAGCTTAAGAACTTTTTGAAAAGAGCAGGGTTTAATGGAACATACTCTGTTTTTTTCTACATCATGTTTCAATTTATTTTACCTATAATGTTGTTTATTTTTACAGCTATCTATAGAAACTTATCTATTGCCATAGCTGTTTTTTTAATGCTTTTTATATATGTATTCTATTATGTCTACATTAAGGGAAGAAGAATAGCAAAGCAGCTAGAGAAGTCAATATATAGAATATACAAGTATTTGCACAATCAAGTTTCAGCAGGAGTGAAAATTACAGACGCAATAAAATCTGTTTATGAAGTTGTTGAAGATAAGGAGCTGAAAGAAATTCTTATTCGATTTGCTGCCAAGTATGAGCTTACATTGGATATTGACCAAAGCTTGAAAGATTTCTGCTCATATTTTAATACATTGGAAGCTGAAACTTTGACAGTAGCAATTAAGCAAGGAGTTGATACGGGAGATAATGAGAACATTTTAATGAGACAGGAAGAAGTCATGTTCAACAAGTATTTGAACTACATACAGGCCGAAACCGAAAATGCGAAGAAAAAAGCCAGTTTGGCCATGATATTTATCATGCTAATTGTGATTATCATGATTACTGTGCCTAAAATAGGCGAATTGAATGAGGCAATCAAAATAATATTTAGAAATTGAAATATTGAAAGGATGGTAGAAGAATGAAAAATTTCATCAGAAAAATCAATGAAAAGTCAATGGAAATGATACTGAGAGGAGGCAATATGCTAGGCAGATTTAAGAGAAGCATGGAAAAACCATTGAAACCGCTGAAGAACAATAGTGGATGGGGCAAAGATGAAATAATAGGCGCCGCCATGGTATTAGTTATAGCGGCATTTATAATAGCACCTGGACTGTCTAATATTGCTCAAAATATAATGACTAAAGCCTCAAGTTGGTTTAGCTCCACATTTGACATAATATTTGCTAAATCTAAATATTAGACAAAACTCAACGCTGGTGAACCTATAATGCTTGGAAGAATACCTATAAATCTTTTAATGCTTGCTTTAGTGTTATCGCTTGTTTTATTCTTTACAGAATACTTTATTCCACTATCGGCAAACTTCCAATTTAGAGCTGAATGCCGAAAAACACTGCTTGAAATGGAAGAAAAGAATGAATTGACTGCAGCAATGAGGACACAGCTGCAAAACGCATTAACAGAAAAAGATTTTACAGTTATAAGCATATCAAGTCCACATACAGCAAAAAGAGGAGAATATCTCAACTTAAAAGTAATTGCAGATTATAAATACAACAGAGTAACAGGCTTGTTCAAAAGGGAAGAAGTTACTGAAAGAATGGAGTATGACAAATATACTGTTGCAAGAAGGGTGTTGAATTAATAAAAGACATGTATAAAGTTTTGAAAAACAATAAGGGTTCTGTAGTTACTGATATTCTTTTTTATGGGTTCATTATTGTATTTGTCATACTCCCAATATTCAGTATGGTTTTTGAACAGTACATTTTATTATTAAAGGCACAGGCTATAAAGGATGCTGTTGATGTCACAAATCTTGCTGCTTATAATGCAATGAAGGTGTCAGACAAAAGCGAGACAAAAATTACTGCCGATGCAGAAGACATAAAAAACATCTATAAGCCGTTATTGACATTAAACATGAATTTGAATAGTGATCTCACGCCAAAGGAAAATTCAATAGCAGCAGGTAAAGTGGAAATAATTAATGTTACTGTTTATCCAAAAGGAATGAGCTTTCCTGTTACCTGTCCAAAGGGCGGCACGATAAGCCGTCCTTCAGTACATTCCATAATAAAGATACCGATAAAGCATACTTTATTTTGGAACGTATATAGATTTTTTACAGGAACAACGGATGATGGTATAAAAGATTATGAGGCTCATATAGATACAGAATTGCCATATAACAATCCGGACTAAAGGAGGTATAAATATAGTACCTTTAATATTGACAAGTGCAGTTTCATCATATGAGGACATAAAAAAGCTGGAAATAAGTAACAGGACAGCAATAATTTCTTTGATAATTGGAGTTGGAGTTGCAGTATATAACAATAACTTATTTGATGCATATAAAGGAGCTATCATAATGGCAGCTCCTTTATATGTTATTGCTTATATTTACTTAGCTATAACAAATGAGCAAGGTCTAGGGGGTGGAGATATAAAAATAGCCTTCATATACGGTCTATATCTGAAAGAAGCTGAATTAATTTATGCTGCATATTTCATTACTTTCTTCTTAGCTGGAATATTCCTACTTATAAGAAAGGCAATAAGAAGCAAAAGTGAAAATTCAGGGATACCTTTAATTCCTTTTATGTCTTTAGGAACAACTGTAGCGTATGTTATGATCAATATCAGATAGAAAGGTGGCGTGACCTTATTGAAACAACGTAAAACATTGATTATAGCCATAATTCTTCTTTTGATTCTTATGTCCGTGGAAGTTTATGTTGTGAAAAAAGCTTCAGATTATGAGCCCAAGATTAAAGTTGTATATTCAAAAGTAAAAATTCCGGCAGGAACAGTGATTACAAAAGACATGTTGATAGAAAAGGAAGTTGAATTGAGTCTTGTCAACATAAAAGCCGTGAAAGATATGGGTGAAGCTGTGGGAAAGATAGCAAAAATTGATATAGAGGAAATGGAGATGATAACTGCAAGCAGGCTTGTAGAATACGTAGAAGAGAAAAAATTAAAAATGGAAAACCCAAATAACAGGTTTATAACCATAAAGTTTGAACCGGATCAAGTTAACGGATGGTGGATAGGTGATAGAGTAGATATATTGTTTGTTCCGGATGATAATGAATACAGCGCTCCAAAAGCAATCATCAATAATGGACAACAGGAAGAAACGAACGGAAAAATCATATTTGATCCATCAGGCATAGTCAGATTAGAAAATGTTAGAGTTGCTGCAATAATGGACGAGACAAGAAAACTAGTAAAAAATATCGAAGATACAACCTATAACCCGGTATTGGTTTCATTTGAAGTGGATACTGAGCAGGATAAATTCTTGGCATGGGCAAAACATCACGGGAAAATTGAAGTATCGGCAAGGAATGAGAGTGAATAAGAATCAGTTTATGATAAATGGAAGAGAGCTTAAGATAATTATGCTTTCTTCCATCTACTAAAATTCTTAAATAAAATTTTATGTTTGTTTTCATTAGCACATGGCATGAATATTGTATCATTATAAAAAAACTCTTTTTTATTGCAGTATATGCATTTGTATTCACCTTCTACTGGTACTGATTCACCAGGTATATAGTGATGCAAAGCTTTTCTTATGTAGTCCCATATAAAACTTGCAAAATCTGCTATATAAAATGCAGTACCATAACTGAATATAAATAATATAACTGGTAAAATAAATTCTTGGAATATCAATAGATAACCAAATTGTAAAAAATGTTTATATGTAAGAATAATTAAAAATAGAGAAATAAAAACAATCGTCAACACCTTAAATATTTTTTTGATTATATTTCTTGTACTTTTATTACTATTTTTCCTATACTTTAAATCTACATCTTGAAAAACCTTTTCGTAACAAGACGAAAGAATTGCATATTCTCTTGCAAGATATTTTACCAGTGTTTCTTTATATTTTTTTAGCTTATCTATTTGTGATTTATAATTATCAGACTCCTCAATATGTTCAATTTTGCTTTCGATTTCAATAATTATTATTAATAATTTTCTTGTATTTATATCAATAAGATAGCTATAATTAATTATCTTAGACATCATATCCTCATCATAAGTAATCATATAATTTGGATCAACAGAGTATTTAAGATATAGAGGAGCATAGAAGTATTCCAACTTATCTTTTATCATTTTATGATAATCAGTTTTATTTTTTTGACTGTTTTGATATATGTAGTTAATGGCACCAACTATAATACCTATTAAAGCCACAATACTTGTTATTGTTGAAGCTATAATAGCGCTATCTGAAAAAATTTTATCTATCAAGTTTATCACCACTTTTTAGGAGGTAATATATGAATATATCACTAGATATTATAATTATAATATTACTTTATCTAATAATCTCAATTCCTGCGTCCATTATGGCTCAAAAAATGAAAGATGGATATATGGGTTTAGGTCATTATATAGTTGCAATATTTATAATAGCTCCTATAACAACAGGTATTTTTTTAGTTATAGGAAAACTATGTATGTTCTTAATAAAATGGCTTACAACTGTTTGAAATTGATTGTAGTTTACACATTATAACATAATTCTACATAACTATTATTTGTAAATCAAGGAGGATTAAGTGAAAAAATATATTCTATAAGGTTTATATGGACATATGGGTCATAATGGTATATTATATAAGTAAAAAGCATATCCTTATAACTAGAGAAATAATAGGGAGAGTGAATGTAAGGGTATGTGTAACTATAAGAGGGTGAAATATATGGATGCAATATTTAAAGAAAAATCTATCAGTTCTACTAAACAGGAGTTTCCTAGCATTTTCAGACAAGCATTAAAGGGTTTTGAAATAATTACCGGCAATCAAAAAAGCAATAATGAGGAAACGGTGTCCATAATATCAACCAAACTGTTGGAAGATATTATTGATACTGCATACAAATTTAATCCTGTGATAGAACCTGATGAAGATGGATTAGGATATACGGTTGCACTAGATGAAGTAATGGTTTTCGGAGATGGAGACACTTTAGAAGAAGCCTTTTATGATTTAGTTGAAAACTTAATAGAATATGCCATGTTGTACCTTGAAAAAGTTGACTTCTATAGACAGGTAGATAATAGAAAAGGCCATTATCCCTATCTTAGAAGAGTTGCAAAATGCACTAATAGGGATGAAGTATTGGAGGTTATACTGGAATGCCGTACAGATTTACAACAGGCGATATTAAAAAAATAGCAAGAAGATTAGGACTTCAAAAAATAAGGGATAAGGTATGGAGCGGCATAGACATTAACGGCCAGTTTCTTCAAACCTATATACATGACCATGGCGATGGCGTACAGGTTAAAACTGGAACAGCAAAAAGACAAGCAGAGCAAATGGGTTTTAAAGATTTAGAAGACATGTATGACTTTCTCAAAGACAATAAGCGTACTAGGTAAATGCTTAAAGATAATATTAGGAGATAACATAGTATGAGTCCATAAGTTCTATACTTATGTTCGGCATGTTTATATTTTTTATTATTAATCAAATTTTCTTCTCAGCAAATGTATATGTTGATTCTAGTTCAATAGCTGAAAGACTGAAAACATATTTGAAGAGATAGCATAGGCAATACTATGTTGTCTCTTTTTTAGTTGAAAAACCCTGATTGAGGAAGTTAATAAAAAAGTATATAAATATTTCCAAAATAACTTTAATTTTTACTGATTATGACATACTCCTATAGTATAATCTATTTTAGAATACCAGATCAGGAGGTCTATTGTATGAGAACCAAGAGAATAATATCGATGATTTTAATTATAACTCTCATGTTTTCTTTCTCAGCAAGTGTTTATGCTGACTCTGACTCAATAGCTGAAAGCCTCAAAAACATAATGACGAATATAAAAAACATAATTGAGGAAGTAATAAAGATATTCATGGACATAAAAGAAAGCGACTGGTTTGCCGAAAATGTGTCCATGCTATATAAGCTAGGAATCGTTAACGGCAAGCCCCAAAAAGATGGAACTGTCATATTTGATCCCAAAGGATTAGTAACAAAGTCTGAATTTACTAAGATGCTTGTCGCTGCTATGAAATATAACATCGTTGATGGTAATACATTTAATGATATTGGCTATGAAAAGCATTGGGCAAAAAAATACATAGAAACAGCAGTCTTTGAAGGTATCATTAATCGAGAAGAAGAAGGAGAAAATTATTGGCCAAACATACCTATAAAGCGAAAAGATATGGCATTGATGATGTTCAGAGCCTTAAACCTTGAATCATCTATAAATGAGTCACCATTTCCAGATGTAGACGAAGGATTTATTACAAAGTTGCATGAAGAATATCTCATTATGGGAATACCGTCTAGCAAATCAACAATATTCAAGCCTGATGGACTAACAACAAGAGCTGAAGCAGCTGCTATAATATCCAGGATGTTAGAATACAAGGAAAATCCAAAGGAATATAAGAAAAAGATGCAATGGAATGAAGTAACGGAAGACGGAGTCCCCATGAGGTTGTATCTCATGAAGATAGACGGTAAAACCATTGAAGAAAGAAGAGAAGATTTATTTACCCAACTTAATTATCCATCACCGCCATGGAAAAATTATAGCTATAAGTATTTTAATATGTCATCAGAAGAATTAGCTAAATATATGTATAAAACAGCAAAAACATATATGGGTATTGAATATAACATTGACTACCGAAACATAGATGAAACCTATGAAGAAAATATCAAGGATGTAATATCTAAAAACAATTGGGGAAAATACATTGCTTATGACATACGTGATTTTAAAGAAAGAAAAATTATGTTGAAGTCAGTATTTTATACAGCAGAAAATTTACTTTTTTACAGTGATGGGCATTTCTATTTAAGAGGAACTTTAAAATTTAAATATTCAGAGCCAACATTGAAAAGTTATTTAGAAAGTATTAAAGATATAAATGGTAATTCTTTAAAGGCAGACCAATGGTATGAACAAGATGTAGATGTCCAGATAGGAAGGGATCCTGCTAGATCATCATATATTGTTGTGTATAAGGTTAAGAATTTAAATAATCCAAAACCAATATAAAGCAGGTGATTTGATGAAGAGAATAATAGCTATACTTCTTATTATCAGTTTGATTTTACCTATTTTACCTGTTTATGCAACTGGTAAAGTGATTGATATTGCTTATAGAAATATAAACGGTGAGGATTATGCCTACGCTTCTTTCAACACTACAGTTACACCAGGTACCACACCAATACGTTTTGGTACTTTTGGCTGGAATATAAGCTTTAATGGATATAAGTTTCTTTATGAAATAGATTATAACCCAAACATAAGCATTGATTATCAAATACCTTTGGTGGATGGATCAGGTTTATCAAGACCTTCCATTCAATCCAGGATAAGAGCAAAGTATGGTGAAAATTCGGCAATATATAAAGCCTGGATGGAATTAATGGAAACAGGTGGTACTATAACCTTTGATGCTTCTATACACAGGTTAGATTATGGGAAAATAACTGGACCAAGAGCAAATACTTTAGAAGAAGCACTTGCACTAGCTGATTGGGGTTCAAATACAAGAAGGGAATTAGCAGAAGAATATTATGACAGAAATGCTTATGTACAACCACAACCTGTAAAAAACAATGAAGTACAGGCTAGTTTTAAAATTTTCTACAAAGGAAATGATGTAACCAATAATTCAAATAAACCCGCATTAAAAGATCCGGATAATTTAAAACTTGTGTTGCAAGATTCAAGCATTGTAAAAGATAGATCTGATCCTATAATTGAATGGAGATGGTATTATTGGTATAACGGATGGATAAGTTTGGACGGAATGAGCGGTGTCCAGATTAGTGAAGATAAGGTTGCTATAGATGATATGGACGGTGACTTGCCTGGTAGTTTACCATTGAGAAAAGGCTTTAAGCTAGAAGTTGTTACTGCAAGCGGTTTAGAAGCCTATGCAACGGCAGAAGCATATTTCAAGCAGGTTGATGGAGATATAACAGTATATTATAAAGATGTCTCGAATGATGAAGACTTGTATGACCCGACATACATGAAAAATCTCAGATATGGGACATATACAATAAATGCGAAACCAGAACCGCAAGATTACAAACTTATAACCAAAAGTCCCGTACAAGTAAAAATAAGTGCAACAAACCCAAGTGAAAGGGTTTATTTTTTTTACAAAAAACAATCTGAGGAAGGAAAGGCAGGAACCATTGTAGCATACTATAAGGATAAGCAAACAAATCTTGATATAATGCCGACAAATGTTTATAGCGGTTTGGAATTTGGAATACATCAGATTGATGCAGCACCAGCACCGGAGAAGTACACTTTGGAAACACCAAGCCCTCAAATGGTTGAGATTACTCAAGAAAAACCTTTTAAGGAAGTTATTTTCTACTATAAAGGCGATTCAAGCCTATATAATTTACCGCCTACAGCTGTAATAGATGCTCCTGATTGGGTTTATGCAGGAGAAGAATTTCATGTAAGCGGAAAGAGAAGCTATGACAGAGATGGCTTCATTGCAGGTTATCAGTGGGAGTATGACAATGAATATACAGGTTGTACCTTATCCGACAAAAAAGAGGGCTACATATGGTTCGACTATATGAATAACGGTCGTATTGAACTGACGGTTAGGGACAACAAAGGAGCAACGGACACGGCAAGACATTATGTGGATATACTTCCGCCAATACCTGTTGCGAGAATTACGCCTTCTGGAAAGCTGAAAGTAAACAGGAAGGTAACTATAAGTGCAGCCAACAGCTGGTCGCCCAGGCATTATCCAATAGACCATAATAGGAATGAATGGAAATTTAGTATTCCTGATATGAAGTATAAAGGTATATTTTCAGGTGAGAGTAAAGATGTGCTTTTTAAGCAACCAGGATCAAAAGAATTTTATCTAAAAGTATGGAATACCTATTCAGATCCAACCGTTCTGAATGGGTTTAGCGGAGAAATTACGGATGATTTCAACATACAGCCTGATTTAGCACCCGTTGCAGATTTTTCTGTACCATCTGTAGTATTGCGTGACCCGAAAAATGAGAACAAGGCTACTTTAATTTTGAAAAATATGAGTAAATCTTTGGATGGAGATGTTATAGGCAAGACTGTAATGTTCTATGCTTATGACAGCAACAATGACGGCAAATTTGACAATGAAACCTGGTACTATTGTACAGACGGCAAGACATGGCAACCTGTAGGTATGCCATATGACAAGATAAAGACTGACTTTGATATATATACAAGAGGGGCAAGCAATCCGGAAAAATTTGAGCTTGTTGTTGACAGAAACAGTGTAGGTAAATATAAATTTGAAGCAATGACTATGGAAGATATTCCGGAAGAAGAAACTATAAAAGAGTTTCTTTCGCCTTCTGATTATTTGAGAGCTGATACTTTTTCAAGCAAACCTGAAAGCGAAAAAATATGTGACGTAAGAAACATCGCCCCAACTATTGATTTTGAGGTTAAGAAGATTATTCCCGTTGACTTGGTGGTTGTTACGGATTACATTCAAGACTATGATAATCTTCTATCTGCTATAGAAGTTTTTAGATCAAAGGCATTGCCCTTTGATGTTGAGCCTAAAATTCACATTGTTACGGAGAAGAAAGAGAATGTTGGTACAAGGAAAGTGGACAAATATATATGGAGCAGGTACATAAATATCAATATAAATGGACCTGCATATAACTCATATTATAATTTCCACTTCAATACAAACATAAAGCTTGGATTGGAAAGCATTGAGTTGTTTGATGGTGAGGAAGAATTTCCTGACAGATCAAAATACACTTATAAAATTGATAACTGGTATATAAGCAGTTATGACAATAAAAGCGGCTCAATAACGTATCATTATATTCACGTTGATTATAGCGTTTACTACAATGGGCAATTCCAGAAATATGAAAGCAAAGAAATAAATTTTGCTCATGGGCAATACTTTAATGGATTAGGTACTTTCTTTGAAAATTACAACGATCTGAAAGTTACATTTGATACCTCACAGACAAAAACATTTGTAAAGGCTGAAGAACCTTTTAGTTCACAAAGGAGACCTTTTAATACCATAGATGTTGACAGAATAAAAAGCCTTAACATTGATGGCGATAGCAACAAATATATTCTATTCTGTGTAGATAATTACTATAACGTTGTTGAAATTGATACAGCGTTGAAAGACTACTTAAATTTAAATAATTTTGGAATATATATTGTTGCTTCCGACAAGGTATTAAAAGAAACAGTATTGACGGGACCCTGGGACGATATTTATTATGTCAATGGAAAAAAGGCATATCTACAAGGCAACAAGTTATATCAATACGAAGGTAAATTATTGAAAGAGATTCCATTAGTGGGGAGAAACGAACCTATAGCAAGTGATAGCATAACCATTAGTATGCATGACTTTGGAGAAAGATATTGGTACAGCAGAAGTGATGAAGCTATTAAAAGTGAAAAGCTATATGAAAATAAATATAATGTGACTGTTGAAATTATAAATGGCAAAGTAACTGTTGAAGGCAATACACGCAAAACAACTATAGATAATGTAAAAGCACTTTATAAAATAGGAGATTATTATATAATCGAAAGAACAAACGGCGATATATATTATTTCTATCGTTATGTTGCAGTTAGCTTTAATGACATGATTTTGTATCAATCTATGGGTTTGTCTGATGTGCAAAAGCTGGAAGGAGCAAAAGGGGTTAAAGCTACTTACACCATTTCTTATACAAAGGAATATGATCATTATTACAAAATTTACTGTCCTACAATACCGGCTGTTAATTCATATTTAGTTGACAGTAGAAACAACCTGTTTGAAGCAACGAGCAGAGGTTCATTTACGTCAATGTTCTATCATGAAAACGATGCTTATTACTATATATGCAACTCCACTTCCGGCAATGGTGGTTTCACCAAGATAAAATCAGGCGGTTTCATAGACTTTAAGCCGGTTAAAGAGTCTTTCACAGGCTCATACATTGATAAATATTATAACAGAAAAGAATATACGTATAATGAGATAAAGATAGAATATATTACCTCATCAGAATTAAGAAAGAAAATTCCAACCGACCTGGATATTGGTATGAACTCAGACAGAGACTTTATTTCTCTTGCAAAGTTGATAAGCGGCAGCTTGAAAGGAAATACCTATGGAGCAAAAGAATATCAAAAAGCGTTAGATGATATTCTTAATGATATATCAGGATTAAGGGGAGCTTCTGCAACATATTTATTGCTCAATGAAAAGATTAAATACGAAATACAATACAGCGATTATGAATCGGACCCAGAAAACATTAGAATATGGAAATATAATCATGATCCATATTATTTTGAAAACAGCATGGGCTTAGATCCAAAAAGCGGTAAGGAAATAACAGAGCCGATTACAAGCTTCTCCAAAGTTGGAAAGTTTGAAGCCACCCTAAAGACTCAAGATAGGCCAAAGGATAATGCACTGTTTAAGAACTACTGGATGTGGTCTGCTGAGAAAAAAGCAAACATATACGTTCACAGAAAGCCTATAGCCTTAATAAAATTGAATATTACACCCAATGGCAGGTATTTCAGGATTGAAGCAATAGACGGAGGTTCTTACGATCTTGATCATGAAAGCCGTCCTGATAAGGGAATTGTTGCTAGGGAATGGAAGTGGAAAGAGTTATATGACGACACCTGGAAGAACGAAAGACTTAACAAGTCGGATTGTTCAAAAGATTCAACATACCAAGTTGCTTTAAGGGTTAAAGACCTTGAAGGGGTATGGTCAGACTGGACGATAGAAACAGTAGACAATAAGCAACCGCCTGTAGCAAAGTTTGATATTATGAAAAACCCTATAACTAATCTTGAATTGCCACAGATAATCGACTCATCCTATGCCATAATGAGCAATCTCACATATTGGCATTGGATAGTCAAAAAGATTAATGACAATGGTACAATAGGAGCGATATTACAGGATGTAAAAGTAACAAAGAGCAATACAGGGCCGGGAGGTTGTGATACAACATTAGACCTCACAAGAACCAATCCGGGAGTTGGTAGATATAGAATCTATCTGAGGGTTAAGGCGGATAACGGGCTATGGAGTGACGGAGGAACAGATGCCGCGCCGAATATAAGCAAAATGTTCTACAGGGATTTAACTGTAAATCAGGCATTAGATATAAGGGATATATCTATATCAGGCAGATGGAACCATTTCAGAGGATGGACAGACAAGTTCGGAGTATATAAAGGTGTGATGAAAGATGTAACATATGTTGATGAAAGGGGGAAAACCTGTTATCCATACAGATTCTTAAGCTATGAAAAGATAGATATAACAGTAAAGCTGGAAGGATATGCAGATAAAGTTATAATAGATTTTCCTGACGGATTGGACAAAATGACCTATACAGACAAGCTGGGATATACCTATAGATACAAAGAAGATGTGGGATATACGGTGAGCTTCCCCTATGAGATAAAAATAGAGCCGACATTAAAAAATCCGGTAATAAGCTGGAGTTATATACTGCCTCTGGTAGATTCAACTGTATCCTGGAATAACACGAGATTGAAGCAGCCATATACAATAAGGATAAAAGCTATAAAGGGGTCATATGAAGTAATCCAGGAGAAGAAGATAGATATTACCGGTAATGTTGATGATTTAATCTTTATCCAGCCGGTAGCGAGATAGGCGAACCCCGGCAGAGTTTTAACTTTGAAACACTGCCGGGGATTTGTTCAGATAATAGTTTTTATTCTAAACATTTATGTAAAGGGTATTATTCGACATAATTTACATATAAAATACTTTTAGGTAAAATATAGGTATGATTAATAGAGTTTTGCTTAAAAAATGAGGTGAGAAAGCATGACATATCCATTTGTGAAAAGATTAAGGTATAAAATGGAGAGTTATAATAATATTGTTTATAAAGATGACTGTGATCCTATTTATTATGAAACAGAAATCTATAAAGTTAGTTTAGAGAATAAAATATTAGTATGTGATTTTAAAGTATATTATTCTTCAATAGAAGATGCAAGGGAAGAGATTGAAAAATTACTAAGATCATGGGAAATTGATGCTGGTTTAATCCATGGTGCTGGTGCTTTGAAGTTTAAGTTTTTAGATGCAGATATAATTGATAGAGATATAACGGATAGAGATGTAAATGAAGAAAATATTCTTGATGGAGACATTCTTGACAAAAAAGTGATAAATAAACGTAGCATAACAGTTAATGCATCTGTCACATTGAATGCAAGTGTTAGTATTCGCGTAATTAAAGGTAAATATCCTGATGTTCCTGTTAGTTTTCAAACCAATCCATATGTTGAAATTGCTTGGATGAGATATGTGAAGTATTTGGAAGGGAAAGAGCCATTATTAAGTATGGCATATTTTATATATAGTTTATTACAAGGTCTTTCAGGTGGAACACATTATATAAGAGAAAAATATAAGATAAGTAAAAAAGTAATTGATAAGCTAGCTGTGTTAATATCAGAAAGAGGCGATTATTACACAGCTAGAAAAGGTAAAAAACTTAAATTTATACCATTACAAAATGATGAAATACAATGGATTGAAGCTTGTATTAAAATGATAATAAGACGATTAGGCGAGTATGAGAAAAACCCTAATGATTTGGTATTTATAACTATGGATAGCTTACCTAAATTAGGAGAGAAACATTAATCGTTTTAATACTTAGATAGTATAAGCTTATGCAAAAATTGAAGAGGTTATAGTAGGATATTTAAATAGTAGATTAAACGTTTTTCATGAATATTAGATAGTATATGTATGTCTGAGCCAAATGGCTCAGTCTTTTTTATTGCATTAAAAAGGAGGTTTTTTTATGTTCTACAGTAAAGAGCAAATTGAAAAAGCCAGAAATGCAGATCTTTTAACTTATCTTCAGCAAAGCGGCTATAGACTTATAAAATCCGCAAGAAATGAATATAGGCTTGAAGAGCATGATAGTCTTGTAATATCAAATAACAAGTGGTATTGGTTCTCTCGGGGCATAGGAGGTAATACCTTGGATTTTCTAATTAAATATGAGGGCAAAAGGCTTACGGAAGCTGTTGGAACGCTTATAGGGATTTACGGAAGGGAGGACAGGATTGTAAATATTAAGACTTACATTCCTGAGAAGAAAAAGGTAGTGACTGAGTTGAAACTTCCTGAGAAAAACAAGGATTGCCGCAGAATTTATGCATATTTGATCAAGACCAGATGCCTTGATAAGGAGATTGTTAATGATATGGTGAAAGAAAAACTGATATACGAATCAAAGGATACTCATAATGTTGTTTTCCTGGGAAAAGATAAGGATGGTAATATAAAACATGCATCAATGAGAGGAACATTGTCGGATAAGTCATTTAAAGGAGATTGCCTGGGATCGGATAAAAAGTATTGCTTCAATATTAAAGGAAGAAGCGATACTCTTTTTGTTTTTGAGTCAGCAATTGACTTATTATCTCATGCGACAATTACAAAGATGAAGAAGAGAGATTATAGGGAAGATCATAGATTATCAAGCGGAGGAGTATCAAGTGTTGCATTGTTTCAATATCTTGAAGATAATCCTGGCATAAAAAATGTTGTGCTATGCCTTGATAATGATGAAGCCGGTGAAAAAGCCAAGATAAGAATAGCAAAAGAGTTATTGGAAAAAGGTTATGAGGTATCAGAGGATTTCCCGCCATCAGGGAAGGATTGGAATGAATATCTAAAAAAGTTATCAGATAGAATGAAAAATACTTCAATATTAGGTATAATATAACAAGATTATCTATGAAGTTACCCCTATGTGAAATTACAGGTGAGTGTACAAGCGAACTAAATAAAAGATGTGAAATAATGAGTATTTCCAGACTAATCAATAAGCTAGTAAGGTTGAGAAACTACCTTTGCAGACCGATAACAGTCGGTGCAAGGATTATCTTATTGAAAAATGATGAAGTAATGCAGAGGAGAACAGCGAGTTGTGATTGGTTGTAAATCATGATAAAAGAAGGAAGAAAGGATGCTTTTTTTGCTTTTGAGTCGGCAATTATTATCTCATGAAATTTTCCGGCATCAGGAGAGGACTGGAATGATATCTAAAAATATTTCAAATAGGGTGAAAAGTAAGGGTGAAAAAGATATAATATAATTGCATTCAATAAGGGAGGTAAAGGTGTGAAAAAGAGATCATTTGAAAGAATTGATTATCTTAAAGGACTGCTGGATGACAGGAGGCCTCTGGATAAAGTCGTTGTAGACAAGTTGAAAGAATATTATAAAGTGGAAATAGTATATAATTCAAATGCTATCGAGGGCAATACCCTGACCAGATTTGAAACAAAGATGGTAATTGAACAAGGGTTAACCATAGGGGAAAAAGGATTGAAAAACTATCTGGAAGCTGTTAATTTGTCTGAAGCAATGGATTTTATTGAAGAGTTGGTAAGTAATAAAGAGCCATTGACAGAAACGGTTTTGAAGCAGATTCATTATATAGTATTAAAAGAGACAGTCAAATACAATAGTCAGTACGCTGGAACATATAGAAATTTGCCTGTGGAGATATCCGGCAGCGATTTTAAGCCTCCTCAACCATATTTAGTACAGCCACAAATGGAAGAGTTATTTCAATGGTATGGCGATAATAAGAATAGATTGCATCCTGTGGAACTCGCAGCGTTATTCCATTTTAAGCTTGTTTCAATACATCCTTTTATTGATGGAAACGGAAGGACAGCAAGGCTAATTATGAACTTTATTTTGATGCAGAACGGATACCCTCCTGCTGTGGTTAAAGCTGATGAAAAAGACAAGGCTGCATATTATAAAACCCTTGAGCATGGTCAAACAACAGGAGATGTAGAACCTTTTATTGAATTTATTTGTACTTGTGTAGAGAAAACATTAGAAGGCTACTTGGAGCGTATAGGCGTTATCTATGACAAGGCTGAAAGCCAAGGACAGGCATTTAGGTCAAATAGGAATAGAGAAAACAGCCTTGAGATTTAACGAAAAGTAAGTTATGGTGACGAGTTGAATCTCTCATTGTTGAACTTATAGGAGCATCCGGATATGGAGGCTCTTTTTCTTTGGCTTCTTAGAATGTTGGATTTTTCTCTCAGCTCGTTATTATGTTGACAACGCAGGCCCGCTGGAACTTTCTTTGCAAGCAGAGACAGTATCATCAAAATGAATGCATTCTGATGAGAATGCATTCATTTTGAGATACCGTCAGCTTGTTAGGGTAAACCCTAAAACCCATCTTAGGGGTAAACCCCTAAGACCCCTGCATACTGGAAAGAAAAAATGGAAGGAGGTAGTAAATGGCAAAGACATTAGGAAACATTTCTTATAGTGATATTGTGAAAAACAGGGATAAAGTTGTAAGGAGAGAGGGTATAAACAAAGATATATTTGCAAAGCTGATGCAGAGAATTAATATATGTGGGTTTGAGAATGATGATGGCAATATCACTGCATATTTTAATTCAGATGATCTTGAGGTATTCGACGCTATAGTAAGCAATTCTGATAAGTATAATGATTTTAAAATGATTGCAGATAGACTGGATAGAGTGGACGAGAAGCTTAAATGTATATATGAAGCTCTGTCAATAGATGATTCAGGAAAAGGATTGAATGAAGAAATAAGAACAATAAATGAAAGGCTGGAGGCATTAACGGAATATGTATCTGAATACTATAGAATTATTAATGAAATCAAAGACAGTAATTTTAATAATAGCAAAAGCAGTTCCTCTGTTATTGAAGTTGACGGATGCGGCAAAAGGATGGATGAATTGCTGGACAGGTTTGACGGGCTATATGGAGACATGGTAAGAAATATGGCATATTTAAGAAACGATTTAAAAATTAAAATTGGTCAGAAGTCTGTTTCCAAATGGAAAAAGGCTTTTTTTATTTACCTTTTTGGAGCATTGTCTGCTGCAGCTATACTGATCATGTTTGAAAAATATATACCGGGGTGGTTTTTATGAGGCATATTCAAATAAGGCTTACTGATGAAGAGTTTGATTTATTTGAGAAATATCGAAATGGCATACCTAAGCAAACATATTGTAAGAAGAAGATCCTTTGTGAGCCAATAGATGAACCTGATTTTGAAAGCAATATAGCTTTGAATGATGAAGAGCCGGACTTTTATTTTCATGTACATTTTAAGCTATCACCAAAGGAAAGGGATATGATAGATAAGCTTAAAGGGGATATGACACTGCAGGAGTTTTGCAGATATGCAGTATTGAACAAGAAGATCATAAACTTGGATGAGTTGAAGGAAGTGAAATATCAGATATCTAAAATCGGAAACAACATAAATCAGATAGCTAGGGTAGCCAATCAGATTGGCGTCATAGAAAAGTCCGATATTGATAGTATAACGGAAGAGTTCAGGAAGCTGACGAAAAGCATTAAAGAAGCAGAAGACAAAATTAAAGAAAGGCTTGATTGCTATGCCACATATTAAACCTATTCCAATCGGCCAAGGTAAGCATTTAAAAAAATCTCTGGTATATATCACAAATCCTTTAAAGGCACCTTATACAACTGCTATAAATTGCCCGGACGATATAGATGCTTCTATTAGCTTGTTTAGAATGTTTAAGGATTTTCGTCCGGATGCAATAAAAGATAAGGAAAAAATAGCTCATCATTATGAGCAGTCTTTTGAACCAGGAACGGTTTCAGCAAAGGAAGCACATGATATAGGCGTAGAGCTTGCCAAAATTATTGCTCCGGGGTATATGTGCCATGTAGCAACTCATACGGATAGACATCATATTCATAACCATATAATAATATTCACAGTGCATCCTGAGACAGGATACAAATACCGGCATGTTTGGGATCAATACAAGTTCATTCAGGAACAATCTGATGCAATATGTATAGAACGTGGAATAAGTGTTATTGAAAATCCAAAGAAAAGAAACCTTTCTACAGGAGAATACAGAGCAGTTGAAAGGGGTGGCAGTTGGAAGGATAAACTTGCATGGGACATAGATGATGCTGTAAAAAGTGCAACAGATAACTCAACAGGCAAGGAGGGATTTATAGACTATCTCAGGTCCAAAGGCTATGAAGTTAATTGGCAGAACAAGAACATATCAATCAAGCTTCCGGGGAATAAGGCGATAAGAGTAGATAGGTTAGCTAAAACATATGGAAGCCGTTACACAAAGGAAAACATTGAAAGGAGGTTAAAAGGAGAAGAGTTAATTCCGGATGATGTGGATGGTAAAGCTGTCGCTGAGCTGCCCTTGCATATGAAGTATGGCGATACAGAACGTTTCAATGAGTATGACAGGTACTTGAACTGGTGTATGAAAAAGGGCAAGGAAGCTGTTATGGAGGTAAGAAAACGAAGCCCGCCAGATCTGGAAATATATAGACCAAGGAATAAGGAACAGAAGCAGCTATCTAAAGAGGGCAAAGACAGCAGCAAAGCTTGTAACATGAGATATGAGACCAAAGAAGTAATGAAAGCGAGCAAAGAAGTGAGAGAAAAAGGCGGTGAAAGCAGGAAAATAAGGAGTTGGAAGGATAAGCTGGCCTGGGACATAGATGATGCTATAAAGATTGCAGTTGCCAATTCATCCGGGAGAGAGGGCTTCATAAGCTATCTAAGAGCTAAAGGCTATATAGTCAAATATCAGAACAAGAATATATCAATTCAAATACCCGGAAGGAAAGCCATACGTGTAGATAATCTGGCTAAAACCCATGGAAACCAATATACGAAGGAAAACATAGAAAGGAGGCTTGAAGGGCAATATCAATACAGTTATGATAAGTTGCCAAGACTGTCTTATGAATCTGATAAAAAAGAGCATGAATATAGTGAAACAGTAATAAGTAAGAGATGCTCGCGCAGCTGGATAAATCTCTTTGGAGGTATTAAATCATCAAGTTGGAATAAATATAGCAAAACTAAGGATGAACGTGAAATTGAGAAAGAAATGGAGGAAATTGGCAGGGTTATAGGACGTGCCATCAGAAGGAGAAGGCTCAAAGCTAAACCTATAAAAGGGACATGGACTATGAGCAAGACTATTGATAAGAAAAAGAGAAGAGAAAAAGAAAGGCAGGTATAGATATGAGCGAACCTATTATAAAAGAAGATGCCCATAAAGGTATTGATGAATTTGATGAACTGGTGGAAGATGTCCAAAAGCATTTGAGTGGCAGGCTGGAGAAGATACAAAAGAGGCTAAACACAATTGAGGAGGTTTTGTCAGAAGCACGGCAAGGTGAAAAAGGCAGGGAGAAAGACTTTGGAAAGGCCAAGAAGATTACAAAGGGAGCCATGGCTATTGCTGCAAAAAGCGCTGTTGATGTCGAACTCCTGGCTTCTCAGGAAGAAGCTGTTGGGGATATTAAGTTAGACGCTGCAGGTTTGCTTGATCGTATAAAGAAAGCATCTAAGTCCAAGGATTCAATAACCGATGATGAAGGAAAGAAAATAGCGGAGCTTGTGGCCAAGATTAGGGATGAGTTCTTGAAGAAGGTAGAAAACTTGGAGAAGAGAATTGATGTTATAAATGGCGGTATAAGCTTATACGAAAAAACGGCTGGAAAGGAAAAAACGCAGAAGACTATAGCAGAAAGCAAGGCTGGGCCTATAAATGATATGGATAAGGCTTATGTACTTATCTGCGAGATGTATGAAGATCTATCGAAACGATTTGATATTCTTGAAAAGAAGTTGGACAAGATTGAAAGGAAAATTGAAAAGGAATTGCCGGGAATAAGCTTCAAGAACAGCTCCAGGATAAAGAAATCAATGATAGGAAAGGTAATAGATGGATTTAAGGGATTATTCAAGAAGGAACCACAGATTGCAGGGGAAGATTTCGCACATAAGATTGAAGAGCAAGCAAGGGAAAGAGCTGAAGAAAAGGATATCGGATGTGAAGGTGATGAGCCAAAGGTTTGCAAAGCAAAGCGTGAAAGGTTCAAATTCGGAAAGTTTGATGCAAATGTTTTGCTTCCTGCTATTGAGGATCGTACAGATGATGAATTCAAAGAAAACCTTTATAGCAAGTATTCTGATACTGATAAAGCCGATACTGAGTACGAAATGCAGAACAAGAGAATTGATAAGCTATTAGAAAAGGAATATATCGAAAAGGTAGATGGCAGGTATAGAATAACTGATAAAGGAAAAGAGGCTGCTAGAGAAGTTAATAAAGAGTTTGAATTTACTTCATATGATGTAAATGTGGTTTTTGATTACATCAATAGAAATAATGGACAGTTAAGTTTAGAAATGCTGAAAGAGGAGTTGGAGAAAGATTATAAGACAAAGGAGGAGATAGACAAGCAGTATAAATATCTGCAAAAGAGAATAAAGAGCAATTTGGAGAATGGGTATTTAGCTAAGAACTCTGAAGGAAATTATGTGATTACAGATAAAGGGAAGAGAGCTGCAGCAAAACTTAAACTTAAGAAAGACAAGGAAAACAGTATTGCGCTTTGAAGGCAAGGCTTAATGCCAAGATTCTTATAATTCAAAAATCAAGAAAGAAGGTGATGGTTATTAGTGATAATCAAAACGTGATGAAAACCAGAGGTAGAAAGAAAAGCAAAACTCCGAGCATTTTAATAATGCTTTTTTTTATTGCCGCAGATATTTACCTGGTTTCTTTATACTCATATTATTACGCTTCAAATACAGATTTGAGCTTTTTTGAGATCCTTGTTATGATGTCAGACATGAAAGGACCACACATAATATTGGAACTTGCCAGGAATGCAAATATGCTCAGATTCTTTTTAATGAGCCAGCTGGTTGTCATGCCATTGTGCTATGTTCTATACATTTTAATTTTCTTGGATAGAAAAAAAGATATATCTTATCAAGGCATGGAGCAAGGCTCTGCAAAATGGGCAACGGAAAAAGACAGAAGGAATTTCAGAAGCTTTGATGGCTCAATTATCGTACAGAAAGACTTGTATATTGACCCTATGGACAGAAGGCTTAATCTGAACAGGCTTATAGTAGGCGGACCGGGTTCAGGCAAGTCTAGGTTTGAGATTAAACCTAATGTAATGCAAATGAATTCCAGTTATATAATTACGGATCCTAAGGGTGAAATATACAGGGATACGGCTTCAATGCTCGAGCAGAACGGTTACAAAGTCAGAGTGCTCAACCTGGTGGAGCCAAAGCACTCAAATTGCTACAATCCATTTGCATATATCCATGATGAGAAAGATGTTCTGATTCTATGCGACACCATAATTAAGAATACTTCCGACAAAGGCGCCCATAAGGGTGATGAGTTCTGGATTCAGTCACAAAGAGCATTGCTTCAGGCCATAATATTCTATCTTATGGCATTGAGGAAGGAATACAGGCATATGCACAATGTTCTACGGATTGTATCATCAGCACAGGTCATAGATGAGGATTATGAGTTTGAAGCTGATACAAGGGATCCTTTATCTGAGTTGTTTGAAGGATTACGAGACGACATCAGAAAAGATATGGCAGCCGGCAATGAAGTTAACAACTTCAAGAATCTTGCAGTGATGAATTATGATGTATTCAAGCTTGCTGCGGGTAAGACAGCAAAGAGCATTTTAGTTTCGTTGGCTGTAAGGCTGAGCATATGGTCAGTAGGTGATATTACAAAGCTAATGGCCACTGATGAGATGAACATTTCAATGGCTGGATATGAGAAGACCGCAATATTCGTAATTATTCCTGACAGTTTCAGCACATTCAATGTCATAGCTTCCATGTTCTATAGCCAGGTATTTTCTACACTGTACTATGAAGCAGATTTCAAGTGCGGTGGATCGCTGCCTATATTAGTGCAATGCCTCCTTGATGAGTTTGCCAACATAGGGCAGATACCGGATTTTGAAAAGTATATTGCAACAATGAGAAGTAGAAATATTTCTGCAGTACCAGTCATTCAAGCCATGGCGCAACTGAAAAATTTATATAAGGAGACATGGGAGACTATATTAGGCTGCTGTGATACCCTTCATTTTCTAGGAACAACTGATCAGGAAACTTTGAAGTATATTTCGGATAAATTGGGCAAAGCGACTATAAAGCAATATGAAAGAAGCAGAAGCAGGGGAGCAAGAAACAGCAGATCCACCAGTGATTCCGAGCGTTCAATACAGAGGAGCCTTATGAATCCTGACGAGCTTTTCAAAATGCCAAAGGAGGACAGCATAGTGTTCATCAAGGGATACCCGCCTTTTTACGGCCGCAAATATGACATAATAAGGCATCCGCAATATAGATTTATTAATAATTCTCCTTCAGATATAAGAGAAAAGCTTAATAATGAAAATGTAAAATATAAGATTATAGAAATAGGAGGTTAATATTATGAAAAAGTATAAAAGCATAATTTCCAAAAGGATATCAAAGATAGCAGCAAGCATGATAATATTAAGCAGCAGGATGACTGAAATGATTTATGCGGCACCGACAGGAGGATTGACTTCAGAAGCAGACACCAAGTTTAATCTTATTGTTAACACAATTGCAGGCTACGGCTTTAAGTTTGGCCTGCTGATTATATTTTACGGTGCAATACAAATTGGCCTTGCTTTTAAAAACGATAATCCTGATGGCAAGGTCCAGGGTGCAAGAACTGCAATAGCAGGATTGATTGTTGCTGCAGTATCTGCAGGGGCCGATAAATTCATATCCTAAGGGGTTGATTGATATGAAAAATTTTCTAAAAATAATAGTAGTGGCAACAATAGTTGCTGCTACTATTTTCTTATTTGTTGCGGCGGCTCCAGGCTATAGAAGCAGTGATTATGATGAAGATGATGACGAAAGCTTTTTTGAAATGCTGACAAGAATCATTAATGATATTGCTGAATTGCCAAGGACCATAGCTCAAATGGTTGGTACTGCAATATCAGTATTGATGGAGACTACAGCAAAGGAATTTCTGCAAGGAATAAATAACATGGTGATTATGTTTTTCTCATCTCTGCAGAATTTGCTGACAGACTCAAATTTGAATCTTAACCATAGTATTGTAAAGAATATATTTAATATATTGAGACCTACTGCTGCAACTTTTGCAGCATTGTTTTTAATAATCCAGATAACTAAAAGTGCAGCGACATTTGAAGCAATAGATATTACAAGAGTCATGAAGTATAGTCTATTCTTTGTACTTGCAGTTTTCTTTATAGATAATTCACTGTATATCCTTGATTTGATTGTGAAAGGATTTGGAGCTCTTACATTGAAAGTTCTGAACATAGGATATCTATCTTATATATCAGACAGTGAAAGTGTAAAATACGCATTTGCCAATGTTGGAGACAGTATAGCCGCCATACTGCTATCTATTATATTGGGAGTACTTGTATTTTTCATGGCACTTTCGCTATATATAACACTTACTATCAGGAGCGTTGAAATATTGATTATGGCAGCTGCCAGTGGCTTATTTGCCAGTACTTTGGCTTCTGATGCAACTATGGATGTCTTCAAATCTTTTATAAAAACTTTTATTGCAACAGTGTCAAGTACGCTTTTTATGGCCATAGGTTTTGCACTATTTACATCAATTGCGGAAATTCAGTTTATAACAGGTGAGTATGCTTATGTTGAAACTGCCATAAAAATGACTGCTATTTTGGCTTATTGCTCAAAGACTCCTCAAACAATACGAAGCATATTGGGCTATGGCAGTCCAACGGTAAATGCGTTAAGCGTAGTAAAATCATTGATGTTCCATTAATCAATGCGGGGTGGTGTTTTTGATCAGTGTAAAAATAAACAGGGATATACAGCAATACAAATCAAAAGTCATATTAAATTTTTCCATGAGAGAATTCCTAAGCATTGTCATTGCCCTTGCAATAGCTGTCCCCTTTCATATTTTTATTGGCAAGCATATTCCTGAAGATTTGACCAGCTGGGTAGAAATACTTGTTGTGGCGCCCGTTTTGTTGGCTGGTTTTTTTCAATATCATGGCATGCCTTTTGAGAGGTACATCTTGCAGATTATAAAGAACGAGTTTCTATATCCGAAGGTCAGAAAGTATGTTTCAACCGATGAGCAGTATATAAGCAGGGAGAAGGTGAAAAAGTGTTCAAGCAAAGAAAAAAGGAAGCAAAAATTATTGAAGAGAAAATAGCGGCTCAAAGAAAACAGCAAAAGGATAAGCAGAGAAAGAACTATATAAAAAGCGTAGGGAAAAAGAAAAGGTTTTGGAAACTGCTTGACAAAAACTCAATACCGAGCACATCTCAAAAAACCATTCCCTTCAAGGATATATTGAACAACGGCATGATAGAAGTTGATGAAGGATATTATGCCATGATTTTTAAGATAAGCAACATAAATTACATTCTTTCCCGACAGGAGGACCAACAGGCCATATACGACCATTATTGCAAGTTTCTTAACAGCTTGGATCCCAATCTCAAGTTTCAAGTATATCTTCACAACATGGCCATAGATACAAAAGCACTTTCTGACAGCTTGATACCAAAGTATGGTGATAATGTTGAAGTTGATATGTTGAAGGAAGAATATTACGACATACTGTTATCTGCTATTGAAAAAAGCAAGGACAAGACTTCACAAAAAGAAATTTTCTTTGTTTTTGCTGTAGAGGAAGCAAATCCTGTCAAGGCTGATATGGAGTTGTCAAAGCTGCTTCCGGATTTAAAGGCTCATTTTAAGAAGATTGGATGTGATGTGGAACTGCTATCCGCAGAAGAAGTTATTGAGTTCTTCTATGGATTCTACAATGGAGAGAGTATGGATCTTGGATTATCACCCATTGACATGATAAGAAAAGGTGTATCGTTGAAGGATGCAATATGTCCAATAAGCTTTAGGTTTGAGCCCAGACATTATTACATGGGTGATCTTGTAGGAAGGACTATATTTATAAGGGAATTGCCGAATGTGCTTACTGACGGATTTCTATATGAAATCCAGGACAACCCGTTTTCCATACAGATATCCATTCACATGGAGCCTGTTGAGACTGCCGATGCCATAAGCTTTTTGAAGAAGAAATCAACAGCTCTAAACAGCAATAAGATTGAAAGAATACAAAAGTCAGCCAAGACGACAGGAAGCGCGCAAGCGGCATTCATACCTTTCGATTTGCAAGCTGCAATAGATGAAACTGATGAAATAATGAAAAGTCTGATTGAATCTGACAAGAAGATGTTTTTCTCAACGATAATAATAAATATTACTGCTCCAAGCCTGGATGAACTTGATAGAATTACAGATGTAATTCTGAGAATATGCAGAAAACATGTTGTGAAAGCTGATGTGCTTACCTACCAGCAGGAAGATGGATTATGTTCAGTGCTTCCTATAGCAAAAAACAAGATAAAGGCAAAGAGGGGATTGCTTACAGATGGAGCAGGAGTATTGATGCCATTTTCTTCTCAAGAGGTCTTCCATAAGGGAGGCTTTTATTATGGAGCAAATACTGCTTCCGGAGGTTTGGTGGTATTCAACAGGAAGATGTTGCAAAATGCTTCCGGATTTATTCTTGGCATGCCAGGCAGTGGAAAGTCTTTTTCCGCCAAGCAGGAGATTATATCAGCGTTCTTTTATACCAATGATGACATAACGATAATAGATCCTGAGGGAGAGTATACTCCACTTGTAAAGGCACTAGGCGGAACGGTTATAAATATATCATCATCCAGTCCCCATAGGATAAATCCAATGGATATGAACATACATTATGCAGATGATGACAATCCCCTAAATCTCAAATCAGAGTTTGTTTTGAGCTTGATAGAGATAATTAAGGGTAGTGCTTTGCTGCCGGCAGAAAAAACAATAATAGACCGCTGCGTGAAGAAAATATATAAAGATTATATCCTCAATGAATATAACGAAGAATATCTGCCTAGTTTGAATGATTTGTACAAAGAGCTTCTTGAACAGCCTGAGAAGGAAGCGAAAGATATAGCCTTGATGTTGGAAATATATACAGTAGGTTCTTTGAACATGTTTTCGGACAAGACCAACATTGAAATGAATAATAGATTGATAGCTTTTAATACAAGGGATCTAGGAAAGCAGATGAAGGGATTGGGGCTATTGATTGTTCTGGATTGCATCTGGAACAGGGTATGCCAGAACAGGGATAAAGGCAAGTATACATGGATATATACAGATGAGATATACTTGCTGTTTGCCAATGAGTATTCAGCCCAGTTCTATTACGAACTCTACAAGAGAGCCAGAAAGTGGGGAGGTATACCTACCGGCATAACTCAAAATGTTGAAGATTTGCTGAAGAGTGATACAGCGAGAACGATGCTTTCCAACAGTCAGTTTTTGTTGCTTTTGAACCAATCTCCATCAGACAGGAAAGAAATACAGAGTTTGCTTCAAATATCTGATGTGCAACTGTCATACATTACAAATACGGATAGCGGCAGCGGTCTGCTGGTATCAGGGAAAACAGTGATTCCCATTACAAATAATTTTCCAAAGAAAACACGGCTGTATAAAATAATGACCACTAAGATAGATGAGATTGCTATATAGGTGGTGAGATGATGGATCCTTTATCAAATCCTGCTTTATTTTTCACAGCAGGTTTTTTAATTGTCATGCTCATTCTTTTTATGCCATTGATGCCTGCTGTTCTTGTTTATTCTTATGATGGTGAAGGATTATATTTGTATGAGAGCCCACCACCTGGATCAATTTATGCAAACAATGGCGGGACAGTAGTGCCAGATGGAGAATTATTATGGCCATTGCCAGGCGTAAATAGAAGAGGATGGGGCTTCGGATGGAGGTTCCATCCTATTAAGCAAAAGTGGACTATGCATAACGGAGTGGATATAGGCGCGCCAGAGGGGACGAATATAATAGCAGTTGAAGACGGTATAGTTTCTTTTGCCGGGAATAAAGGAGGATATGGGAAAGCGGTTATAATTGATCACGGCAATGGAATCGAGTCTTTGTATGCTCATTGCTCCAGACTTCTGGTGAAGGAGAATGAACGCGTCAGAAGGGGAGAGACGATAGCAAAGGTAGGGAGTACTGGTTTGGCTACCGGAGCTCACCTGCATTTTGAAATAAGAGTGGACGGTAAGGCCGTCGATCCATTGCCTTATATATCGCATTAATCTCTGCTGTGGCAATATATAATCATCCGGAAACATGCATGTTCTCAATGAATTGGTTCATTATCTGATAAAAGGAGAAAAGATCAATGGTTATGAGAAAAGAAGAAGGAACAAGGAATGAAATCAAAGGCAAAGATGGCTTACATGCATATCATTTCATGAAAGGGTTTGAGTTTGAAGTAAAATACATTATGATGCTTTACTGTATTTCAACAGGCAATAAAGATATTCATGAAGTAAAAAAGGACAGATTAGCTGGACTTGTTAACTGGTATAAAGTGAACAGGGACATGGAGGATAAAGTAAGACTGGCAGCTACTTTTTATCATTTATTCATGACCTCAAGACCTTTTATCAAAGATAACCAATATATGGCCCATATACTTATGAATACAATTTTATTGAAGCACGGATACCCGCCTGTAGTAATTCCTATTGAAGATAGGATCGAATATCTGGGCAGATGCAGCTGTGATGATGAGTCCAGTATTTCTTTGATAGATAATATTATACGGGATAGAATCAGCAGTAAAGGAGAAGAGAATATGGCCGATAGAAGTTGGAATAAACCAATAGGAATGTATTGACAGAAAAATAAATGAAAAATATAATGTAAATGTTGCTGTAAAAATATGCATAATTTAATAAAATTATGACGAAATTGCTAAATTATAAGTTGATATTGTATAAAGCTATATGATAATGGCAAACCTATCGAAAGGTAGGGACGCAAAGCTACGAGTCTAAAGTGGTAACACTATGACAGTCGGGCCGCCAAGATAGGTTTTTTTATGCCATGGCCATTATTACAGAGCCATGGCTTTTATAATTCTAAGATTTATGCAGATACTAAAAAAAATTAAAATATTTTGAGGTGAATTCCGTTGAATTACGTACATGGTATTGCACTGCCAAAAGATGTGCTTTCAGCAAAAGTTGATATACTATTGAATATGCTCAAGTTTGATAATAATACTTATGAACATTCATTAAATGTGGCGAAATATTCTGAAAGGCTTAATAAACTGCTATGTACTGGTATAGATAGCAGTATTATGTATTATTCCGGACTGTTCCACGATATAGGAAAGTTAAAAATAAACCTGGATATTTTAAACAAAGAAAGCAGCTTAAAGGACGAAGAATTTGATATTATTAAGAAGCATTCAAATATGGGATATTCTATAATGAAAAAATACTCCATGCCCAAAGAACTGCAGTATTCTGCATTTTACCATCATGAACGATGGGACGGTAAAGGCTATCCTGTAAAGCTTAAAGGGGATAAGATCCCTCTTGTAGCTAGGATTATCAGTGTATGCGATGTATATGATGCCTTGACTTCAGACAGACCATACAGAAAAGCCTTTACCATGGAAGAAGCAGTTAGTATGATGAAAAACTCTAATGGACAGTTTGATCAGGAAATATTGAAAATCTTTATTAATAATCTGGATTCAATAATCAACAGGTAATAGCTTAATAAACTTCAGGCAGGCGAGAAATCGCCTGTCTTTATTTATTTTTGCAAAGGAGGGTTATTCATGAGAAAAAAGAAGAAAGCAGCTATCTTGGACATAGCTGCTCAGAAATATAAAGAATCTGATTTAAGGTTCTTTAGAGAACTCTTAGACTACTCTGATAACGGAGTAGTTTACAATTACATTTTAAAACATCAGGAAGCAATAATCAACAAAGTTTTTGACGGTGATAGACATAAGTATTTTGAGAGTTATGTTGCACTAGTAAAAGATAAATTTCTGGCTTCAGTAGGAGCAGATTTGCATATACTGCCTTGGAGTGATCATATCCTATTTGCCATGAAGTACAACTTGAAGCAGGATAGCAAGAGGATCTACAGAAAAGATGCAGCAAAGGATCAAATTTGCTTCTCGGAATATGTGCGTGGTTCATTGGGCAATAGAGAGGAAGAAGGAAAGGCGCAATATAACATTAAATGGGACAGGATTAAAGGAATAAGGATACCAAGAAACTTTAAGGATTTGCTATCAGGACAGATCGATTCCTTTACATATACAAAGGAGAAAATAAGGTATCTTCTGGGACTTATAACATTGGCCGATGGTGACGGCGTGATCCATGCCTTCAATGTACAATACGCCTATAAGGAAATGAGCAAGGTATTTGAAGAGAATACATTAGCCTTGTCTACTTGCTATGATGTGCACAAGAAGCTTTTAAAGGACGGAATAATATCTGTTTATGATACACCTTCAGGATATCAAAATTTAAGGATACAAGGATATAAAGAGGGGTTCAAGAAAGGATATATAGCAGTGCCATACTTTGTTTTCCAGGAAGTTTTTAAGAAACTGGAAACAGCAGCAATAAAGGTATTTTTTGATGTAGTTTTCAAGCACAATAACGGTGAAAATGGAAAAGGTAAAGTTGATGAAAATAAGCCGGTAATATTTAAAGTGGCTGTATGCCCAACTGATAATAAGGATTCTATTTCAAGGTATGTTAAGGTATTAGGCAGGCTGAAAAAACGCAGCAGAAGCGAGATATTGAGGCTGTTTTCCGGTGATTCCGGACGAACTGGTTTAAACAGTATATTTAATATGGATTTGCATGAAATCAGGAAAGGTCTTTTATATATAAGGCTGAAAAAGGAGTACATGATTCAAAAGAGTGAGGCTGTTAAGGCCTCATTTTTTAGTGCAGCAAAACGCTTTGCCAGGAAGGCGAATGTTATAAAAAGTATATTGAACAATTCATTGATTCGGTTAAATGACAAACAGTTTGACTATATAGTAGAGATGATGAGGAAAGCCAGCACAAGAGCAATAAAGGCAGTTATAAATATAGTTAATAAGGAGATTCAGGCAGGCAATATAATAAGTGACATTACAGCTTATATTAAGGCTGTACATGAACGATATATGACCGGAGAAAGGACAAGGTTGTCCCTAGATGAGATAAATAACGATATTATAGACAAGCTGTCCGATCCATACGAATACATATGGATGACTATGAACTAGGATACTGAAGATACGCCTTATGCTGAAAGAATAGGCTTTTTTATTGCTTGCTACTGTTAAATATTACAAAAATAAATAGAAATTTACATATAGTTATTGCTTTTATAAGCTTGTGATGAGATTTTTTCCTTCTATAATACTGGCATAATTTAAATTCATTATTTTTTTGTCCAGTAATTCTAAAATTATGATGAGATTTAATTGAGTATTTTAAGATATTGCACATTGATGTATAAGTAATTCTAAATTTCTGATTAATGTTGATGATTGAATATTGAAAAAAGCAGGTTTAAGAGAGACTATAAGCTTTCATTATTTATAAGCTTTATAGAAGTATAAGCTGGTTTATGAGGAAAAAAGTCCTGGCGGACTTTTTCTGAATTATATGTATAAGGTAGAAAGCCTAAAGGCTTTCTATTTGAATATTACGGGCTGAAGAAAAATATTGCATCTAATTTGATAACAAATATGTTATTATTATAATAGAAAAGTTGGTGTTGATTGCGGATGTGAAGAAAATGAATATCTGGAAAGAAATAAAGAACAATATTACATCATTAGAACCAGAAGAAAAAGAGGAGTTTGAAATAGTAAGCAAGCTGGTTGCAGAGGTAATTGAAAGAAGACTAGAACTAGGTTTAAGTCAAAGAGATTTAGCTGCGCTTTCGGGCGTTAAACAGCCAGCAATAGCTAGGTTTGAGACATTAGGTACAATTCCTAGACTTGATACTCTTATTAAAATAATGAAAGCACTTGGCCTGAAGTTGAGTATTATTTATGATGAGGAAGCAGCAATAGCTTAATGATCATTATATGCTTCTGAATAAATGGTAAGCGTCTAATAAGTTAGTGTATGGAAACTTCCCTAAAATTATGGCACAATACTCTAAACCTCCTTTTGAGTTTTTCAAGTTTACTTGAAAAACTCAAAAGGAGGTTTAGAGTTGAATACAAGGAAGCAACCCGTAAATATTGTTTAAATCAATGGACTGAAATCATTCGTGAATGTCGCAGTAGTGGCCAAACTGTCTCTGCATGGTGTGCAGAGCATGATATCAATCCTAAAAGCCATTACTATTGGTTAAGACGCGTTCGTGAGGCAGCATACAAAACGCATCTGTATGCTTGCTGGAGAAGACCGTTTTTGTGAAACTTTCCGAACCCTTTTATCAGTTTCCACTGATTTTTTTGCATAGATTGCAGCAGTAGGCATAATAATCACATCTTCAAACATATGTTCGTATATTATTATAGTATATAATTTTGATGGTGTATGTCTAAATTAGATAAATCTAGATTTGATTATAAAAATTCAAATAAAGCAATTTTGGATGACACTAAACTAAAAAAATGATAAAATAAAATGTTGATTTTAAATCCAAAACTTGGTATCCTGGTGTAAGAAGGGGGATTTAAAATGAAAGTCATTGATCTCTTTGCAGGAGCAGGAGGATTATCAGAGGGGTTTAGAAGACAAGGATATGAAATAATTTCTCATGTAGAAATGGATGAATCTGCTTGTTTTACATTAAAAACAAGAGAGGCATATTATTATTTAAAAGAGCGAGAAAATCTTGATATTTATAAAAAATATATAACTGGGAAGATAACGAGAGAAGAATTATATGAGGTTATACCAAGTAACATATTAAAGAGAGTAATAAATAAAACTATATCTGATGAAACCATCGAGGAGACATTTGAGCTAATTGGTAATAATGATATTGATATTATAATTGGAGGTCCCCCATGCCAGGCTTATTCTTTAGTTGGCAGAGCTAGAGATCCTAAAAGAATGATAGATGATCCTAGGAATTACTTATATAAACAATATATAAGATTTTTAAAAAGATATAATCCAAAACTATTTATTTTTGAAAATGTAACTGGAATAATATCAGCACAAAAAGGTAAAATATTTAAAGATATAAAGGATGAAATGAAGAAAGCCGGATATAATTTGGACTTTAAAATATTGAATGCGGCAGATTTTGGAGTACTACAGAATAGGAAACGAGTAATATTAATAGGCTGGAGAGAGGACATTGATTTTTCGTATCCAGTGTTTGAGGAAGAAAGTACAAATTGGACTATTAATGATCTATTTTTCGATTTACCTAAAATACAATCTGGTGAATCTATAGAAGTAGGAGAATACTCTAATAAAGGAAAAGAAGTATTAAGGGAAATAAAAATTAGAGATCCAGATTGGGATATTCTAACGCAACATTCTGCAAGAATAAATAATGAGAGAGATTTAAAAATTTATAAAATTTGTGCAGAAGTATGGCTAAAAGAAAGAAGAAGAGTTATGTATAATGAACTACCTAAAGAGCTAATTACACATAATAATTTGGAATCGTTTCTAGATAGATATAAAGTAGTTGATGGTTCTGGTTTATCTCATACAATGGTTGCACATATATCAAAAGATGGACATCATTATATACACCCAGACATTAATCAAAATAGATCTATTACTGTTAGAGAAGCTGCAAGAATACAGTCATTCCCTGATGATTATTATTTTGAAATTTACAGAACAGATGCATTTAGACAAATAGGTAATGCAGTACCACCATTAATGGCTGAAAAAATAGCATATAAGATTAAAGAAGCTTTATTATAAAGCTTCTTTAATCTTATTATTGTTTTACACAGAATTCTATATAAAATTCAAATTTATCCCATATTTTTTTCAAATCATCAAAGTGTGCTCTGTAATCATAATCATGAGCAATACCATTAAAATACTTTATAATTTTCTCTTCCTTTATAAAAGTTCTTAATTCGCTTATATGCTTTGCTTTATCGAGCAATAAATTTTTCTGCCAAATAAAATTCAGCAATTTTGAAATATTATCTAATAAATCATTATTGTTATTACGTGCGACTCCAAGCTTTTTTTGAGCATATTGGGTTGATATATCAATTAAACATCTTAATAAGAGAGCCTGAGAATACAATACAGTTTGTGTTGAAGTTTCTTTTAAAGTTTGTAATTCGTATATTATTCTTTTGATTTTTTCGGGAGTAGAGTCGTAACATTCAAAGCTAGCATCTATAATCACTTTATCAGAAAATTTTGGTTTGGGTTTTTGAATTGGAGTATTTGTGCTTTTTTCATTTATAGTGTTGTCAGTTCTTTCATTTTTAAGAGCTCCATTTGTTTCTGTACTGCTCGTTTCGTTAGCATCTGTTTTTAAAATTAGAGGTTGATTAGATTTATGAGACATATTATGTATTTTAATTTCATTAGAATCATTGTTTTTATTACTTTCTTTCTTATTTTCTTGACAATTTTGAATCATTTCGCGGATTAGTTTAAAATCATTTTTGCTTTCTCTATTTCTTATAATATTTATACTTTTAGTTCTATCCTTGTTAAATTTCTCTATAAGGAAAGTTATAGCATTTCTAAAATAATTATATTCTTTTCCTTTAATAAAACTTTCTCTGTTCGTTTTTTCTTCTAATAAATCAGAATCTGGTCTTTTTAACGACGCATATCCAAATGTAAGTTTGTTATCTATACATCGAGTTGGATTTGCAACTCTCATTTCTGCTAGATTTAACCAGTCAGTTTTCCCGTGACCATATATTTTAAAACCTTGCCTATATACAGATATACCTTGATATATATTTAAAAAGCTGTTTTGTATTTCAACTTGAGGAATAGAAAGTAAACTTACAAATGTTGGATCAAAATAAAAGTTATGAAGATAGAATTCTATTTTTCCTAAATCTACTTGTTCTAACTTTGAAAACTTATGAGATAATTTTTTAACATCATTGTTTCTATATAATATAGTATTTTTTACATTGCAAATAAAATCATATTCAATTATATTATTGCTTCTAAATGATGCTTTACAAATAAAAGGCGCATACTTTAATGCATTTTCCATAAGCATTACATATGGCTCACTAAATGATTTAGGATAGATATAATTTATTTTCGTAGAGAAGTCTGATATTTTGCGAGGTTCAATTAAATTATATAGTTCATAGAAAATTTCAAAAAAATCAATTTGTTTCAACCCAGTAAGTATAATACTTGTGCCTGAATCAGATTTGTTTTTAAAAATTTTTGGAATTTTATTTTGATTAATTTCTACCTCAGAATGTTCTGTAAAATGTAGATTTTCTAAGATATCTTTTTTAAGAGATAATTCATATTCTAGTTCGTTTTTCTTTTTAGAAATAACGGTTATAGTATTTGCTATTCTAAATAGACTAAACCGACCAATTCCTTTACCACCTAAAGCATCCTTAATATTGGCTTTACTTGTAGTTCCGACTAATAACCAATTTTCTATTAATTCTTTTTCATTCATACCAGTTCCATCGTCTATAATACTTATTTTATCATTGTCATATTCACTAAAGTCTAAAGTAATGTTCTTTGCTTTAGCATCATAAGAATTTTTTATTTGTTCAGCAAAAGCAATACTATCTACTTCTATATTTTTATAACCAAAAGATTCATATAATATCCTAGGTGAAAAGTTTATGCTATAAAGTGCCATAAGATTCCTCCTATTATTAATATAGTAAAAGTGATATATTTTTATTAAGCGATATAACCTTATAACTTAATCTCGCATAGTTATATTACAATAATTGCTAGTTAGATCCTAGGCAACTGCTCTGTCATCAATGTTTGCAGAGGTTATTACAGCATCAGTTATGAAACCATCTATTGTTGCAAGTATGTATAGTTTATATACCAGTTATGTTTCCTTTTTGGATGCACATTTACCATAAGTAGCGCTATATTCTTTTGTTGTTATTAATATAGATTACATAATATGTCGGAGCTTTTCATTCGTAGATTTTTGTTAAATCAAGGCTAACACAATGAGTTAATTATAATCATTATAATAAAAAGAATAAAGTCTCATTGCTTAATGTATAATTTTGCTTGAGGTTAGTTTTATTGGATTAAAGTATATAATGTATCTTGTATAACGAATGACAATATTATATGCATTATAGAGACTATAAGTATTGTTAACGGCTGTGAAGCATTACTTAAGGTCTCATTTTTTGTATATCTAAGTTTTAATACATTTAGATTAATAACTAGAATGCTTTCTTTAATAATATCATTGAGTTCAAATAAGACTTCTAAATAACCTATAATAAATGTTAAATAAGCAATATAAATATTCTGTTCCAACTGACTAATTGAAGAAATAAGAACAAATATCATTATCCAAACACTAAAAAATAGTTTTATAAAGCTTTTAGCGATTTGATTAAAATTTTTTTTATTTGCACTAGTAATAATTAGAAATATACCTATATCTGTTAGATAAAATATCTGGAGATATTTAATTAACTCAAAAAGGTCATAGTTAATATACCTGTTAATCCAAGTACCAACAGAAAAAAGCATACTTATGAAAGCAAGTATATTACACAGAAACATAAGTAAACTAATTTTCTTTCTTTCTCTTGTCCTTTCATATCTCATCTTATTCTAAGAATAAAACTCCTTTCTAGCATACTACTATACAATAGGTCACATATTAAACTATTACATAAAGACTTTAAAACTTAATTACTAAGCTGGCTGTATATAAAATGTGAAAGGATTATTAACTATTATAAAACACATTACGACATAAATCAACAAACATATCCCATAATATACAGCATTTTCCGCACTTAAGTCAAAAAAAATATATCCGTTTTGGATAATATTTTTTTTTACCTTTTCTGTCTATATAGCTTCCGAGGTGGCGGAGCTTTCCTTGTCTCCTTGATTCAGTTTTGCTCTTGCCTCCAAATATTTGGCATAATCATTAAACATTTTCTTTTCCTCATCTGGCAAGCTCTCATATATTCTTTCAATATCATTGGGTGGCTTAATAGAGATTTCACCTTTTTTAATTAATTCATCTATAGGTTCTCTTATATCAGTTAACCCAAGTAAATAATCAGTAGATACATTAAAAAATTTAGATAAAGTAACTAAAATATCTTTATCAGGAAAGCGTTCATTTGCTTCATATTTTCCTATAGTTGCTCTATGTACTTTTATAATTTCTGATATATCTTCCTGTCTTAAATTTAGTTCTAATCTTAATTGTTTTAAACGCTCACCAAAAGTCATAAAACCACCTCATTATTATTGTACGACTTAAAGGCGCATTAATAAATATATGAGCCAAAATGTCTTAAACACCATTGACATGCGCCAAAAAGGCGTGTAAAATATAATTAGAAATTCGCCATTGTGGCACATAAGGAGGATAGATACGTGAGGCAAATGTTAATTAATCTAAGAAAAGCTAGAAAGTTAACACAAAAAGAAGTTGCCAATGCTATAGGTGTTTCAAGAGCACATTATGGAAGGATTGAAAGTGGAGATAGAACACCTTCACTTAGTAAAAGCTTACGTATTAAAGAATTCTTTAATTATTATAATGATGACATTTTTAATATAGAAGAAGATAAAAACTTTTCAAATTAGTAAATGTAATTATTTCATGCTTTTTATGAATTCAGTAAGCTTGATGATCTGTTCAGGAGATAAATCTTTAACACTTTCAATAAGTTCCTTAAGTTCAGGTTTGAGCAAATCAATGTTATAAACGGATTCTGTTTCTTTAATGCAATAGTTTTTATCAAGAGGTCTAAAAAAAGCTGAAAAAGACATGTCAAAGTAATCACAGAATTTTTGCAATAACTGTATTGAAGGCATGGAACTATCATTTTCAATTTTACTTATTGTTGATGGATCTACATTAAGCGCTTTTGCCAGTTTGTTTGCAGATATATTGTTATGTTTTCTTATAGATGAGAACCGTTCACCGATTGTCATAATATTACCACCTATTGAATTATATTCAATTAAAATCATATCAAAAAATACTAATACAAGAAATCGTGAATTTAATCCAATATTATTGTTGACTAGATGAATAATATTCAATATAATAATAAATAAAAGGAGGTCTTCCTATGTTAGGTCAAAAGATTAAATATCATAGAGAAAGAAAAGGGCTGACACAAAAGTTTATTGCGGAAAAAATAGGTGTTGATGTCTCAACAATTTCAAAGATTGAAAACAGCAAAGCCGATCCTTCTCTTAAGATGTTAAGAAGTATTGCAGTTGTATTGGATGTTCCAGCTTCAGTATTAATCGAAGAAGATAATAATTATAACTTCTAAATGTAATTATACTCCTGCTTCTTTATTTTAACTATATTTTGCATCAGATATGAATTGATAAGGGATGAGGTTAAGGTATGCATAATTCGATGAAAAGACTGGTTAAAGTAAAAATGACTGCAGAAGAAATTTATTTGATACATGAGACCTTTATGAGAGACATTATCATAACAGAAGGTAGATCCAATATTGATCAGAGAGACAGAGAAAGGGTAGCAATGCAAAAAGAATTGATGAACAGACTTTTAAAACAAGCGTTTATCCAAAGAGGAAAGGAGGCGGAAATATGAGATACTATACGTCAGAAATGCTGATTCAGGTTTTCGTAATAGCGATGATCTTGGGAGCTGTTTTGAGAGAGCTGGGACAAGCTGGGAAAGAAGTATGGAATATAGTTATAGAGTGTTTGGAAATACACAGGTTTCAAAAAAGTAAGAAACCCGCTCGAAGTTTGGCGACTCAGCGAGTTTCTAAAACACCCATATACAGGGGGTAGCCCCCTATTGACAAATATTATAAGGCAAAATATTGCAGATGTAAAGCGGTTTTTATTGAATTTTGAAATGTGCAAAAAATTTATGAGAGGAGAATAACATGGTTAAGCATTCATGCAATAATGTTTTCTCTACATGGTTAGATATATATTTTCAATATAAGGATAGCTATGATAAAATCAACAGTTTCATGGTAAATAATTGCGATAAAGTTTTAGATGATATAAACAAGAAAGTTGAATTGGAGATAGCATCAGGAATCAGAAGCGATATGTTGGAGATGGTCCGAAAGACCAAGCAGCTCACCATATATGAGTATGGAGCTGTAGCAGAAGAATATATTGAAAGTTCTGGTTTGACTAAAAGACAGGCGGAAGTTGTGAGATTAAGAAAAGCATATAATTTTCGCGAGATCGGGAAGCTGTTAGGAATATCTCCGGAAGCAGTATTTAAAACCTATAAGCAAGCTATAAGAAAAATAGAAAAGACTATATCTGCAAAAAGATCAGATTCAATTCCAGGATTGAGTGATCAGCAGTCACAAATATACATGTATTATAAGGAAGGATTAAAGCCTAAAGAAATAGCCGAACGGTTAGGAATCTCAAGAGATGTGGTGAAAGTTCAAATTAAGAGAATAAATCAAAAAAGGGGAACAAAACAGGTTAATAAAAATTAAGGGTAGAAGTGTGTCCATTTTTAATATAACGATTCTAATATAAGTCAAGATGTAACTTAAGATGATGCTGCTGTAGTTCCTGAAGCAGGATATACATAAGCGTATATAAGAATAGAGGGTTATAAACCTTCTATATTACATAGCAATCTATTATCTATTATCGTTAATGGCACTATTATCGAAAATGATTTGTAATATTTATTAATTATATTAATGCGTTATATTGTGGTAGGTGAATTAATATATGTCTATATTAAATTTAGCTGTTGGTATTATATGTCTTTCGGTATCAATAAACATGTTCATGGAGGAAAATAAAGAGCTTGGTTTTTTAAATTTAGTTTGTGCTTTATCAAATTTTTATTTTTGCGTAGTTTGAAGGATATTGTGAAGTAAAGGGGGGTGACCAGATGCAGACAGTATTAAAATATCCTGGTTCAAAATGGTCCACGGCCGAATGGATTATTTCCTTCTTCCCTCCGGGATATGAAAAAATGACATACTTGGAGCCTTACTTTGGATCTGGTGCGGTATTCTTCAATAAGAAAAGAAGTTCTGTTGAAACAATAAACGACTTGGACAGCAATGTTGTAAATCTTTTCAAGGTTATTAGAGAACATCCGGAGGAACTAGCTCATCTTATAAAATACACTCCTTGGGCTAGAGAAGAATATAAAAACAGTTATATAGAGACTGATGAGCCTATAGAAAAGGCAAGAAGATTTCTAGTTAGAATGTGGATGGCAATTGGTGCAAAATCAAGTGATATCACAGGTTTTCGGAATGTTATAAAGGGAGTTAACGGAAACATACCACATTGGAATAATAGACTTCCGGACCGGATTCTTGAAGCAGCTGAACGGTTGCAGCATACGGAAAACTGCGTTGTACAGATTGAATGTCAACCAGCATTACAGTTGATTGAGCGTTATGACCGGGAAAATGTATTGATGTACATTGATCCACCATATCTCTTGCATACAAGGAGTAAAAGAATATATAAGCACGAAATGAAGGACAGTGACCATCTGGAACTCTTAGAGGTCTTGAAAAGAAGTAAAGCAAAGATAATTCTTTCAGGGTACGAAAACGATATGTATAACAGTTTGCTAGAGGGGTGGCACAAGGAAAGCAAAACCTGTCTGAAAGAAGCAGGCTTGAGTGCTACAGAAATTATATGGATGAATTATGATCCACCGGAACTAAAATTAAGCATGACAATATGACACATTTCAACGATTATGAAAGTGATAAAATTGTGAGATAGAAAAGATATATAAAGGAAAGACGGTATGGAAAGGTAGAAGGTTAGAGACCTTCTTTTTTTATTCGAAAATGTATAGGGTAGGCGGAGAACAATGAGTGTTACTATAGTTAAATACGACAAGCTTACAACTGAGTGCAGAGATTGTAAGAGACTTGTTTACAATGGCGGTGACTGTGGAGGAAGAACTGGACTGTTGAATATATGCCTGGTTTATAAGCCTATTAAGGAAAAAGATACTGAGTGTATAAACATTGATAAACATAGATGAATGGAGGTTCATGTATGAGAAAAATAGCCTTTACCAATCAGAAGGGCGGTACGGGGAAAAGTACCAGCTGTATAAACATTGGTGCAATATTAGGTAATATGGGATATAAAGTTCTGGTAATAGATCTGGATCCCCAAGGGAATTGTACCCAAGGTTTTGGTCTAAAAGAAAGTGATATCCAGTTAAAACCATCAATATATGATGTTCTGGTAAATGAAAAACCTATAGAAGAAGCTATAATAAGCACTGAATATAAAAATGTAGATGTTGTTTCATCTTACATAGTTCTGGCAAATGCAGAATTGGAACTGGCATCTGCTATGAGCAGGGAAACAATACTGCAGCAAGCGATTATAGAAAGCTCAATGGATTACGACTATATACTTTTTGATCTGCCGCCTAATTTGGGGTTGCTGACACTAAATGGCCTGGCAGCGGCTAATGAAGTCATAATACCTGTTGATGTAGGAGTATTTGCAATATCCGGAATTAATCAACTCGTAAAAGTGATAAATATGGTCAAACGCAAGATAAATCAACAACTAAGCATTACAGGTATTTTGCTGACAAAAGTAGATGGAAGAACAAACTTATCTAAGGAAATACATTCTAGCCTGGCTGATATATTCGGGGACAAGCTTTTTAAAAATGTTGTACACATTAATGTAAAGATTGCAGAGGCCCAAAAGGAACAGAAGCCTGTATTCTACTATGATAAAGATTGCAGAGGAACTATTGAGTATAAGCTTATTACCGAGGAAATAGTTGATAGAGTGAAGGTGATATGATGGGAAAGGGTATATTAACCGGATTGCTGGAGGATATAAGAGAAGGGATGGAGGATATAGACGACAATGGCATAATAAGAAATAAGGAGCTAAAAACGCTAGAGTCTAAAGAGATAAAAGCTTTTGATTATTCAAAGGTTGATAATGATACAGCTGCTTTTTTAAGGGATAAAGAATTAAGGATAACACAGATAAAATTCATATCAGCATATGCTATAGGCAAAGAATTAAAGGAAGTGAAAGAAAGATTAGCCCATCACTATCATGGAACCTTTGGAAAATGGTGTGAAAGCATTGGCATAACAGATAGAACTGCAAGAAATTATATAAATGCATTTGAGTATGTTCGGAAAAATTTTCCGAACATAGATGATGCAGAAAAAATACAACCATCACTTTTATTTGCTATCTCAAAACCATCTGCTCCATTGGAATTACAGCAAGCTGTCATATCAGGTGATATAACTACACACAAGCAGTATAAGGAGCTTGAAGAAAAACTGAAAAAGGCGGAGCAGGAAGTTATGGAAAAGCAAAGACTGTATGAAAACATTTCTCAGAGTTATGACAGGCTGGAAAAGAAAAATCGTGAGCATTATGAAAAACTCAAGGATATGGAAATTGAACTAGAGTATTCAAGAAGAAAGGTAGAAGAATTGGAGGCTCAGCTTAATAATAGTATTGATGGCGCGGAGATAGCAACAGCTGTGGTTGAAATTGAGAAGGTGCCGGATGAAACTCTAGCAGAGTTGGAAGAATTGAGAAGAGCAAGCAAATCAAATGAAGTCAGCGCAGAAATTAAAGCTTTGTTAAAGATTCTTAACAGCAGCATATGTGATTTAGGAGAAATATTGATAAACATAAGAGATAAGGATGATATTGTTGATGTATGCAAATCTTATCTGGAGCAGATAAAGGATAGCTTGTTAAAGCTTAAAAGAGTTTCTATAGAGCAACTGGATAGCGACTTGTTTTATTTTATCAGAGATTAGCATGACTAGTCTTTTTTTATAAGCCATAGGAAAGTATAATTCCACCTTAATATAAACTTTCCGTAATGGCTTTCAAGAAAGGCTTCCTTGTTATCAAAATGCTTCCAAAGGAAGCCTTTCTTATTGCATTTAATGTAATAGTACAAATTGGGCATGACATAGAAATAATAAGAATGAATCAAGGGGGTTATATCATGAACAAGCAGGCAATTAAGGTTAGAAGAGTTTTTACGCAAAAGCATTCATTGGAAGAACTGTTGAAAGAAATAATCCTAAGCAAGCTAAAGGCTTCCTTGGCTAAAAAATAGTTTGCTATGAGAGCCGCAATATATATCAGGGTTTCTTCATTAAATGAGTCTCAAGATACTTCAATAGAAAATCAGGAAGCAATGCTTAGGAAGGAAATAGAGAACAGAAACTGGGTATTGTGCAAGGACAATATTTATATTGAAAGAGAAACAGGCACTTCCTTTTCCAGAAGCGAAATGAAAAGGCTGCTGGAAGATGCCAAGCTGAAGAAATTTGATGTTGTGATTACAAAATCCATTTCCCGTTTCGGAAGAAATCAGAAAGAATTGTTGGAAGCAATAGAAATACTAGATGAGAATGATATTAGATTCATTGAGTTTGAGAAAAACATTGATACAGGTAAAGATAGAGCTCTTTTAGGTTTATATGCCTGGCTTGCAGAGAACGAAAGCAGACAAAAAAGCGAGAGCATAAAGCTAACCATAAGGAAAAAGCAAGAGAGAGGAGAGTTCATTGCAGGCAGACCGCCATACGGGTATAAAAGGGATCCTAATAATAAGAATAAGTTGATAATAGCAGGTGATGAAACTACAGAGACTGTAAAAAGGATTTACAAGCTTTATATACAGGGCTATGGTTATAGAGCAATAGCCAGTATATTGACAAATGAGAAAGTGCCTCCTCCAAGGATGGATATATATAATAGGAAAAGCAATGCATGGAACTATCAAACAATAAAAACTATTCTTAGCAGCCAATATTATATTGGGAACATGGAGCAATATAAGAAAGAGAATATTGCATTTAAGAAGAAGAGAAAGAAGATTGACAAGGATGATTGGATCATTGTTGAAAACACACATGAACCGATTATTTCAAAAGAAGAATATAACCTTGTACAGGAGATAATGAAAAAAAGAGCAGGATCATACAGGAGAAAAAACACCATTCATTTGTTTACCGGTTTTCTAAAGTGCGGAGAATGCAACAGCAATCTTCAATATATGAATGGATACTATATATGCAGATTGTATACAAATGCCGGAGTTAAGTATTGCAGCCGTCATGCAGTAAAAGAATCTGACCTGGAGGAAATTGTTAAGAATGACATTAAAGAGCTGTCCAGAGACAAGATAAAGAGGCAGCAATTGTATGAAGAAGCTAAAAAGACATTGTACAAAAGCAATTCTGATACTCACAAGCTTCTTGAAGAAGCGATAAAGGAAAGAAATAAGCTGGATAAGCAACTGCTGAGTGTATATGAAGACAGGTTGGAAGGAGTGATAACTGTAGAGCAATATTCGTTATTCAGCAAAAGTTTTGAGGAAAGAAAGATGGTGCTGGATAATAAGATAAAGGAGCTAGAGGATATCATCTCAAAGGAAAGCATGTTTCAAAATAATTTTAATGAGTTGATGGCTGAAATAGATCGAATATCAAAGTTTGAGATAATTGATAGATCTGTATTGGAGAGGTTGATTGAGCGAATAGTAGTATATGAGAATGAGGATGGGATTTCGATAGAGATTGTATACAAATTTTAAGGGTGTTAGTGAAGTATAGCCACCATTTGGTGATTATAATAACAGAGTGATAAGAGTTTCCAAAGAGTTGGGCTACTATGTTATCCAATGGGATGTAGATTCACTGGATTACAAGGACTATGGTGCAGAAGCCATAGTAGATAGAGTAATATCAAAAGTGAAAAATGGATCTATTGTTCTGTTCCACAATAATGCAACCTATATAACAGAAGCTTTGCCTGTAATACTTGATAGGCTTCAGGAAATGGGTTATGAGGTTGTACCAATATCAGAATTGATATACAAGGATAATTATTATATCGATCATACAGGGAAACAAATAAAACATAAATAGTGTAAATAATATATTTTGCTTAATATAATGTACTGAGGACAAATATTCTGGAGGTGGATAGCATTATGGATGAGAAACACATGATCAAATCTCTAAAAAGAGCCATACGAATGGCCTTTGCTATTGAAAAGGTTATTAAAATATCCAATGCTATTGATGATATATCTGATGGAATAGAGGAAATTGAACAAAGTTTAGGCAGAAACAAATACCAAAGAAATGAAAACAGGCATCAACATATAGAAAAAAGTAAAATAGGCTATTAATGTAAATATATAAAATATATATAATAAATGTTATAATCATACTAAAGTCCAAGTTCAATGAAATACATAAAAATATATTATCAGCTAACTATATATTATACTACGGATATAGGAGATGATAATATGTTTGGGTGTTTAGAACACATAGTTGGAGATAGTAGAATTACTTTGGAATCGGATAACATAACTCCAGGAATGATTTATATAGATATGGATAGAAGGACAAGAAAAGGTATTTATAAAGCATATAAAAATGGAGCTTCTCTAATTATTACAGATAAGATTGTGTCAGACCCTAGGATTCCAACAATTAAAGTCAAAGATACTGAAGAAGCATATTTATTTTTATTGAATCTTTTTTATGGAAAGCCAATAGACAAAGTAAATCTTATTGGAGTATATGGAGGTAATAAAGCGGATATTGTTGTTAAACTTCTTGATGGAATATTTGCTAATTATTTTTCTAAATCCGTGGAAAGTAGAGAGCTTACAGATTTTGCATACACCATTATATCAAATAAGTTAAAGTATGCTGCGGAAAGGCTATTTTACTATATAGCATTATGTGTTTCTAAAAATATTAGAACAATACCTATAAACTCTTCCAGAGGACTTGAGAGATTTGGGGAAGTATTAAATAGCAGATATGATTGTAATATACTGATAGATGAAAGTACTATTAGAGAAAGTGAAGTGAATAACATTGGCCCTAATAAGGTTCTGTTTATAAACATTGATAATCCCTATATTTTAAAAACTATTGATGGACAAAAAGAAAACATTGTGATTACATTTGGACTAAATAAAAAGGCTGCGGTTACCGCTACCAGTATAGAGTATGGAGAGGTCACTAAATTCAATTACTGCTTGCAGAGATCAATTTATAGCAAATCTGGTAGGATAATTGAGCCTTTTGAAGTGCCTGTTGCCATGAAAGGCTTAGGTATCAATAAGATATATTCGGCATTGGCTGCCATAAGTTGCTCATTATATTATGATATTGATATTGAGTGTATTAAAGAAGCTTTATGTCAATATGACGGTAGTGGAAGAGACTTTTCAATAGTTAATTGTGACTGTTTTACATTAGTAAACAGTTATTGTATGACACAAAATGATTATAAAGAAACCTTTGAAAAAATTCAAATGCTGGATTATGAAGATTTGCATATCATCATTTCAGAAGCGCAATTGAATCATGATAATTTTGGTAATTATTTCCTTAACCTGATTAATGAATGGAGTTCCAGCTTGAATATTAAGGAGTTGATAATTCTATCGAATCAAAGTGAAGATATTATAAAATGTAATTGTAAGATTCTGACTAACATTCAGGTCAAATATTTTAATCAATTATCAAAGGCTTTGATGAGTTCTATAGGTTACTTATCACAAAGGGATATTCTTCTATTACTTGGTGGTGATGAGATAAGTTCAGCCCAATACATAATAGAATTACTTATTCAATACAAATTATTATGATAAATATATTCATAATATATTAGACATGTGAATATTAATAGTGTAGATTATCGAAAAACTCAAGAGCAAGGAAGGAGTGGGGGTCAATAATGGTTGACAAAGTTATTTCCAATAATGTAGTTACAGTCTCAGGGATTGTAAAAGATAATCCTGTATTCAGTCATGAAATGTTTGGTGAGGATTTTTATAATGTTAATCTGATAGTGCCCAGATTGAGTGATGTTTCGGATGAATTGCCTGTAACCATATCAGAAAGATTAATGGTTGGTATCAATATTGAAAAAGGTACTCAGTTGATAATAGACGGGCAGCTTCGGTCTTATAATAAAGTTGTTGATGGAAGTAATAAATTAATATTAACGGTTTTTGCTAGAAATGTAAGCTTAGCGAATGAAGAGTTAAAGAATCCGAATCAGATATTCCTTGATGGTTACATATGTAAAAAACCAATTTATCGAACTACCCCTTTTGGAAGGGAAATAACAGATATGCTTATTGCTGTAAATCGTCCCTATAATAAGTCTGACTATATACCATGTATAGCTTGGGGTAGAAATGCAAGATATTCAGAGAAACTCCAAGTTGGAGAAAGAATAAGAGTATGGGGGAGAATTCAAAGTAGAGAGTATCAAAAGAAAATTTCAGAAGAAGAGGTGATTACAAGAGTTGCATATGAAGTTTCAATATCGAAGATGGAAGTAGTAGATAAAAATACTCTAGATATGAAAAACTCAGAAGATCGCAGGGATGATGATGGTATAGAGGAAGATAAAGAATAGTAAAAAGGAGCTTCTAGTTCCTTTTTTCTTTGTTTTATTAACTATTGTGGTATCGTATAAATCTATATATAATGTATGTAATGAAACTTGTGATGCATATACTCGAATGGGTGTGGAGCATGAATCCGATTAAAAAGACTATAGACATAAAAATATGGAGGTAAAATTATGGGTTTAATTGATAGAATATATAACGGTAAATTGAAATATCCGGTAATGATTTTTACTATATTGTTAGGCAGCCTTATTAGTGGCATATCATTTAATGCATTTATAATGCCACATAAACTACTTAGCGGAGGTATTAGTGGAATAGCACTCATAACCAATTATCTTACAGGTATTAGTCCTGGAGTTCTTATTTTTGCTCTTAACGTACCTATATTTGTTTTAGGTTATAAATTTATAGATAAGGAATTCATTATCCTCAGCTTAATCGGTATGACATCTTTTTCTATATTCATAGATGCCTTTAGTTTTCTAAGGGGGCTTTATATAGTAGATGATGTAATGTTGTCCTGTTTGTATGGTGGAATATTAAACGGAATTGGAATGGGAATAGTTTTCAGAAACAGAGCGTCCCAAGGTGGAATTGATATAGTAGCTGTAATAGTAAAAAAGTATATGTCAATTAATCTTGGAAGTACTTCTTTAGTTATTAATCTTATAATAATACTTGTTGCTTCTTTTATATATGGCTTAAAACCTGCTCTTTATACTTTGATAACTATTTATGTGGCTTCTCAAGTTCTTGATAAAGTTCAGCAAGGCTTTGATATAAGAAAACAGGTTATTATAATATCTGAAAGGGAAGATGAAGTTGTGCAAGAAATTCTTAAAAAACTTCATAGAGGTGTTACATATTTAGATGGAGAGGGAGCATTTACAGGTAAAAAGAAGAAAGTAATATACTGTATTGTAGCTTTAAATCAACTTGCTAAGTTGAAGCAAATAGTCAAAGAAATAGATCCTAATGCATTTATGGCAGTAAGTGATACAGCAGAGGTTTTAGGGAGAGGTTTCAGTAAGAGAGGAGTATAAAAATGGAATGGGTGTTTCCATTCCATTTTTTATAACACATAGAAAAGTATCTAACTTATTATAATCTTTTCATAATGGGTTACAAAAGGATTCCAAAGTAAGCCTTTCTTATAGATTATATTCTCTTGCAACTGCTTCAATGGCTTTCTTTTGATCTTCAGGATTGATTACGTAAGAAATCTTTATTTCTGAAGTTGTTATAATATGAACAGCTATATCATTTTCCGCCAATATTTCAAACATTTTAGAAGCTACACCTGACTGGCTTTTCATTCCTATTCCAATAACGGAAAGCTTTGTTATGTTATCAAATGTTTCATAACTAAAAGTAAAGATTTCCTTTTTATATTGCTCAAGTATACTAATGGCTTGAGACAAATCATTTTTAGGCAAAGTAAATGATATACTTACAAGCTTATTAACAGGAGTTGTCTGGCTTATCATATCTATATTTATATCTAATTTAGCAATTTTGGAAAAAATATCTGCAATAATCTTTATATCATGAGGTACTCCATTTAATGTTATCATTGCTTCGTTATTATCAACCGCCAGTCCTGTAATTGCTGTTTTTTCCATAGTTTCATCCAACTCCTTAATTATTGTTCCTTTGATGTTGCCTGTGTTTAGTGCAACTGTTACAGGTACATTGTAAATTTCAGCTAACTCAACTGCACGAGTATGTATTACTCCTGCACCTGAGCTTGCAAGTTCTAGCATTTCCTCGTAGCTTATAACTTCTAGTTTTCTTGCAGATGGATACAGTCTTGGATCTATAGTATATATGCCATCTACATCTGTATATATTTCACATGGGCAACCTAGTTTAGCAGCAATTGCTACTGCAGTAGTATCTGAGCCACCACGTCCCAAAGTAGTAATTTCATTCTTTTCATTTACACCCTGAAACCCAGCAACTATAACTACTTTACCTTTGTTGATAGCATCTAATATAATGTTTTTATTAATTTCTGCTATTCTTGATTTTGTATGATATCCTTCTGTTTTGATACCTAGTTGAGGACCAGTAAATGATATTGCAGCAACTCCAATTTCATTTAATGCGATAGATAAGAGAGATATGGAAACTTGCTCACCAGTTGCCATGAGCACATCCATTTCTCTTTTTTTAGGTGTATCACTTATTTGGTGAGCCATGTCAATGAGATAGTCTGTAGTCTTTCCCATTGCTGATACTACTACCACCAAATCAAAGCCTTCTTTTTTACATTCGGCAATTCTTTTTGCTACATTTTTAATTTTTTCAATATTTTCAACTGAACTGCCGCCATATTTTTGCACAATTATTGGCATAAAATCACATCCTACTTTCTCAAATCATCTAGTAGTTCTTTTTTATTTTCATCTAATTCATTGGTATTTTTAATTATTTTAGCTGGGATGCCTGCAACAACAGTTCCTGGAGGTACATCTTTAGTGACTACAGAACCGGCTGCCACAACAGATCCTTTTCCTACAGTGACACCTTCAAGTACTACGGCATTTGCACCAACTAATACATTATCTTCAATAACCACCGGTTTTGAACTTGGTGGTTCTAAAACTCCTGCCAGTACAGCTCCTGCACCAATATGACAGTTACTACCTACAATTGCTCTGGCACCTAGTACCGCATTCATATCTATCATTGTATTGCTTCCTATTTCAGCGCCAATATTGATTATTGCTCCCATCATTATTACGGCATTGTTTCCAATGGATACTCTATCCCTTATAATAGCGCCTGGTTCTATACGTGCATTTACTTTTCTTGTATCTAATAAGGGTATTGCGGAATTTCTTCTATCGTATTCAATATGATATTTTTCTATTTTATCTGAGTTACACTCTATATACTTTTCAACTTCTTCATTTTCTCCAAATAATATCCAAAGACTGTCCATGCCATAAAAATCTATGGAACCAAATGCCATATTATCAAGTGAACCTTTTATATATGCTTTAACTGGAGTGCTTTTCTTAGAATTTTTAATAAACTCTGCAATTTTATATGGGTTTGTTAGTTCAATATCACTCATTGCTAATTATCATCTCCTTTAGTAAATCTTGCATATTATAATAACCGGGCTTTTTACCAACAATAAACTCTATAGCTTTTATTGAACCTTCAGCAAAAATCTTTCTGGAAAATGCAGTATGTTTAACTTCTATTATTTCATCTTTGCCTGCAAAAACTATTGTATGTTCTCCCGGAATTGTACCTCCTCTGAGAGAATATATACCAATTTCATTTGGTTTTCTGGTTCCTTTTTGGTGTCTATCATATATAAATTCTAAGCTATTGTGTAACGTTGAATTAATTTCTTGTGCAATCATTAATGCAGTACCGCTGGGAGCATCCTTTTTCTCGCTGTGATGTTTTTCGATGATTTCTATATCGAAATCTTTACCAAGAATCTTTGCAGCATTCTTGCATAATTCAACTGTTACATTGACTCCATAGGACATGTTTGCAGATTGAAATATAGGTATTTTAGTTGAGGCTTTTGACAGAGCTTCGTAATGTAGTTCACTCAGGCCTGTTGTAGCAACTATTAAGGCTATGCCTTTATTTACACAATATTCGATTATCTTATTAATGCTGTTTGGATGAGAAAAGTCCAATACTAAGTCTGCAGTTTCTTCAACATCCATTATTTCATTATATACTTTATAATCATTCTTGAATTTTACAGCATTTGTATCTATGCCGGCAGCAATTTTAATATGGGGATATTCTTTAAGTATTTGAGTTATAGTTTGCCCCATTTTGCCATTGCAGCCGTTTAGCAATATGTTTATCAAAATTTTACCTCCTTAAAGAAGACCGTATGATATAAGAGTATTCTTTAAATAGTCCAGATTCTTTTCTGTCATTGATGTTAAGGGAAGCCTTAAATCCCCAACTTCAAATCCCAAAAGATTCATGGCTGTTTTAACTGGTATAGGGTTAACTTCGCAAAATAAAGCGTCATTCAGTGGCTTTATCTTTAATTGGAGTTTCATGGCATGTTTTACATCACCATTAAGATAGCTCATAACCATATCATGCATTTCCTTTGGAGCAATGTTAGCAACAACGGAAATAACTCCTACGCCGCCTACCGATAGAAGAGGTACAACCTGATCATCATTACCCGAGTACATTACAAAATTCTCATTGCAGAAGGTTCCAATCTCTACAACCTGACTTATGTTTCCGCTGGCTTCTTTAATACCAGCAATGTTTTTATGCAAAGAAAGCTTTCTTAAAGTCTCAGGCAATATATTCAGTCCAGTTCTTCCCGGTACATTATAAATAATTATTGGGATGTTAACCGAGTCTGCTATGGCGGTATAATGTTCTAGCAATCCTTTTTGAGTAGTCTTATTATAGTAGGGAGTCACGCATAATAAGCCGTCACATCCTACACTTTCTGCATATTTTGAGAGTTCTATGCTATGGTGAGTATTATTGCTGCCAGTTCCTGCAATAACAGGTATTCTCTTAGCTACCTTCTCTACGGTGAATTTATATGCAGCCTTCTTTTCTTCATCTGTCATAGTTGAAGCTTCACCAGTTGTGCCACATATAATGATTGCATCAGTGTTGTTTTCTATATGCCATTCTATCAATTCACCTAGTTTATCAAAATTAATGCCATCTTTTGTAAAAGGGGTTATGATAGCAACACCAGAGCCTTTGAATAAAGCCATTTCAGTACCTCCTAATTATATATTTTAGATTTTTTTATTAAGGACTCTGCAATCTGAACAGCATTAGTGGCTGCTCCTTTTCTTATATTGTCAGCTACAATCCACATGTTTACTCCACTATCTACCGATTCATCTCTCCTGATTCGGCCAACAAAAACCTCATCTCTGCCATTTGCTATTGTAGCCAAAGGATATATATTTTTTTCTGGCTCATCCAATAGTACAATACTAGGAGAGGTTTTCAATATATTTTTTAATTCCTCTAGTTCAAAATCTTTGTAAAACTCCACATTTACTGATTCTGAATGACAGTTGGATACAGGTACTCTGACAGTGGTAGCAGTTATCTTTAAACTATAATCATTAAGTATTTTTTTAGTTTCATTTATCATTTTAAGTTCTTCTTTTGTATAACCGTTTTCAGTAAAAACATCTATATGGGGTAGGCAATTGTTAGCAATAGGATGAGGATAGAAAGTGTGGGGCCTATTTGCCAAACCATTTTCTAAATCAGTAACTCCCTTAACACCAGAACCGGATACTGCTTGATAAGTTGAGTAAACAATTCTCTTTATATTGTATTTGTCGTGGAGCGGTTTTAATGCAACAACAGCTTGTATTGTGGAGCAATTAGGATTGGCAATTATTCCATTATGCTTAAAAATTTCGGATTCATTTACTTCGGGCACAACCAAAGGTACATTTTCATCCATTCTGAAAGTGCTGCTGTTATCAATGACCACGACGCCTTTGGATGTTGCAATAGGTGCATATTTAGCACTCACAGAGCCTCCGGCAGAGAAAAGAGCAATATCTATATCTCTATCAAAGGAACTTTCACATAATTCTTCTACTGTATAATTCTTGTCTCTGAATTGAACTTGTGTTCCTGCGGACTTGGATGAGGAAAATACATAGAGATTATTTATCGGGAAATTCCTTTCCTCCAAAACTTTTAACATAGTTCTACCAACCATGCCCGTAGCACCAACAACTGCGATATTATAACTTTTCATTTAAAAACCTCCTATGAAGTAGTTTAATTATTATATGATATTAGTGAAATGTTTGATATATGTAAATTAAAAAAGCCAGCTTGAAAGCTGACATGAATAATGAAAAAATACATTCATATAAAATGTATTTATAACATAATTCATGGATAGCTCTCCATCTCGAAAGATGACAGTCCAGGTATTATTCATACATGAACCAGGCGAGAAAAACAGTGCTATTTTTCTCCCTTCGGCGCTTTTACCTTTCAACAGTACTCATCGGCAGGCACTACCTCATGCTGTTTAATAATTAAAAGCGCACCTCTATCTCGTGAATCTATTCAATATTTAATTTTATTAATATTAACATGAAAAAACTAACATGTCAATATTTGTATTTGTACATTTGTTATAAATTAATTTTTCATTCAATTGTATAATTTGGATTATTATTGTAAAATCAAATATAGTATAATAATTGTCTGGGAGGTGGCATTTTGAGAGAAAAGCCTATCACTATGATATTAATGTTTATATCAATTATTCTAGTTTGTGTTTTTTCAATTACCATGGCTGATACAGAAGAGCATGTTTGGAATGGTTATGATATTCAAATACTAAATACCTACAATATTCAGTTTGTAGGTCAGAGTTCCAAAATCGAGATAAATGAGGACAAGCTAGTTTTTAATGGTGAATATGTATTAAAAAATATGACCCAGAACACTTTAGAGGCAATATTGGGGTTGCCAACAAACAATCTGGAAAATGTTCAGATAATGGAAAAGAGTAGTTTAGTAAAGCATTATTACAGAAGCAAAAGCTATATTGAAGATAAATATCCTACAGAAAATCTTCCTGATGTTGCAAAATGGTATACAGCTAGTTTATGGTTTAAAGCGGGTGAAAGCAAAGTTATAAATGTTAGGTATGAGACTAAGCTTATTAACAACAGCAAAAGTTTATTTAGCATTAGATATCATAAAAACAAACAACTAATTAATTCTGATGCAACACAAGTAATATTTTCAATGTACAATTTTTTTCCATATAATATCTTAGATGCAATTGGAGTATCTGAAGAGAAGACAGTTTTGGCAGGTAATGATAGATTTACAATGGAAATGAACAAAGGAAGCGATATAATTGGTATAGACTATGAGCTAGTTGATAAGCTAGCTATTGATAGATTTGATTACAGTTCTGATAAAAAATTAAAGAATATTGCAACATCATTCAAGAAGAAAGATTATAACTCTGTGCTTACTCTTTGTGATGAGTATATCAATAATCCCACAGATATGGCTTTCAGCTTAGATCAAGTAAAATATATAAAAGCTGAAGCTTATAGAAAACAGCTTGACTTCTCAAATTATATAGAGTATATTAAAGAATTGAATTTTGACATGTTGTATCCTAGTAGATTAAAATACAAGATATTATTCGATTTAGATCAGTTGATGGGGGAGAATATACAGGATTTAGAGATTCTTGATATTATGAAAACATTGTATACCAAAGCATCTGAGGATACTGAATATATAGGAAAATGGATAGAGACCATGGCAAGAAGTTATATTGACACAAGTGAAGTTATGAAGCCCAAGATGCCTGATAAAGATACTGAAGAAGATGGTATTTTTAGTAGGACTATAGCTTTCTTAAAACTAGAAAACTTAATTGGAAAGATTAAGGATTTTAAGTATCTCTATATAATTGGAGTTGTTGTTTCATTTTTAGCAGGGTATTTGCTAGGAAAAAGAAAAAAGAAGAGAAAAAATACCATTTCATATTATAAATTTTGAAGATAAGGGAGTATGGCTATATGACTAGTTATGGAGGTTTTGCTCAAATATACGACTCATTAATGGATGAAGTAGATTATGAAAAATGGGCAAAATACTTACAGGATATAATGCATTATAATAATGTGACAGCAAGACATGTTTTAGATTTAGCTTGTGGAACTGGGAATATAACCATACCTCTATCTCAGCTTGGTTATAGTTTGTGGGGAGTGGATATCTCAGAACAGATGCTTTCTATAGCTGAAAATAAAGCTAGAGTATATGGAGAGAGGATCAGGTTTTTAAGACAAGATATGAGAAATCTGAGTTTGACTAAGAGTTTTGATGCTGTGGTATGTGCATGTGATGGAGTTAACTATATAACTGATGAAAAAGAATTAATTCAAGTGTTTAAAGAAGTGTACAAAATTTTGAATCCTGGCGGTATATTTATTTTTGATATTAGCAGCTTTTTTAAGTTAGAAAGTATACTAGGGGATAACATGTTTATTGAAGAAAAAAACGGGATTTTCTATTGTTGGGAGAATTCTTTTGATGAAGAGTCTTCTACAGTTGCTATGAGGTTGAATTTTTTTATACCCGAAGGCAAACTATATACAAGAATAGAAGAGATTCATATTCAAAAAGCATACAAGATTCATGATATATATGAAATGCTATTGAAAAGCGGTTATACGAAAATAAAGGATTTTGATGAATTCACATTTGAAAAAGCAAATGAAAAAAGTGAGAGAGTATTTTTCTCGGCAATAAAATGATAAATACAGGAGGCAGTATGAAAGATATATTACTAAGATGTGCCAGTGTTGATGGAAGTATAAGACTATTTTGTTGTACAACAATAAATATTGTTGAAGAAGCTAGGTTGATACATAATACATATCCTGTCACAACTGCAGCATTAGGGAGAATGCTAACTGCCGGAAGTATGATGGGAACCATGCTTAAATCTGAAAAAGATCAGATTACATTGCAGATCAACGGCAGAGGACCTGCTGGAAGTATTGTTGTTGTATCAGATATAACTGGTGATGTAAGAGGTTATATAGCAAATCCTTATGTAGATATTCCATTAAATGATATAGGGAAGCTAGATGTTGGGGGAGTTGTAGGAAAAAATGGTGTATTTACTGTTATAAAGGATTTAGGTTTAAAGGAACCTTATATTGGTCAAGTACCAATAATCAGCGGAGAAATTGGGGAGGATTTAGCATCTTATTTTGCATCATCTGAGCAAACTCCGACTGCGGTTGCATTAGGTGTAAGAATTGCCCAAGATGGCAAGGTTGATTCAGCAGGTGGATTTATTGTTCAAGTAATGCCTGAAGCTAATGATCATACAATAGATTTGTTAGAAAATAATGTATCTAATATCAAATCAGTAACAGATATTATTTCTGATAGAGGAATAGAAGGACTTATAGAAATTGTAATGAAAGATATTGAATATACAATTCATGAAAAGAAGGAAATCAAGTATAGATGCAATTGTAATAGAGATAGATTGGAAAAGGCATTGGTAGCTTTGGGATCAAAAGAAATAAAAGAAATCATTGATGATCAGGGGCAAGCAGAATTAATATGTCATTTTTGCAACAAAAAGTATCAGTTTAATAAGGAGCAACTTCAAGAAATATTGAAAAAGATAATACAAGATTAATCCAATTAGTTATTTTTTTAATTTTTTATCTTGACTTTGAATAATATATAATGTATACTAAATCTTGTCGTTGAGGCAATGGGCGCATAGCTCAGCTGGGAGAGCATCTGCCTTACAAGCAGAGGGTCATAGGTTCGAGCCCTATTGTGCCCACCATTAAAATGGCCCAGTAGTTCAGTTGGTTAGAATGCCAGCCTGTCACGCTGGAGGTCGACGGTTCGAGCCCGTTCTGGGTCGCCATTTGAGCCTTGGTAGCTCAGTCGGTAGAGCAGAGGACTGAAAATCCTCGTGTCGGTGGTTCGATTCCGCCCCAAGGCACCATATGAATATTTGCGGGTGTAACTCAGTGGTAGAGTGTCACCTTGCCAAGGTGAAAGTCGCGAGTTCGAATCTCGTCACCCGCTCCATAAGGCGACATAGCCAAGTGGTAAGGCAGAGGACTGCAAATCCTTTATTCCCCGGTTCAAATCCGGGTGTCGCCTCCATAATAAGTTAATTTTAAATACTTCTCAAAGGAGGAGTATTTTTTTATTATGCTTAAGAAATGCTTACTTGATTTTATAAATGCTTACAATGGAAGAATTTATTATTTTGCCAAAAACGTTTAAATTGGAAATATTTTTATCAAGAAAATACTATGATATCTTTAAAACAGTGAGGTAAAATAATAATCATTAAGTTATGAGGTGGAGACAAATGAGTACATTTTTAGAAAATCCCAATCTTCCTCAAAATAAAGTTAAAATTGTTGTATTAGACTATAGAACAGATGATGAAATACTATCGAACTTGTCAAATATGGGCATAGAGATAATAAGGACTGAGAGATGTTTTGAATTATATGAGGCTATAGATGGCCATCCCGATATATTAATGCATCATGTAGGAGGAAACTCTTTGGTAATTGCGCCAAACATATATGATAAGGTTGCAGAAAGATTTCATAAAAAAGGATTTGCATTGACAAAAGGTGCAACATGGCTACAACGAAACTATCCTCAAAACATTGCATATAATGTATTAAGACTGGGCAAATTAGCCTTTCATAATACAAAATACACAGATCCGGAAATTATCAGGATTTATGAAAAAAATGACGTGAGACTTGTTCATGTAAACCAGGGCTATACTAAATGTTCTGTTTGTATTATTGATGAAAATTCAGTAATAACTCATGATATAGGGGTAGCTAGGGTTATGGAAAAGCATGGAATAGAAGTCTTGGTTATAGAACCTGGAGGTATTGATATAATAGGCTTGAACTATGGCTTCATTGGAGGAACATCGGGTTTAATTTCAAAAAATACTATAGTTTTTACAGGATCTATGAAAGAAATGAAATGTTATAACAAAATTCTGGAGTATGTAGCTTTAAAAGGGATTGATATCAAAATACTCAGCAATAAGAAAATCATGGACATTGGTTCAATAATGCCACTAAGCTATTGATGCTCAATGATTTTCTACTAAAATGGCTATTGAATAATTGTTCTAGTAACACAAATAATACTTAACAGGAAGGAGTTGAGCAGATGTACTTAACAACCATCGCTGTTAGAAATAATGATGAAAAGATTAAAAATCATATCTTTTCAGGACTTGAGTCCATAAGCAGTGGAGATATGCGCATCACACACGAAGAGTATACAGCAGGAGATACGGTTTTTATAAGATGTGGATATAAAGAAGGATTTATGTCAAAATTAATTGAAAACAGATCAAGTGAAGATTTTAAATATTTGCTAGCTCAAGTGCTATGTGATGTTATAATAGATAATTATGAATCTAAAATATTAAAAAAGATAATTAAAGAATATTATATATATCTGACAGAATATGAGAGAGAATTAATTTATGAATCAGTCAAAAAAAATCTTGCTGTAGAAGATGGATACAAAGATGGATTTTATGGTCAAACCAGACGAACAAGAATAATAAGAAAAATTATGAATTACTTGAAGTCAGAGAACTTTTTAATAATAGATGGATTTGTCAACTTTAGACTTAATGATTATATAAAAGAGCTAGGAGACATAGTAGAAAAGACTGTAGAAGAATATATTGCTGAAAGAGAATATAATGAGTTTATAAAACTTTTGAGATATTTTGTTGAAATACAAGAATGCAAAATGGACGTAGTAAACATAGTTCCTATTGAAAATGGAGGATATTTTCTTATTGACAGCAAAAATAGTCCCATTAATTGTGAATGCTTTGAAGAATTAAAAGCTGAAATTGGTGATAGTGAAATCAGTTTTGATGATTTTCTCATAAGTACTCTTATCACCATTGCACCAAATAAAGTAGTAATCCATGATTGCCAAAATTTTAAAAATAAAGAGCTATTTAAAACCATTACCAATATTTTTTATGATAGGATAGAACTATGTAGAGGTTGCGACCTTTGTGGAATTTTAAAGGTAAATAAAGAATTAAATTGATGAATTATGTCACCTGTTATATACTATATTTATTACTAAAATTGTATATGGACAGGTGATTTATATGTTAAAAGTTCTGTTTTCAGTTGCTATAGGCAGTATGATTGGCTGGATAACAAATGTTCTTGCCATTAAAATGCTTTTTAGACCATTAGAGCCGGTAAGGGTATTAAAATTAGAGATACAAGGGCTTTTACCCAAACGAAGAACTGAAATAGCTATAAGCATTGGTCAGACTGTGGAAGAAGAATTAATAGATTTCAAAGAAATATTTGATAGAATTATTGATGAAGGCAACAGAACAGGAATAGTAGATATGGTAAAAATGAAAATTTGTCAGAACATATATGATAAATTACCGACATTGGTTCCTCAAATAATTAAAAACGCAGTGGTTCAATATGTTGAAGAGCAAATAGATAAGGAAGCTCCTAATATGATTGAGAGCTTAGTGGAAAACATTTATGAAAAGGCTTCTGAGAACATAAAGATAGGCAAGATGATAGAAGAAAAAATTAATTCTTTTGACTTATTGAAGATTGAAGAGTTAATTTTAAAAATTGCTAAAAGAGAATTAAAACATATTGAAGTACTTGGTGGAGTACTAGGTGCTATCATAGGTTTGATGCAAGGTTTATTTATGTTTCTAATAAATTAGTCTTGACATAATTATATATTGGTTTTAAAATATTATAAATAATGAAATGCTGTGAAGAGGAAGAGTAAAGCAACTTGAACCATAAGAGAGGAAGCGCCATGGGCTGTAAGCGCTTCTTGGGAAGAGTGTTTGAAAACCACCTCGGAGCAGAGAGCTGAATTCAGTAAGCTTATCCGTTGATTACGTTACAATCATAGAGTTAAAAATAGGGTGGAACCGCGACTAACTCTCGCCCCTTTGGGGACGAGAGTTTTTTGTTTTTGAATTTAAATTTTTGAAGGAGGATGTAATATGATAAAGATAACACTAAAAGATGGTTCTGTAAGAGAATATGAAAAGGGAATAAAAGTGGAAGATATTGTTGCTTCAATAGGAAGTGGATTGCTAAAAGCTGCCTTAGCTGCAAAAGTTAATGAAAAGATATGCGATTTAAGTAATACTGTTGAGGAAGATGCTACATTAGAAGTGCTTACATTTGATGATGAGGAGGGAAGGCTTTCTTTAAGGCATACTTCTTCTCATATACTAGCTCAAGCTGTAAAGAGATTGTATCCTGATGTAAAGCTAGCTATAGGACCAGCTATAGAAAATGGTTTCTATTATGATTTTGATTCTGACAGGACTTTCAGCGAAGCGGATTTAGAGTTAATCGAAAAGGAAATGGAAAAGATAGTAAAAGAAGATTATAAGCTTGAAAGATTTGTGCTTCCAAGAGAGGAAGCTATAAAGCTTATGGAGGAAAAAGGAGAAATATATAAAGTAGAATTGATTAAAGACTTGCCAGAAGGTGAAATAATTTCATTCTATAAACAAGGTGAATTTGTTGATCTCTGTGCAGGACCTCATGTTCCTTCAACAGGTAAGGTAAAGGCTTTTAAATTGCTTAATGTGGCAGGTGCTTATTGGCGTGGAAATGAAAAGAATAAAATGCTCCAAAGAATATATGGAACAGCTTTTGTTAAGAAAAGTCAGTTGGATGAGTATCTCAACATGCTTGAAGAAGCCAAGAAAAGAGATCACAGAAAGTTAGGAAAAGAACTTGATTTATTTAGCATTCAGGAAGAAGGTCCTGGTTTCCCATTCTTCCATCCAAAAGGAATGGTATTGAGAAACATTCTTGAAGATTTCTGGAGAAAGGAACATAAAAAGAGAGGCTACCAAGAAATCAAGACTCCTATAATTCTGAATGCTGATCTTTGGCATAGGTCGGGACACTGGGATCACTACAAAGAGAATATGTATTTTACACAGATTGATGAACAGGATTTCGCTGTTAAGCCTATGAACTGTCCTGGTGGTATGTTGATGTATAAGAGAGGACTCCATAGTTATAGAGATTTACCTATAAGAATGGGAGAATTAGGCTTAGTGCACCGACATGAGTTATCAGGAGCACTTCATGGATTGATGAGAGTTAGATGCTTTACACAGGATGATGCTCATATCTTTATGATGCCTTCTCAAATAAAAGATGAGATAATAGGCGTAATTGAAATGGTAGATTACTTCTATAACTTGTTTGGATTCAAGTATCATGTAGAACTATCAACTAGACCTGAAAATTCTATGGGATCTGATGAAGATTGGGAATTGGCTACTAATGCATTAAAAGATGCATTGGAATCCAGAGGTATTGAATACAAGATAAACGAAGGTGATGGTGCATTCTATGGCCCCAAAATTGATTTTCATTTACAGGACTGCATAGGACGTACTTGGCAGTGCGGTACAATACAATTGGATTTCCAAATGCCCGAAAGATTTGATTTGACTTATGTTGGTGCAGATGGAGAAAAACATAGACCTGTAATGATTCACAGAGTAATATTTGGAAGCATTGAAAGGTTTATTGCAATACTGACAGAACATTTTGCAGGTGCTTTTCCGGTATGGATAGCTCCTGTGCAAGTGGTGGTTATACCAGTATCTGAAAAGCAATATGAATATGCAAAAAAAGTTGAGAAAATATTAAGCAGTATGGATATCAGAGTAGAGGCTGATCTGAGAAGCGAGAAAGTTGGTTATAAAATTAGAGAAGCTCAAGTAAAAAAAGTGCCATATATGTTAATTGTAGGAGATAAGGAAGTTGAAAGCTCAAGTGTTTCAGTCAGAGACAGAAAAGAAGGTGATAAAGGTGTCATGAAGCTTGAGGAATTTATTGAAAAAATACAGGATGAAATTAGAAGTAAAATAAATAAGTAAAATAAGTAAGTTCATAAAGATGATAAGGCAGTAAAGCATAATATATTATGCTTTACTGCTTCCTTTTTTATAATGTTTAGGTTATTATAATTTCCTTAATATGTATTTTACGTTAAGAGTATAAAAAAAGTTTCCTAGGTTGTTAAGATATTTCCATAGTAAGTTTTTCTTGTATATTTTATTTCAACATTTACAATATTTTGATTTTTTATTAATATTAATATAAAGTAAATTAACAGATATTTCTGAGTATAAAACACATTATAAGTATAAAAGGGATCAGTTTTCGGAGGCGAAATCATGGCTAAAGATAATAAAATAATTATTATGTTTTTAGTTATGACACTAATTATCGCTATCATATTTTTATCCTTAGGTGCTTTTTTTAACATAAAAAAGCCTACATTAAACTTCATTGATATAAAAAACAACAACCATGGAAAATTAATTATAGGAAGAGCTAATGACTCTATGACTTTAGATCCGGCGTGTGCAACAGAGATGGATTCTTTTAAGGTTACAGCTAATATATTTGAGACCTTGGTAAGATATAGCAAGGATCAAGGAGAGATAGTTCCTTGTTTGGCTGAAAGCTGGTCATGTAGCGAAGACGGATTGGTATGGAGTTTTAAACTTAGAAAAGGAGTAAAATTCCATGATGGAACTTTATTTAATGCATATGCTGTAGCCTTTAATTTTAATAGATGGATGGATGCCAATAATCCATACCATAATGATGTTTTTAGGTATTGGAACTACATATTTGGAGGATTTCCTGGTTTTGTAGAAAGTGTAAAAGCTGTATCCGATTATAATTTAGAAATAAGACTCTCGGAACCTTATGCTCCTTTTCTTAATGCTTTAGCCATGCCTGCCTTTGGCATTGCTAGTCCTGAAGCTATTAAAAAATACAATGATTCTTTAAATGAAAATCCCATAGGAACAGGGCCTTTTATTTTTAAGAGTTGGGAGAAAAACAAAACTATAGTTCTTGAACGCAATGACAATTATTGGAATGGATTGGCCAAAGTAAATGAGTTGGAGTTTAAGGTAATTCCTTCAAGCAAAGAAAGATTAGAGGAGTTAAAGCAAGGAAACATTCATATAGCTGATTACCTTAGTCCAGAGGATATAGAAAAAGTTAAGTATGATCCTAATCTTCATTTATATTTGAGGCCCAGCTTTAATATAGGCTATTTGGCTATGAACAATGAAAAGCATCCTTTTTATTTGAGAAAAGTTAGATTGGCAATAAATCACTGCATAGATAAGGACAAGCTAATAAGAGATGTGTTTGATAATATGGCAAAACCTGCAATCACATATATGCCTCCTTCATTATGGGGCTATAATGAAAATATTGAGACCTATGAATATGATCCAGAACGAGCAAAACAACTGCTGAAAGATGCAGGATTTCCTGAGGGGTTCAAAACAAGATTATGGGTTATGGATGCTTCAAGGGAATACTTTCCTAAACCATATGAGGTTGCTGAATTTATTAAAGAAAGTCTTGGGCAAATAAATATTGATGTGGAAATAATGGTATTAAGCTGGAATGAGTACATTAAAAAAATTAATAGGGGAGAACATGACATGGCACTTATAGGTTGGACAGGAGATTATGCAGATCCTGATAATTTTTTATATACTATGCTATCTTCAGAGAATGCTAAGCTAGGTTTGACTGGTAATTATTCTTATTATAGGAGTAAGAATGTTGATCAGCTATTGTTACAGGCAAGACAGACAAGTAATATTTATTTCAGGAGAAGTCTTTATAGAAGCATACAAGAAATTGTTAATTATGATTCACCTTCTGTTCCGCTTGTACATACAATGCCTATATTGGCTGCAAGCCTTTCTGTTAAAAATTATGTACCAAGTATGACTGGGATTGAATCTCTAGAGAACGTATATATTGACACAGAAAGATAATAAGAAATGGAGCACTAAATATGAAAAAGAATGTTTGGAGAATTATGCTTATTATTGTTTTTCTCTTTTCATACTTAATTATCAATACAAAAGTGCTAGAATCAAATAATAAAAATGTTTTTAGTATTCCAGGGTTACCACGGCCTATTGGGAAAGAACCTGTAATTATTACTTCAGCAGGTCAAAGCACAAATACATATATAATAAAAGATATATCTAACAGGTTAATGTTAAGAAGCTATTTTTTACCTCAGGCAAAGAGCAATGATCTAAAAGAGGCAAAAACAATAGTATTTTCAATAGATTATAGTCCTTTAAGCCTAAAACTACAAGGGAAAAAATATGAAGAAGAAAAAGAAAGAATCAAAGAGCTTGTAGATAAAGCTGATCACATAGACATGAAAATTGTATCCATTGTATTTGGAGGAAAAAAGCAAAATAAAAAAGAGAATATCGAATTGTTAGATATTGTTCTGCCTAAATCAGATTACATAATAGGAGTAAAAGAATCCTACTGCGAAAGTTATATTATCCAAATAGCAAAAGATAATGATATTCAGATTACTCTTGTTGATGGAGTAAAGGCAATATATGAGCCCTTTGCCTCGATTTTTCGATAGTATATAAATAGCAAAAAATATGGAAAGAAGGGATTTATGTTCAGAATGTGTGAAACAAAGTATACTGAGATAAAGCACTGTAAAATTATTATGGCAGAAGGAATCTTACTATTATTTGCAGGATATGCTTATCCTTTTTTAACTCAGCAATTTTGGTTTAGAATAATAATTATGATAAGAGAAGCAATAAATACTGGAGATAGCGGACATTTGATACTTGCCTCTGCAACAAATAATTCTTTATATGCCGTTCAAAGCACTCTTATTTTTATGGGAAATATATTTATAATATTTTATTTTGCAAATAAGTATAAGCTTGATAGATACAACATATTACTAATATCCATGATTATGAATATTGCATTTCACTGGTTTAGCTACTTGACCTTTAAGATATGTTGGGAACCTATATCAACAATTCTGGCTTTGCTTGTAACTTTATTTCTCGTCGATAGGACATTTAATGAGACAAATAGTTTTGTTCAGGTTTTCATAGTATCCATTCAAGTATTTTTCGGATTCTATTGGTTAAATATTATGCCTCTTTTTTCTTCATATGGGTTAGGACAAAGTGAAAGTTTATATAGCATAAAAAATGCAGGTATATACCTTAATTCAGAGATAGTTTTAAATTTCGTTGGTATAGCATTTTTTTTACCATTTGTGATATCTGCGTTTATTACCGCCACGTTGTTTATAAGCTTCTCCCATAATATTAGCGTAATGAAAGATAATTATGAGAAAGAAAGCAAATTAAAAGATATGAGAGCCAAAGCCTTGGAGAATCGTATATATCAGGAAGTAAAATCTCTAATCCATGATTTAAAAACACCTTTGGTAACAATACGAGGACTTAACTCATTAATATTGTCCTGTAAAGAGCAAGGAAAGCTGGCTGAATACAGTCAAAGAATTGAGAATTCTGTAATGAAAATGAGCGAGATGATTTCTGGTTTTTTATATGAAACATCAAGACAAAGATTGAAAGTTAGTGAACTGGTAAATTATATAAGAGCACAGCTCCCTCTAGAGGATGAAAATATTAAGTTCCATATAGAAATTGAAGAAGGACTTCCAGAAATATATATAAATAAGATTAGAATTGCTAGAGCAGTTATTAATATACTGGAAAACGCAATTAATGTTCCTAGCGCATATCAGTTTAAATTGATTAAATTTCTAGTTAAGTCAGCAGATAAAGGCATAAGTATAATTATTGAAGATAATGGCATAGGGATTAAAGAAGGAGATCTATTAAAAATATGGGAAGTTGGTTATTCCACAAACAATACATCAGGACTTGGATTGCCATTTGCTAAAGCAATTATAGAAGATAACGGAGGTTCTATAGAGATAAGCAGCGTTATTGGAGAAGGAACTAAAGTGATTGTTTTTTTACCACAGTTTAATGATATCAATGAGCAAAATGATTAATATATGGAATTGAGGTGGTACATATGGAAAATGGAAACAGGATTGTAATAATAGATGACGAAGAGGATATCCTTTACACAATTAATGAAATATGTACTTATGGGGGGTGGGAGGCAGTTACTGCATTAAGTGGTAAGGAAGGATATGAATTATGTAAAAAATACAAACCAAATATGGCAATAGTTGATTATCACATGCCTGATTGGGATGGATTATCTACGGTAAAGAAAATCAGGCAATTGGATGAAGCTATATCCATACTTGTTTTAACTGTAGACGAAAGACAAGAAATTGCAGAAAAGTTTATTAATGCAGGAGCAACTGATTTTGCAGTTAAGCCTATCAAATCACCAGATTTGATATCTCGTATAAATATAAATTTGCGTATAAATGAGATACAGCGAAAATATGTTGAAGAAAAAAAGCAAGTTTATATAGATAAAGGAATTAGTCCTGCTACACTTGGCATAATATGTGATTATTTAAAAGAGCACAAAGAAGGTCTAACGATACAAGAAATAACAGCAGGTGTTAATCTGGCCTATCAAACTGTGCATAGGTATATACAATACCTTCTAGAGGAGAATGAAATACAAATAGTTCCTATTTATGGACAACTGGGAAGACCAAAAAACAGGTATAGACTTATCTGAATTTTCAGAGAAAAATGTTATAAAAATAGGAGTATTAAATTATTAGTAGAATTTACAATAGCAAGCAAATACTTTTTTAACTGATATCAATCAAATTAGAATTTTATTTTCCACTTTGAATATATATATATCGATTAGTATCTGGCAAGCTTTGCTTCCAGACTAAAATATAATATAAAAAATGGAGGGGAAGTAATGTTAAGGAAGTATTTGGCGCTATTGTTAACAGTTGTTATGGTTCTTAGTCTTGCAGCTTGTTCTGCACCGGCCAATGAACCTACTTCAACGCCAGCTGAAGAAGCTTCAGCACCAGAGTCAGCTGCACAAGGAAATTCCAAATTTAAGATCGCTGTTTACACAGGTACAGTATCTCAAGGTGAAGAAGAATTCAGAGCCGGAGAAAAAATGGCTAGAAAGTACCCAGATATTATAGTAACTCAAACATATCCAGACAACTTTACTAAAGAACAAGAGACAGTTATAGCTAATGCTCTTGCTTTAGTATCAGATCCTGATGTAAAAGCATTGGTAATGGTTCAGGCAGTGCCTGGAGCATGTGCAGCCTTTGAAAAGGTAAGAGAAGCAAGACCAGATGTACTCATAATTGCCGGAGTACCAGGTGAAGACCCAGATATTATAGCTAAAAAAGCTGATATTGTAATGCAAGGTGATGAGCTTGCAATGGGTTATTCAATACCTGCTCAAGCACAGAAGCTAGGTGCAAAGACCTTTGTTCATTATTCATTCCCAAGACATATGTCTTATCCCCTTTTAGCTCAGAGAAGAGATATTTTCAAAGCTGAATGTGAAAGACTTGGTATGAAGTTTGTTGATGCAACAGCTCCAGATCCAACAGGTGATGCTGGTGTACCAGGAGCACAGCAGTTTATACTTGAAGATGTCCCAAGAAAAGTAAAAGAATATGGTAAGGATACAAACTTCTTTAGCACAAACTGTGCTATGCAAGAGCCTTTGATTAAATCTGTACTTGAACAAGGAGCAATTTATGCTCAGCAATGTTGTCCTAGCCCGTATCATGGATATCCAGGAGCTTTGGGTATAGAAATTCCAACAGATAAAGCTGGGGATGTTGATTACATTGTTGAGCAAATAAGATCAAAAATTGCAGAAAAGGGAGGAACAGGGAGATTCTCTACATGGCCGGTTCCAATGAACATGATGTTTATAGAAGCTGGTGTTGAATATGCAAAAGCTTGGTGTGAAGGTACAATAACAAGTAAAAATGATGGAGAAGCATTGAAGAGAATTTGCTCTGAAGTAGCTGGTGGAGCTCAAATGCAATTCAATACCTATACTGGTAAAGATAAAGACGGAAATGATGTGAGCTTTGATAATTTCTATATGATTTTAAGCGACTTTATTACTTTCTAAGCTAATTTTAGATAATTCCAAAAATAAGGTTGCCGACTAATCGGCAACCTTATCCATGTATCTATTGCGGCTTTTGCTTAGTTACATAGTGTTTTATCATGAAACCTAAAGTATAAATCATTAACTCTGCATAAGGAGGAATGTATATGGATGAGCAGTATATTCTTCAACTAAAGAATATAAGCAAAGAGTATTTTGGAAATAAGGTCTTAAAAGAAGTAAATTTGAATGTAAAAGCCGGTGAAATTCATGCATTGGTAGGAGAAAATGGTGCAGGAAAATCTACACTTATGAATATTATATTTGGAATGCCTGTCATTCATAGTACAGGAGGATATACAGGAGAAATTATCTTTGACGGCAAAACGGTCGATATAAAATCTCCAAAGGATGCACTAGATTTAGGAATAGGAATGGTACATCAGGAATTTATGTTGCTTCCTGGTTTTACAATAACAGAGAATATAAAATTAAATAGAGAAATAACAAAACATAATCCGGTTAGTCGTATTTTGGGCGATATCATGAAGTCCTTGGATATAAAAGCTATGAGAAAGGATGCTAAAGAAGATTTGCAAAAGTTAGGTATGGATATAGATGAATGGCTTCCTATTCAGGGGCTTCCAGTAGGTTATATGCAGTTTGTTGAAATAGCTAGAGAAATTGATAAAAAGAATATAAGGTTGCTGGTGTTTGATGAGCCAACTGCAGTACTTACTGAGAGTGAAGCAGAAAAGCTTCTGGAAGCTATGAAGAAGATATCTTCTCAGGGAATAGCCATACTTTTTATAACCCATAGATTAGATGAAGTTTTGTCTGTTTCTGACAGTATAACGATTATGCGTGATGGTGAACAGGTTAGCCATATGAATACCAAAGATGCTACTTTGGCTAAAATTGCAGAGCTTATGGTAGGTAGGAAGATAGAAAGAGTTGTGCATGAAATTAGAGAAAGTAAAAATAATAATGAAATTATAATGACGATAAAGAATCTTAAGGTTAATATGCCTGGTGAAGAAGTAAAGGGGTTAGATTTGGAAGTAAAAAAGGGCGAGATCCTAGGTATAGGAGGATTAGCAGGGCAGGGTAAAATTGGAATAGCCAACGGGATTATGGGACTTTATAAATCTTCAGGTGAAGTATATTTAGGGAACACGAAACTTGAACTGAATAATACAAGAAAAGCAATAGAAAATAAGCTTGCTTTTGTATCTGAAGATAGGCGTGGCGTTGGTTTGCTATTAGATACCTCAATTGAAATGAATATAGTAATTACAAGTATGCAGGTGCAAAATAGATTTCTTAAGAGTTTATTTGGAATTAAACTATTTAATATTAAAGATGATAAAGCTATTAGAAGCTGGGCTTTAAAAATGATAAAAGATCTTGACATAAGATGTACAGGGCCAACTCAACTTACTAGAAGGCTTAGCGGTGGGAATCAACAAAAAGTATGTATAGCAAGAGCTTTGACTTTGGAACCGGAAATTTTGTTTGTATCAGAACCTACCAGAGGAATAGATATTGGAGCAAAGAAACTTGTGTTGGATCTGCTTGTAAAACTCAATAGAGAGCTGGGTGTGACTATAGTAATGACATCCAGTGAATTAGGAGAGTTAAGATCTATCTGTGATAGAATCGCCATAATTTATGATGGTAAATTGGAAGGCATATTGAATCCGACAGATTCGGATGCTGATTTTGGTTTAATGATGGCGGGGAAATATGGTGCAAAGGAGGTTGTATAGATGAAGGAGTTTTGGAAAAGGATCACTGATAAATATGGTTATCCAAAAGTTTTAATTACAATATTCTTGATAATATTATGTATAATTGCAGTAATACAACAGCAAAATCTACCTGGTCTTTTGAAGGATTCGTTGGTTAGAATTGGCATGAACGGTGTCCTTGTATTAGCCATGGTACCTAGTATAAACTCCGGAACTGGTTTGAATTTCGGATTATCTATAGGCATCCTTTGTGGAATATTAGCAGGATGCATCAGCATAGAATTAAAGCTTACTGGAATGACTGCTTTAATTGCAGCAATTCTAATGTCTATACCTTTCTCAGTTATTGCTGGATATTTGTATGGCCTATTGCTAAATAGAGTAAAGGGCGATGAAATGACTGTAGGAACGTATATGGGATTTTCTATTGTTTCTTTGATGTGCATAGGATGGTTACTACTTCCTTTCCAGAGTCCAGATATGATTTGGGCTATTGGAGGAAAAGGATTAAGGACAACCATAGCTTTAGCAGATAAGTTTGGTAAAGTCTTGGACGATTTTTTATCATTTAATGTTTTAGGGGAACCAGTTCCAACAGGATCACTGTTGTTTTTCGGTTTAATGTGTGTGATAGTGTGGCTGTTTTTTAAAACAAAGACTGGTGTTGCAATGATAGCTGCTGGTGACAATGCTAAGTTTGCAGCTGCAAATGGAATTAATGTTAATCAACAGAGAGTTATTGGAACAATATTATCTATGGTTCTTGGAGGTATAGGAATAGTAATTTATGCTCAAAGTTTTGGGTTTTTCCAATTGTATACTGGCCCATTGATGATGCCGTTTATGGCGGTGTCTGCGGTACTCATAGGAGGAGCTTCAGCTAAAAAAGCCAATATTGCTAACGTAGTATCTGGTACAACTCTGTTTTTCGCATTGTTAGCAATATCACTACCTGTAATTAATAAAATGATGCCCGAAGGCAACTTATCAGAAGTAATAAGAATCATTGTAACTTATGGTGTTATCCTGTATGCGTTGACTAAAGTAGGGGGTGACAATTAGTATGAATACCCAAATAGACATAAGCAAAAGAAAACAAACAAGCAAGATATCTTTTATGAATATACTGGCTAATTACTCTGTGCCTATTTTGTTTGTTATAATATGCATGTTAGGCATATATGCATCAAAGCTAAACATGACGTATATTTTGAATGAAATTGTAATAAGGCTTTCGCGAAACTTATTTCTGGTTTTGGCATTGATAATACCTGTTATGGCAGGAATGGGCCTGAATTTTGCTATTGTAATTGGAGCTATGGCTGGCCAGATAGGACTAATAGCAATAAAAGTACTAGATATGGGAGGCTTCACCGGCTTTTTAATGGCACTTTTGATTTCTACTCCATTTGCCTTGCTCTTTGGATATGGAACAGGACAAATTCTTAATAAGACAAAGGGAAAAGAAATGATAACTGGATTAATGTTGGGCTATTTTGCAAATGGATTATATCAACTTGTATTTCTTACATTTATGGGGACTATTATTCCTGTAAATAATCCAGAGATCATACTAAGTGGCGGTGTAGGATTAAAAAACGCGTTGGATCTTAAGTTTATTCAATATTCACTTGATAATCTAATTAAATTGGATATAGCAGGAGTTAAAATACCTGTGGTAACAATATTATTTATTTTAGTACTCTGCTTCGTGCTAAGATTTGTCATAAAAACAAAGCTTGGGCAGGATTTTAGAGCATTGGGTCAAGATATTAATATAGCTGAAGTATCGGGCATTAATACAAACAAGACACGATTGATTGCCATTACTATATCAACTGTACTTGCTGCATGGGGACAGATAATATTTTTACAAAATATTGGTACTTTAAACACATATAATAGCCATGAACAAGTAGGAATGTTTGCTATTGCTGCATTGTTGGTAGGTGGAGCATCTGTCACAAAAGCAACCATTGGTCAAGCAGTAGTAGGAACTTTGCTATTCCATACTTTGTTTATTGTATCTCCATTTGCAGGTAAAAATCTTTTCGGAGATGCGCAGATTGGAGAATATTTTAGATCCTTTATCGCTTACGGAGTTATTGCATTGTCTCTTGTACTCCATGCATGGCAGAAATATATGAAGGAACATAATAAAGAAAAATTAGGTTAAAATAATATAAAATAAATATTGACAATAATCAATATATAGTGCTATTATATATAGGTCAAGTAGAAGGTCCACTTCTCACCTTACGGTTTTGCTGGTAAGGTAAATAATTAGTCCATATAGTATTTAATGGGCAGGTGGATATTTCTACCTGCCCAATTTTAATATGGAGGTGATTGGTTATAAGCATTAACAAGGATATCCAAATAAATGAGGAAATCAAAGATAAAGAAGTTAGAGTAATTGATACTAACGGAGAACAACTTGGTATAATGTCTTCCAAGCAAGCTTTAGAAATTGCTATGGAAAGAGAATTAGACCTTGTTAAAATAGCTCCACAGGCTAAACCGCCAGTATGCAAGATAATGGATTATGGTAAATTTACTTTTGAGCAGAGCAAAAGAGAAAAAGAAGCCCGAAAGAATCAAAAAGTTATTAATGTTAAGGAAATTAGATTTTCTCCTAAAATTGAAGAACATGACTTAAATGTAAAAGCAAAGAATGCTCAAAAGTTTTTGAATGATGGTAATAAGGTAAAAGTTACAATAAGATTCAGAGGCAGAGAAATAGATCATGTTGCATATGGAGAAAAAGCCTTGGAAAGGTTTTATGAAATAATTAAAGATCATTGTGTAATTGAAAAACCGGCGAAATTAGAAGGGAAAAATCTTTCTTTGACTTTATCGCCCAAACAATAGTTAAAAGGGAGGACTTAGTAATGCCAAAAATGAAAACCCATAAAGCTTCAGCTAAAAGATTCAGCTTCACTAAATCAGGAAAAGTAAAAAGAGCTAAAGCTTACAAGCAACATATTCTAACTAAGAAAAGTTCAAAAAGAAGAAGAAATCTTAGAAAGACAGGTTATGCAAGCTCAACTGAAGCCAAAATCATCAGAAAATTGGTTCCATATAAATAATTTCCATAAGGAGGCAGCATTAAGATGGCAAGAGTAAAAAGAGCATTAAATGCCCATAAGAAACGCAGAAAGATATTAAAATTAGCTAAAGGCTATGTAGGAGCCAGAAGCAAGAAATATAGAGTAGCTAATGAAACAGTTATAAGAGCATTGAGATTTGCTTACATCGGAAGAAAGCTAAGAAAGAGAGATTTCAGGAAGCTTTGGATAGCAAGAATAAATGCAGCTGCAAGAGCTCACGGATTATCTTACAGCAAATTTATAAGTGGACTTAAGAAGTCGGGTATCGAGATAAACAGAAAAATGTTATCAGAAATGGCTATCAACGATGAAGCTGGTTTTGCAAAATTAGTTGAAATAGCTAAGCAAAACATAAACGCATAAAAGACCGTAAGGTCTTTTTGTTTATATAGAGAAACGATTTCTTTATTATGGAGATAGGTGATATAATGATACAAGTTATTGCCAGTTGTCAAAACAAGATAATAAAGCATTGTAAATCTTTGCAAACGAAGAAGTATAGAGATTCAACCAATGAGTTCTTGATAGAAGGTATTAAATTATTGAAAGAAGCTATTGAATCTAATGTTAAATTAACTGCATTATTGTATCACAATGAGGCTGCAAAGGATCGTGATGTTCAGAGCATAATAAAAATGTGCATGGAAAAGAATATAGTTATATATGAACTTCATGAGAAACCATACATGGATATAAGCGAAACAAAGACACCCCAAGGGGTTATAGGCATAGGCAAAAAGATAGATTATAATGTTAACAAATTGCTTAGGTCTAACAGATTTAATATAATAATAATGGAGCAGGTACAGGATCCAGGAAATGTGGGGACAATAATTAGGACAGCAGATGCCTTTGGTTTTGATATGGTTTTTTTATCAAAAGGATGCGCTGATGTTTATTCAGGTAAAGTAATAAGATCAACAATGGGGTCAATATTTCATATTCCTATAATAACAGATGTGAGTCTGGAAAGTTTATTAAAGAAGTTTATTGATTTAGAGGTATATACAATAGCAGCAACTCCCCATACTGGCTTGTCATGTTATGATATAGAATATGGCGATAGAAATGCTATAATTATAGGTAATGAATCCAAGGGTCTAAGTAGCAATATTATGGATATGGTAAAAATAAAAGCCAACATACCTATGGTAGGAATGGCAGAGTCATTAAATGCAGGTATTGCAGCTGCCATAATGATGTACGAAGCAACAAGATATAAGCTTAAGCATAGGTAAGAATATTGATATTATTGTAATAATATAGTATCATATGCTATAATTAAGAATAAATTAGTAAAAACTAGATATTAATAATCGATGAAGGAAAGAGTAAGGTATATCAAGTATAAGAGAGATGGTGTCGTGGCTGAGAGCGCCATTTACTGTGGTATATCTGAAGTTCATTCTGGAGATTCGGAGCTGAATTAAAAGTAGGTTTCGACGGCATAGCCGTTAACTTTTGAGAGGCCTTTGTGGCAATTAGGGTGGTACCGCGGAAAACTTCGTCCCTTTGTTGGGAATGGGGTTTTTTTTTATGAATGAATAACTTGAAGAAAGGAGTTTTATGTATGAAGGATATACTTGAAAAAATAAAAAATGAATCTATTATTGAAATCGATAAAGTTGAATCTATTCAACAGCTTGAAGAAATAAGAGTAAAGTATCTAGGTAAAAAAGGTCAACTTACACAATTACTTCGTGGTATGGGCCAATTAACTCCAGAGGAAAGACCTGTTGTTGGACAGCTTGCAAATGAAGTAAGAGACTTAATAACAGAAAAAATAGAGCAGACTGCCTATTGCCTAAAAAGAAAAGATTTAGAAAAGAGATTAAGAAGTGAGTTTATTGATGTTACCATGCCAGGAAGAAAGAAAAAATTGGGGAATAGACATCCTTTGACTAAGGTATTAAATGAAATTGAAGATATATTTATCGGAATGGGTTTCTCTATAGTAGAAGGACCTGAAATAGAGAAAACTTATTACAACTTTGATGCACTAAATCATAGCAAATATCATCCTGCAAGGGATATGCAGGATACATTTTATATAACTGAGGATTTGTTATTGAGGACTCAGACTTCGCCAAATCAAGTAAGGACAATGGAGAGACAGAAACCTCCTATTAGAGTAATAGTACCAGGCAAAGTATATAGATCAGATGAGATTGATGCAACTCACTCACCTATGTTCCATCAGATAGAAGGATTGGTTGTTGATAAAGGTATAACAATGGCAAATTTGAAAGGGACATTGGATGTTTTTGCTAAAAAACTGTTTGGAGAGCAGACAAGAACAAAATTCAGACCTCACCATTTCCCCTTTACCGAGCCCAGTGCAGAAATGGATTGCACATGTTCTGCCTGTGGAGGAGAAGGCTGTCGCATATGTAAGAATACAGGTTGGATTGAGATTTTAGGAGCTGGTATGGTTCATCCCAATGTCCTTGCAAATTGTGGTATAGATCCAGAAGAATATTCAGGATTTGCATTCGGAATGGGTTTGGATAGAATAGCCTTGTTAAAATACGACATTTCAGACCTAAGGCTAATGTTTGAAAACGATAAGAGATTTCTTGAACAGTTTTAAGAGGGAGGAATTAATATGCTTGTACCGATTAAATGGCTAAAAGACTATGTTGACTTGGATATAGATATAAAAGACTATGTTGATGGAATGACAATGTCTGGTACAAAAGTGGAATCTGTTGAGGAAGTAGGACAGAATATAGATAAAGTTGTAGTTGGAAAAATCATTGAGATAACTCCTCATCCCAATGCAGATAGTCTATTGGTAACAAAGGTTGATGTAGGAGGAGAAATTCTTCAGATAATTACTGGAGCAAACAATATTAAAGTAAATAATTATGTACCTGTGGCGTTGCACGGTTCTACTCTACCTGATGGAACAAAGATAAAAAAAGGTAAATTGAGAGGTCTTGAATCCAATGGTATGTTGTGCTCTCCAGAAGAATTAGGATTGAATGCAGAAAGCTTTCCGGATGGCATATATATATTGGATAAAGAATACCCTCTTGGAACAGATATAAAAAAGGTTCTTGGGTTAGATGATAAGATAGTGGAGTTTGAAATAACCAATAACAGGCCAGATTGCTTAAGCATGCTTGGTATAGCTCGTGAAACTGCTGCTACCTTTGGCTTGAAAATGAATTATCCAAGCATTGAGGTTTCTGGCAAAGATGGAGATGTATCTGATTATATTTCTGTAGATGTTCAAGCTACTGATTTATGCCCTAGATTTGCAGTAAGAGTAATAAAAAATGTAGAAGTAAAGAGTTCGCCTGCATGGATGCAGGATAGATTGCTGAAAGCAGGAGTAAGACCCATTAATAATATAGTTGATATAACAAACTATGTAATGCTGGAAACTGGCCAGCCTATGCATGCATATGATTTAAACATGTTGGAAGGTAATAAAATAGTTGTCAGAAGAGCAAAAGATAATGAAAAGATAGTTACATTAGATGAGATAGAAAGAATACTGGATAATAAAACACTTGTAATAGCAGATGAGAATAAAGCCATCGGTATAGCTGGAATAATGGGAGGTTATAACAGCGAAATTAAAGAGGATACCAAAACTATTGCCTTCGAAGCTGCAATATTTGATTCCGTAAACGTAAGACTTTCATCAAAAAAGTTAGGTATACGAACAGAAGCATCCTCAAGGTTTGAGAAAGGCTTGGATGCAGCAATGGTACAGTTCGCCATTGATAGAGCTTGCCATCTGGTGGAAGAGTTAGGAGCAGGAGAAGTTGTTGGTGGAATGATAGACATATATCCTACAAGAAAAGAAAGAAGAATTATGAATTTAAGAACTGAGCGTGTGAAATGGTTGCTTGGAGTTGATATCCCTGTAGACAAGATGAAGAAAATATTGGAATCTTTAGAGTTTAAAGTTTCTGGAGTTGGGATATTGGAAGTTTCAGTACCTACTTTCAGGGATGATGTAACTATAGAGGCTGATTTGATAGAAGAAATTGCTAGAATATATGGATATGATAATATTCCTTCTAAACTTATGGATACAACCTTTACCCAGGGAGGAAGGAATGAAAAACAGAGAATTAGGGAAATTGTCCGAGATAATATGACAGCACAAGGTTTGTTTGAAACTTGCACATATACCTTTGTAAGTCCCAGTGTATTCAATCAGATTAACTGTAAAGCAGAAAATCCATTAAGAAAAGCAATAAAAATAATAAATCCCCTTGGTGAAGACCAAAGTATAATGAGAACTACCATAATTCCAAATATGTTGGAAGTCATTAGTAGAAATTATAATAGAAAGATAACAGAGGGTATGTTCTATGAACTATCTAAGGTATATCTGGCTGAAGAATTGCCATTAAAGGATTTAGCCCATGAGAGAGATACTCTTATTATAGGAATATATGGAGATAAGGATTTCTTTGACTTAAAAGGAATCATTGAGAATCTGATGGATGATTTAAATATCACTAATTATAGAGTCCTTCCTTCAAATAATGAGAGTTTTCACCCAGGCAGAACTGCAGAATTGCTGATAAATAATAAGAGAATTGGATATTTAGGAGAGATTCATCCTGATGTATTAGATAATTATGATATTCCTACAAGGGTATATATAGCAGAGTTAGATTTTGAAGAGATAGTCCTACAGACTAATTTAAACATTAAATATAAACCTTTGCCTAAGTATCCATCTATCCAAAGAGACATTGCTGTAGTTGTATCAGAAGAAATTACAGCAGGACAAATTGAAGAGATAATAAGGAATAAGGGTGGAAAGCTTGTTGAAGAAGTAAATCTCTTTGATATTTACCGCGGTTCCCAAATTGAAGAAGGCTACAAGAGCATGGCCTATAGTATAATATATAGATCAGAAGAAAAGACTTTGACAGAAGAAGACATTACGAAGGTTCATAATAAAATCCTGAATTCCTTAGCAAGCCAAGTAGGAGCAATATTAAGAAGCTAATTCCTATAAGTGGCATGAATACTTAAGTATTCATGCCACAATAAAATGGTGTGGAGTGATTGCTTTGAATGAAATAGTAAAGGTGGTAAACCTGAAGAAATATTTTGAAATCTATGATGTTAAAAGTAAAGAAAAGAAATATGTAAAAGCTGTTGATGGAATTTCCTTTACAATTAATGTGGGAGAAACTTTGGGCTTGGTTGGTGAAAGCGGTTCAGGTAAAACGACTACGGGTAAAATGATTCTTAATCTGATGAAGCCTACTTCTGGAGATATATTTCTGGAAGGGAAAAGCATTAAGAATTTAAACAAGAAAGAAATGAGAAGTTTACGAAAAGATATTCAAGTTATATTTCAGAATCCATATGCCGCATTGGATCCAAAGATGACCATAAGAGATATACTTATTGAACCATTGAGCATTCATAAAATCGTATCCAAGTACGAATATAACAATGAAGTTAAAAGACTTTTAAATATGGTAGGCTTAAGCGAAAAGGATATGAATAAGTTTCCCTATGAGTTCAGTGGAGGCCAGAGACAAAGGATCGGAATTGCAAAAGCCATAGCTGTTAAACCTAAATTTATCATATGTGACGAACCAGTTTCAGCATTAGATGTATCTGTTCAATCTCAAATACTAAATCTTCTTTGCGAGTTACAAAGGGATCTAAAAATATCCTATCTGTTTATAGCCCATGGTTTGAGTGTTATCAGACATGTATCTGATAAAGTTGCCATAATGTATTTAGGAAATATTGTAGAATATGGCGATGCAAAATCTGTTTTTGACTATGGTGCTCATCCTTATACCAAAGCATTAATATCTTCAGCACCGATACCTGATCCAAAAAGGAAAAATAATGGTATTATATTAAAAGGAGAGGTACCTAGCCCAATAAACATACCTGAAGGGTGCCCTTTTCATCCAAGATGTAAAGATGCTATTGAAATATGTAAGAATAAAAAACCTTTTCTCAGAAAGATTAAAGAAGACCACATGGCAGCTTGCCATCTTATCTAATGTATAAAAAGGTGGGGTCAAATTGTTAGGTCAGAGAACCATTAGAAAGATTTTATCGAAGGTTTTAGTATTATTTGCTTTTACATATATTAGTATTTTTATATTCAGTATTCCATATGGATATAGTTGGGAGATAATTGATGGAAGATTTGTTTCTACATACCCTTTATACATGATATTTAAAAGGTGTAATAGTACTTTTATTTCACTTCTTGAACTAAATCTTGGCTATAACATAAAGGGAAAAGCATTAAATAAGGTGCTTTTTACATCCTTTATGAGAACAGCTTTGCTGCTTTCTTCTTCTATTGTTCTAGCTTTTGTATTAGGAGTATTTAAAGGCATATCTGACAGTAACAGAGGAAATAAAAACAATGTATTTGCTAAAATTCTAATATCTGTGATACCTATATCTATACCAGATGTACTAATAGCGGCTATAATGCAAAGTTTTGCAATATGGCTAAATCAAAGAGATATACATATATTTAAAGTTGCAGGGGCTGGTACTCTGGCACATTCTTTTTTACCCATCATATCATTATCTATTCTTCCTGCTTTTTATATTGCAAGAATTACTTCACTGGAAGTTAATGATTGTTATAAAAAAGCATATGTACTAACAGCACTAGGTAAAGGTTGCTCTTCTAAAAGAGTTTTATGGAATCATGTAATGAGAAATGCAATAAAAAGCATTATTGAAGGATTACCTAATATTACATCAATGATAATTAGCAATACACTTATAGTTGAATATATGTTTTCCTACCCTGGTCTCACAACATTACTTATGGATCATATTGCAATTGCTGATAGGAGAAGTTCAGCAATTATTATTGTTTTTATAGGAAGCTTTTATTTCATTTTAAATGGATTATACCGATGCATAAGTACTTTATTTAATAGATCTAACAGGAGGGAAGCAGTATGAAAAAATTGAATATGTCCCTTCTTAAAAATATAAAGAAAATAAACATACCACTTCTTATAGGAAGCATTATATTAATATTTATTTTCGGAATGTGCTTGTATCCTGAATATTTCACTGAAGCTGACCCATATGGAAGAGAAAGAACTCAATATAAATATGAAAACGGAAAGAGCATATTAGTTATACCTCCAATACCGCCTAATGATGAGTATCCATTAGGAACAGATCATAGGGGAAGAGACTTAAAAAGCTTGATAATATATGGTAGTAAGCTTACCATTTTTTCTGCTTTGACTGTAGCCTTAATAAGGCTTATTATTGCTTTGCCTTTATCTATTGCTGCTGCGTATAAAGTCAGGTTTACCAATGGATTTATTAATTTTTTTAACATTATGTTTAGTGCGTTTCCATTGATCATTGCGGTAATCGTATTATCAAACATCGCTCTTTTCCAAGATATTTTTAAAGATGCAACATATGTAAATATATTCCTACTTTCTGTTCTTGGATGGAGTAGATTATCACATATATTGAGGACGAAAATAGATGAAATACTCATGCAAGACTTCATAGAAGGTGAAGTTGCTATAGGCAAGAACAAGCTGGAAATAGCCGTACAGAATATTATACCTCATCTAATTCCATCCATTATTGTGCTATTCTTTTTGGAGACAGCAATGGTGCTGTTATCATTTTCACAATTAGGAGTTTTTGGTCTAGTTTTTGGCAGCGGATATGAAGGTGCCACTGGAGAAGTAGGGGTGCCCATAGAATTTGACTGGCCATCTTTGCTTTCGTTATCAAAGTATTTTTACAGAGGTGATTATAGCTATCTTTCTATATACCCTGCTATAGCTTTTGCTTTTGCCATAATAGGTTTTAATACCTTTGGGGAAGGACTCAAAATAGAATTTGAAAAAGAGAACTCAAGAGTAATAACATTTATTAGAGCTATGCCATCTTTTTTATCACCAATAAGATTAATTTATGAAATAAAGAACTACAAGCAATATAAAAGAAGTGTTTTAGGCAAAGTTGGCTTTTATATAACAATATTACTTATAATATTTTGCCCTAAATATGAGAGTCCTTATGGATTTGATGAAAATAACGCTTTCAAAATAACGAAAGAGCTTACGGATGATATATTTAAGGGGCGTTTGACAGGTTTTCAAGATAAAGATAATAATCCAGCACAGTACATAGTGAATAAGCTTAAGGAATATGGAGTTAAAGCCTATGGAGATGATTATATTCTGGAAAATACTATTCAGGAGGTTTTTAACATCAAATACGCTGAACTAAGCATGATTGATACGAAAACATTTTCAGAGAAGAAACTGAAATTTAGACAAGATTATATAGTTGCTTCAAATTTTAACTATGACGGAATACTGGATGCCGAGAATATTGAGATAAATGATGGAATATTTGAAAATATGGCTAATGAACCTGATTATTACAAAGAAAAAGCTCTTATTATAGATATAAGATCAATGACACAAAAAGATTTTATTTCTTTAAACGGTTTTATGAAATATTATGTACAACCCAATGTTGTTATATTTATAGAAAACTGGAAGCAGCAAGAAGCAAGATATAAAAGTGATATAATAAATAAAAATATGGAAGATACAGTGATAATTTCCTTATCATCAGAAGCAGGTGATGAGCTTCTGCGTATGGGCAAGTGCAAGTTGAAAATATCTGTAAATGCTGAAAAAAGAAATGATGTAATAGGAAGGAGTGTTGTGGCATATATTCCTGGCATAGATGAAAGCAAAAAAAATGATTTTGTGATAATAGGCAGCAATTTAGATGGAATAGGTTACGATTTAGATGAGAAGTACCCTTCTGCAGGTAGAGCTTCCAGTGCTGCAATATCCCTGGAAATAGCAAGGACTTTGATCCAAAACGAAGTAAAACCTGACAGAGATATTATTTTTGCATTTTGGGACGGAAATATGACTGATGATAGAGGATCAAAATCATTCTTTTATAAGTATCTAATTAATAGAAATTATAGAATTTTTTATATTGATTTGATGAACCTGGGCTATAAAAGCTCGGACAAGCTAATGATAGACAACACAAAGATTTTTCCCAATAGCAAGGAAGAGCAGGATTTTATAAAACGATTAAAGAAAAATGCAAAAAGAAATGATTTTGAGTTAGTTTATGGTACATTGTATAGTCCTGCTGTGATAGATTTTACAGGCTCTGATAGTCAGCCTTTACTAATAGACAGCTTCATATCTAATGAAATTGTGCATACTCCTAAAGATACCCTAGAAGAAATAGATACTCATAGTATCAAGCAAGTAGGGCAAATGCTTTTAGATACTTTAATAGATTCTTTCTCAGGAGGAAGTAACAAATGATGCCTTTACTTAAAGTAGAGAATTTACAAGTATCTTTCCCATGGAAAAACAAATCTGTAAAAGCTGTTGATGGTGTTAGTTTTGATGTTCCTCATAAAAAAATTATAGCTCTAGTTGGAGAATCGGGCAGTGGAAAAAGTGTTACCGCTCTTTCAGTAATGGGCTTAATAGCATATGAAGGAGGAAAGATTGAGGGAGGAGAAATAATATTCGATGGCCAAGAAATTTTAAGAATGAAAGAAAAAAGGCTTTCAAAAATAAGGGGTAAGGATGTGGCTATGATTTATCAGGATCCTATGGCATCTTTAAATCCCGGTATTTCCGTTGGCGATCAAATAAGAGAAAGTCTACTAATTCATAAGATAGCTTCAAGAAAAGAGAGCAAGCAAATAGCATTAAATCTTATGAGAGAAGTTGGAATTCCAGATGCGGACCAAAGGTATGGAAGTTTACCAGCTTCTTTCAGTGGCGGAATGAGACAAAGAATAATGATTGCTATGGCAATAAGCTGTCGGCCAAAACTGTTGATAGCAGATGAGCCAACCACTGCATTAGATGTATCTTTACAAGCAGATATAATGAATACTTTGCAAGAATTGAAAAATAAAATAGGTATGTCAATATTGCTCATTACACATGATTTGGGTTTAGTGGCTCAGCATGCTGATAATGTAGTGGTAATGTATTGTGGCAAAGTTATGGAAGAATCTCCTGTAGACAAGCTATTTGAAGAACCACTTCATCCTTATACCATTGGACTTATGAATTGTATACCTAGGATTGATGTAACTCAGGATCAACTGTTTTACATACCTGGATGTGTGCCAAGCATATATGATTATCCCATGGGTTGCAGATTTCACAATCGCTGCTCAAAAGTAAAGCCGATTTGTAGAGAGAAAATGCCGAAATTGATAAACCTCAATGATGACAGAAAAGTTAGATGTTGGTTATATCAGTGATTCAATGATACTGAAGGGAGGTTACGTATAATGAAGTTTAGTACTTATTTAAAGTATGTGCTGACAATATTAAGCATTCTATTTCTTTCTTTTATCATATATGCCATCAATCCGGTTATTGGTGATAAAAGAGCTCAGGTTTCTTATGCAGTTAAGAAAGATTTAGGCCAATCCATTATGGTTAATGGTATTGTTACTGCAAAGGATAAAGAGGAAATATCAGTTGAGAGAGGAAAAATAGTAAAAAGATTGCATATAAGAGAGAATAGCATTGTAAATAAAGGTGACATATTGTTTGAAACCGATGAAAGCGATTTGAAAGTGGATGTAAAAAGAAAGGAGCTTGAATTAATTGACGCACAGAGAGAGCTAGAGAATATAAAAGAAACGAGCTTGGAAAAAGAAAATAAAGATAATGAACTAGCTCTAAAGAAACTGGAGTTTGACATCATAGCAAAAAGAGCAGATCTTAAGGATCTGGAAGAAAACTATAATGTGAGCATAGAGTTGTATGAAAAAGGTTATTTATCAAAAAAAGATTTTGAGGCAACAGAGTATAAATATAATAAAGCATTGACTGAACTGGAACTTTTGGAGAATAGATATGAGCTTGAGAAAGAAAAGGTTCAAGACTTTGTAAACAATTATGAAAAGAAAAGAAGCGAAAAGTTAGATATGCTTATCAGAAAAATTGAGTTGTTAAAACTTGAATTGAATGAATTGTATAAAAATGAAAGAAAAACAAACACAGCTGGAATAAGTGGTGAAGTAGTTAATCTGGATTTAGAAGAAGGAGAAAAGGTAAATACAACAGGACCTCATATAACAATATACGATTTATCGGAATTATATATTGATACTATAGTTGAGCAAAGGTATGCTTCATATCTTAAACTGGGAGACACAGCAGAAATCACAATTCCAGGACTTATAGGGGATAAAATTTATGGGAGTATTTATAGCATAGATAAAGTAGTATCAAGCAAAACAAATGGTGAAGAGCCAGGAGTCAATATCAAAGTAAAAATTGATAAGCCTGATGAAATTATAAAAATAGGATACAGGGCTAATGTAAAACTCATGTTTAATAGCAGAGAAAATGCTGTCAGTGTTGATTATAGGGCTATTGTAACAGATAGAAATGGAAATGAGTTTGCATATGTAGTGAAAGATGGTATTGCAACAAGGACCTATGTCGAAACAGGCATAAGGAATGATTTTGAAGTAGAAATAACAAAAGGCCTTACTAAAGGAGATCTGTATATAATAAATCCTTCCGAAAAAATGCGGGAAAAGGATTCTTTCCGCTTGTGGAGGTATGAAATAAAATGAGTGAATCAGAAAATATCGTAATCTGGGCAGAAAACCTCAAAATAGGAAATTGGCCTGAGAATTTTATTATTATTATAAAAGGAAATGAGATAGTTGGTATAACTGGTTTAAATACAGAAGATAAACAGGAACTGCTTAAAATTTTCGGTTGTATAAAAAAGCCGAATAATGGCAGATATATTTTTGATTATGAAGATACGAGTTTGTTGGAGATAAAAAGATTAGAATCTATAAGAAGAAATAAGATAGGCTATGTATTCAACAGTCCCAGATTGCTTAATGATTTAAATGTTATAAAGAATGTAACTCTATGGTTGGATTATATATATCCACGAAAGAAAGCTTATGAAATGGGTATGAACATACTAAAGGAAATTGGTATGAAGGATAAGAGACATTATAAAATTGATCAACTAAGTAATTTGGAGAAGGTTTTAGTATCTCTTGGTAGTGCATTAATAAACAAACCTTTGCTATTGTTGGTTGATGATGTTTACACTTATTTACGGCCCGATGAGATTGTTGAAGTAAATAACTTATTTAGGAAGTATGCTCATAATGGTACTACCATTATTATATTAGCTGATGCTGTAAATAATCTTTCCATAGTTGATAGAATTGTTAATCTATAAGGGGTATGCATATGAAAAGAAACTTATACCAAATAATTACTTTGTTATTTCCCTCAATAGGACTAATAATTACTATAAGTCTGCTGACTCTTGGTTTTTCTATATACCAGGGAGGAGTAAAATGTGCTACTTCATATTACTTTTCAAATGATAAGAGCATCATATCCATATCATCTAATAGCATGACTGATTGGAGTGAACTAACAGAGTTAAAGGAAAAGCTCAATATTGATGACGAAATAATAGTTTCTTCTGAGTTAGAAGTTTCATTGTCTACAGATATGGAGAAACTACGGATTAAAGCAATAGGAATAAATAGTTCATATTGGAATATAGAAAATAAAAAAATTCTTTATGGTCGTTTAATAGATGAAGAAGATGTTGAACATGCTAATCCGGTTATGGTTATTAACGAAAAAGCAGCTATTGATCTTTATGATACAAGAGATGTTATTAGTAAAAGAATAAATGTAGATGTTAAAGGAACTATAAGAAGCTTTACAATAATAGGAGTTGTAAAGGATCCATTTTACAACAAAGAGGTGCTTTGTTTTATACCCTATAATACTATTTCAGCTAATAAGTGGAATAGTATGTTTTTATCAATAGCAGTACCTAAACATATGAAAAATGATATAAAAGAAAAAGCAAAAAAAATAATGCAAGATAAGTATAATACTGATGTAAAAGAGGCCTCTGAGTATAAGCAGCTTTTATTTATAAAGAATTGGTTAGATGACAATATTATTGCCTTATGTTTGATAATATTTATATCTACTTTAGTAGGATTTGCTACATTATATTTTGGTTTTAATAACTATATAGATAATTTAATGGATAGGCTTGAGATATTAAAAACATTTGGCGTTAGTGTTGACAAAATAAAAATAAAATTATTTAATAGACTATGTCTTTTTGAAATTTTGCCATTGGCTTTTAGTATGGCTATGGGCTACATTGCTGCTTTGGTATTAGGTAATTATATTTTTATAAAGCCCATTATAACATTTCAACACTTATTTATTATTTTCGGCTATGGAATGCTATTTATAATTCTTGCTATTTTATTGAGTTTCAATAGGATAAAAAATTTTGACATAGATTAAATATTATTCCTTTTGAAGGAAATAGGTTTTTTATAAAGAATATATATACAAATTGCAATGACTCTTAAAGAACAGGAGTTGTATTATATGGACACCAAAAAAAAGGTTGTAGTTAATATTTATGGTAGCGAGTACACAATTGTCGGAAATAGCTCCGAAGAATATATAGCATATATTGCCGAAAAAGTTGATGAAACCATGAGAGAAATAGGGAAAAAGAACAGTAAGTACAGTACTACTATGATAGCTGTTCTTGCTGCTCTGAATATGGCAGATTATCTTTATAAATCCCAGGAAGAAGCCAGTTTATTGTCTGATGAAAACAATAAACTTAAAGAGGAAATGGCTGCACCATTTACAGAACTTGAAAAGCTCCGGAAAGAAATGGAATCACTTAAGGAAAAGTATGCCATTACTCAGGATGCCCTTACTAAGGCACAGATTGAACTGGGGGTTATAAGCAAAGAAAATGAATCTTTGATGGAAGAGAATAAAAATCTGAAACTTGAGTTGGACGTTTCAAGATCTACATTGAAAGAAATGCAAAACAAGGTTTTTGAATTCCAAATAGAATTATTAAAGACTAAAAAGGAATTGGATGAACTTAAAACTCAGAGATATAATAAGAGTAATAAAAGCAAAAATAATAATATTATAAAATGATATTTATTTTAGGATGTGTTATTGACATGAAAATAGAGCTACTAGCTCCAGCGGGCAACTTTGAATCTCTTATTGCAGCCATTGAAAGTGGTGCTGATGCCGTATATATTGGAGGTACTAAATACAGTGCGAGAGCTTCAGCAGATAACTTCAATGAAGAAGAAATTAAAGAAGCAGTCAGATATGCACATATAAGAAATGTTAAAATATATGTAACTATCAATATATTATTAACTGACGAGGAGTTAGTGGATGCCTTAGAATATGTGCAGTTTTTGTATAATAATGATATAGATGGAATTATTGTACAGGATATAGGTTTATTATATTTGATTAAGAAATGTTTTCCAGATATGCCTGTTCATTGCAGTACTCAGATGACAATACATAACAAAGATGGTGTAGATATTTTATCCAGACTGGGAGCTGACAGATTTGTTCTGGCTAGAGAAATGAGCATTAGGGAAGTAAAAAACTTAGTGGCTGATACAAATGCAGAGACAGAGATATTTATTCATGGTGCTTTATGTGTATGCTATTCGGGCCAGTGCCTTATGAGCAGTTTTATAGGTGGAAGAAGTGGAAACAGAGGTAAATGTGCCCAACCATGTAGAAAAAAGTACATATTGGTTAATTTAGATGATAGTAGAGATTTAGAATACCATAGAAAAGGTTATTTATTAAGTCCGAAAGATTTGAATACCATTGAATATATAGGCGAAATAATAAAATCAGGTGTAAAGTCATTAAAAATTGAAGGTCGAATGAAAAAGCCCGAATATGTGGCAATAGTGGTAAAACACTATAAAGATGCTCTTGATCAAGTGGAGCGTCAATATAATAGCAATATAGATGAAAGTGTCCAAAGAGAACTGGAAAGTGCATTTAACAGGGGTTTTACTCGTGGATTTCTATTTAATGAGAAAAAAAGTGAGTTTGTAAATAGCGAAAAGCCGAATAACAAAGGTGTGTTTATAGGAAAAATTCTATGGCAGAAAGGTAATAGAACTGCTATTTCTCTTGAAAAAGGATCTTTAGATAAAGGGGATGGCATAGAAATAACTTTTGAAGATGGTACTAGTGTAGGTACTTATATTTCTACGTATGAAAAATATTCTAATAATAGTTTAGTTACGAGCATAAGTCATAAATTATATCCTGGTTTACCAGTATATAAAACTTATGATAAGCATTTGTATGATAAAGCTCACTACGAATATTATTATAAAAATCGAAGAAAGGTTTTTTTAAATGGTGAACTTTTTATCCATATAGGAAAGAGATTATATTTTAAAATATGGGATAATGAGGGACATATTATCGAGTATGAAAGCCAATATATTTCTGAAAAAGCAAAAAATACAGCCATAACCGAAGAAAGGATAATTAACCAGTTAAAAAAAACAGGGGATACACCCTATTTATTTGATAAAATCTTAATACATGCAGATGATAATATTTTTGTTTCCATGAGCGCAATTAATGAATTAAGAAGAGAATCACTTAAAAAAACGGATAGGATATTATCTAACAGGAATAAAAGAGAATACAGAAGCTTAAGAAATGAAGATTTTTTGACGAATTTTGAGCCGGATAAAAGCAGTGATAGAAACAGTATCTGTTTTGGAGCTTCCGTATGGAATTATGAGAATATAAGCGCTGCAATAGAAGCAGGAATTGATTATATATATTATGGAGCCTGTGAAAAAGTAAAGGAAGCTGTAGAATTATGCCATAGAAATAATATAGAAATATACTTTCTGCTTCCTAATATTATAAAAGATGCAGAAAGGGAAAGGTTTACCCAAATAATAAAAGAGAATAGTTTCGATGGCATAGTGATTTCTAATATAAGTCAGTTGAGCTATGTAAATATAAAGCCAGATATAAAAATAATAGGAAATTATAATCTGAATGTTTTTAATAAAAGATGCATGGATATATATTTGAAATTAGGAGTACATAAAATTTGTCCTTCTTTAGAACTTAATCTCAAGCAATTAAAATCTATTGCTCATAACTATGGAACTTCAATGGAGTTAGTAGTCTATGGGCAAATACCTCTGATGACCATGGAATATTGTCCATTATCATCTTCAGGCGGGTGTAAAGGTTGTAAAAATCAAAAAAGTTTTGGACTAAAAGATGAAAAAGGTGCAGTTTTTCCTCTGTTTTGTAACAATCATAGGATGCAATTGCTTAATAGCAGTATATTATTCGTTGTAGAAGAAATGGAAAAGATACTTGCTACAGGTGTGAAGAGAGTCAGGCTTGATTTTTATAAAGAAAGCAAAACAGAAGTTAAAGAAATAATAGAACTATATAGAAATTATAAAAATCTTAGCAAAGAGAGTTATTTCGATACAATAAAAAGAGTAAAAAGTACAGGACATACTAAAGGTCACTACTTCAGGGGAGTTGATTGAAGGGGGTAGTTGTGCTTGGATAGAATAGTAAAGATACTGCTTGTAGAAGATGAAGCTAAGATGAGGGAATTAATAAGAATTGCATTTAAAAAAGAGAGTTTTGAAACTTATGAAGCTATCGATGGAAAACAAGCACTTAATATGTTAAAGAACATTCATTTTGACATAGTAATATTAGATATTATGTTGCCCGAAATCGATGGGTGGACTGTATGCAGGGAAATAAGAAAAGTTTCAGATATACCAATAATAATGCTAACTGCTAGAGGAGAAGAGTTTGACAAACTTTTTGGTTTTGAGTTGGGAGCAGATGACTATATTGTTAAACCATTTAGTCCAAGAGAATTAGTAGCAAGGGTCAAAGCCCTTTTAAGGAGAGCAGAAAACAAAAATATTGAAATATCCAGTATTATAGATTTGGGAGATATTAGTATAAATACTTTGTCGAGAGAAGTAAAAGTTGAAGATAAAGCAATATCATTAACTAATAAAGAATATGAACTATTACTTTTTTTAGTTACTAACCAGAATGTTGTCTTTACAAGAGAGCAATTACTCTTAAAGGTTTGGGGATATGATCAATATGGAGATCCTAGAACAGTTGATACGCATATTAAAAGAGTAAGGGAAAAACTGGGAAATAAGAGCAGCTTTATTGCTACCGTTTGGGGAGTAGGATATAAGTTTGAGGTAAAAAAATGAGATGTAACAGTATCAGAGTGAAACTATGGAGTGCTATAATATTAACTATTCTTATCATTCTTGTTATGAGCATGATTTTTCAAACCAGTTTTCTATCCTCTTTCTATTACAATCAAAAGGTTAGAGAGGTAGAAGAAGATGCTCGAGATATTGCAAGAGCTTTAGGCAGAAATGAATATAACTTTAATGTACCTTATATAGATGCAATAAGAAATGTAAATGATGTCATTGTTGTTACAGATTACAGTGGTCGAATAACATATATTACAGGGAGTACTGATTATAAGCAAGGTTGGTTCTTTGGGCTTAAGTATTTGAACAAAATATTGAAGGGGCAAAAGATTCAAGATGAAAATAAAATGCTGAGAGGGTTAGATTCAATTATTATCGGAGTGCCAATTGTGAAAACACAAAACTCATTGTGGGATGTAAAGCAGAAACAACTATATGAGCAATATATTGAAAGTGAAGATCTCCAAATGTTTATAGGAGCAGTATATATAATAACTCCGTTAGAACCTTTGGAAATAACTACTCGAGCTATTAGGACACAGTTTCTATATATTTTTTTAGGTGCTATAATAATAGCTTCAATTATAGCTCTTTTCCTTGCTCATAGTTTCACAGAACCATTGATAAAAATAAATGATGCTGCAAAAGAAATAGCAAAGGGAAATTATAATACAAAAATACATTTGAAATCCAGCTCTGAGATTACCACTTTAGGTGACACTATTAACAATTTAGCTAAGCAATTGTCAAGAGTTGAGCAAATTCGAAGAGAATTTATAGCTAATGTATCGCATGAGCTTAGAACACCTCTTAGCTATCTAAAAGGCTATGCAGAGATTATGATTGATGGTTTAGCTGACACTGAATTTGAAAGGGAGAAATATTTAAATATAATCTTGGAGGAATCTGAAAGATTGGGAAAAATGGTTGATGAGATACTGCATCTTTCTCAAATTGAGGCTGGATCTATACAATTGAAGCTTTCACCTTTCAGCATGGATTCAGTTATAAAGCGAACTATAGACAAAATGTTGCCTTTAGCTGTAAAAAAAGATATATCAATAAAGTATAGTAACTTAGATGGTGATTTACTACTATGTTTAGCAGATGAAAACAGAATCAAGCAGATATTGATAAACTTGTTGGCTAATGCGGTAAAACATTCATATGATCATAGCAATATATTAATAAGCTCATATAGGCTTAATGATAGAATTTATGTTTGTGTAAGAGATAATGGTGAGGGTATTTCCGAGGAGGATCTGCCCTTTATATGGGATAGGTTTTATACTGCAGGGAAATCAAAGGATAAAAGTATAGAAGGAATAGGTTTAGGATTATCAATAATTAAGAGTATAATAAATGCTCATGGATGCGACATTACAGTAAATAGTGTGGTTGGAGAAGGAACAGAATTTTGCTTCTGGCTCCCTTCATATCAGGAGAGCTAGTGAAATTGACGAGGTGATAACATGAATGATAAGGCATTAAGAGTTTTGGAATATGATAAGATAATAAAGATTGTAGCAGACGAAACGGTATCAAATCTTGGTAGAGAAATAGCAATGGCTTTGAAACCTAGCAATAATGTATACGAAATAAAGGAATGGTTGCAAGAAACTACAGAAGCAGCAGACATAATATTGAAGAGAGGTACATTTCCATTAGAGGGTATATATGATATAAGAACAGCTTTAAAGAAAGCAGAAATAGGATCACCACTTACTATGGAAGAGTTGCTTCAAGTTTCTTATACCTTGGCTTCAGCAAGAAAGATAAAGCATTTTATGAAAGAAGATCGTGGTGAAAAAGAATATCCTATAATAGAAGATTTAGTAAACATGCTGACTGAATATAAGCAAATAGAAAATAGTATTAATAATGCAATAGTCAGTGAAGAAGAGATATCTGACAATGCAAGTCCTGAGTTAGCTAGCATAAGAAGAAAGATAAGAGATAAGCATGGACAAATCAAAGATAAACTCAATAACATGGTGACATCTTCTGCTTATCAGAAATACCTGCAGGAGCAAATTGTAACCATGAGAGGTGATAGATATGTATTGCCTATTAAACAGGAATACAGGTCAAATGTGCCTGGAATTGTCCATGACCAATCCTCTAGCGGTGCAACACTTTTTATTGAGCCTATGGCAATAGTAGAAATGAACAATGATTTAAGACAGTTAAAATTGAAGGAAAAAGAAGAGATTGAAAGAATCATAGCCCAATTATCTGCAGTGATAGCAGAAAATCATGATGACATTAAGGCAAATGTAGAAATATTAGCTACTTTAGATTTTATATTTGCTAAAGCAAAGTTTTCTTTAGCATATAGATGTTCTGAGCCGGTAATTAATACAGAAGGCAGAATTAATATTAAAAAGGCAAGACATCCGCTCATTGACCCTAGTGTTGTTGTCCCAATAGATATAAGAGTGGGAGATGACTTTAATACTTTAGTGATTACTGGACCAAATACAGGAGGAAAAACTGTTACATTAAAAACCACTGGTCTTTTAAGTTTGATGGCCCAGTCGGGATTGCATATACCTGCTGGTGATTACAGTGAAATATCGGTATTTGATCATATATATGCGGATATAGGCGATGAGCAAAGTATAGAACAAAGCCTTAGCACATTTTCATCCCATATGAAAAATATTGTATCGATATTGCAAAGTATCTCAGAAAATTCTTTAGTTCTTCTTGATGAACTTGGAGCCGGAACAGATCCTACAGAAGGTGCTGCACTAGCTATGGCAATTTTAGAATTACTACACGAGAAGGATGTAAGAACTGTTGCTACTACACATTATAGTGAATTGAAGATATATGCATTAACTACACCTGGTGTGTGCAATGCAAGTGTCGAGTTTGATATTGAGACATTACAGCCTACTTATAAATTATCGATCGGAGTACCAGGAAAATCAAATGCATTTGAAATATCAAAAAAACTGGGATTGGATGATTCTATAATTGAGAAAGCTAAAGAATTTATAACTAAGGATAAAATTAAGTTTGAGGATGTAATATCTTCCTTGGAGGAAAGCAGGAAAAAAGCTGATGAAGAGAGATATGCAGCCCAAAGGCTTAGAAATGAAATTGAACGAACAAAGGAAGAGGCTGATAGAAGACTAGAGAAAATATTAGCCCAAAAGAATAAGATTATAGAGGAGGCCAATAAAACTGCAAAAGATATAATAGAAAGACAAAGGGAAGAAATAAATAATCTGATAAAACAGCTTAAAGAAGCCATAGAAAAAGAAAGCGAAGATAAAGCAAAAGCTTTAGAAAAAGCAAGACAGGACCTAAGAGCTATCGAGGAAAAAACAGAAAAATCATTGGGACTAGGTGTACCTAGAACTAATATTAAACCACCTGAGAAATTAAAATTAGGTGACACAGTGAAAATACTCACATTAAACCAAAAAGGAGAAGTGATAACCATTCCAGATGAAGACGGAAATTTGGTAGTTCAGGCAGGTATTATGAAAATTAATGTAAATATAAAAGACCTGCAACTGATGAAGGATGAAAAGGTAGAAATCCTTACTCAAAGATACTCAAAAATTGGCAGAATAAAAGCTGCACAGGTACCGCATCAAATAGATCTGAGAGGAAAGACACTTGATGAAACGCTTATGGAAATAGATAAGTACTTAGATGATGTGTATCTTGCAGGAATTCCGAGTGTTACTATAATTCACGGAAAAGGTACTGGAGTATTGAGAACCGGAATAAAAGAATTTCTCAAAAATCATGCCCATGTAAAATCATTCAGAACAGGAGGTTATAACGAGGGTGGTTTAGGAGCCACTATCGTTGAGATAAAATGAATATTTTAGTAAGTGCATGCCTATTAGGTATAAATACAAGATATGATGGTGGAAGTTGCTTTAATAAAAAGATAGAAGCTTTGCTTAGTGATCATAATCCGATACCTATATGTCCAGAGCAATTAGGGGGTCTTAGCACCCCCAGGCTTCCTTCAGAAATTCAACAAGGATCCGATATGGTAAAAAATATAAAAGGTGAAGATGTAACTATAAATTTTCACAAAGGTGCTCAAGAGGCTCTAAAAATAGCTCTATTAAACAATTGTAAATACGCCATATTAAAGTCCAAAAGCCCATCATGTGGCTATGGCTTTATTTACGATGGTACATTTACAGGAAAGTTGATACCCGGAAATGGTGTATTTGCTCAGTTGTTGATAGAAAATGGAATAATGGTTTACACAGAAGATGATGAGTTTACATTATAATAATCTAGTACAAACTCTCTAAATTTGCTTACTATGGGTGACTGGGGTCTATTTTTATGATATACAATATAGAACTCGCGGTTCAGATTAAACTCTTTTATTTCAAAAGCTCTTACCAATCCAAACTTAATATAATCTTCTGCACTTAGAAGAGATACGATGGAGACACCAAGTCCCAAGCTTACTGCTTGTTTTACGGCTTCGGTACTATTCATTTGAGCTACTACATTAATAGATTTTGGATCTATGCCAGCTTTTTGCAATCTTGTTTCAAATTCTTTTCTTGTTCCGGAGCCTCTTTCTCTAAATATAAAGTTTTCGTTTTTTACCTCATCAATTGAAATAGTGTTGTCTCCTTTTCTATCAAACCTTTTATGATTTGGTGTAATAAGAACCATTTTATCTTCCATCAGCCTATCAAATTTCAGCTTGTCATTATCAACTTTAGATCCAACTATTCCTATTTCAAATCCATTATCCAGTATTTCTTCAATAACCTGACTGGAATCATATTGAACCAGGTTAAAGAAAATGTTCTTATACTTCTTTTGAAACTCAAGTATAAGCTTAGGAATTACATACTGGCTTGGAACAGTAGATGCTGCAATATCAATTTTCCCAGTTAAACCATTAGTATATTCATTTAAAGAGAATATTGCTTCATCTCTTGTGTTCATTAAGTTCAGAGCATAATCATAAAAAATTTTGCCGGCTTTTGTTGGGAGAACAACCTTTGAAGATCTATCTATAAGCTTGGTTCCAATTTCTTTTTCTAAAGAACTTATATGAGCACTAATAGTAGGTTGAGTCAGATATATGGCATCTGCCGCTTTAGAGAAGCTTTTGTGACGAACTACATATACAAATGCTTCTATTTGCTTGAAATCCATCAATGTAACCTCCATAATGTAAATCTATCATTAATGAAATAATACAACTACTTTTGAATTAAGTCAATTTATTAACAAAACATAGTTTGATTATGGTAAAAAATAAGAGTATAATATATATTCGGCAAGAGGTGATATCAATGCAAGATAGAGAATATATTGCAACATTTAATTCCACGCATCATGCATTAACTTTTGAAAGAGCTGCTAAGAATTGTAATTTAAAAATAATTATAATGCCTGTACCGAGGAGTATTAAAGCAAGCTGTGGCCTAGCGATTAAATTTAGTGAAGATGCTTTGGATGATATAAAAAGTTTGATAAATGAAAAAAATTTGAATTATTCAGGATTATATAAAATTGAAGACAGTAACGGAAAAAAAGATTATATAAAAATGTTGCAGATTTAATATCAGGGGGTAAGGTTTTGAAAGTAAAGAAGAAATTTCTAAAGATATTTTTTATCAGTTTTGTAGTGACTTTGGCAGCACTATATGGGATTTTGTATATGTTTTTGAACAGCATAAGTATAACATCAAGTTTTGCAGGATCTAATATAACAAAAAAAAGAGTAAATGTATTGGTCATAGGAGTGGCAAAAAACTTATCAGATACTATTATGCTTGCCAGTTATGACATGGAAAAAGATAAAGTTGATATAATATCAATTCCTAGAGATACCTATTATCCGAGGGAAGGGTATAAACATGCTGCACAAAAGAAGATAAATGCAGTGTATGGAAGCAGTGGAGCAGAAGGGCTTGTTAAAGCCGTTGAAGATATTACTTCCTTAGATATAAATTACTATGTGAAATTTGATTATGAGGCAGTAAAGGCTATTGTAGACGGTATCGGAGGTATAGAAGTCGAAGTTCCAAATGATATGAACTACGACGATCCTGTTGATGATCTTCATATTCATTTTAAAAAAGGACAAATAGTAAAAGATGGAGAAGATATAATTAAGCTTCTGCGCTGGAGAAAAAACAACAAAGGTGGCGGATATAAGGATGGAGACCTAGGCAGAATCAAAATGCAGCAGCATATTGTCAGACTAGGTATCGAAAAGCTTTTAAGTGGAAATGTTGTTTCTAACTTTATTAAATTACAAGGGCCAATTAAAGAGTATGTAGAAACTAATATGTCTCCCAATGAAATGATGTACTTTGCAAACAAAGGGAAAAATGTGAAGTCAGAAAATATATGTTTTCATACATTACCAGGTAAAGCCAAGACAATGGAAGGTCTTTCATTTTTTGTAATAAATAAAGAAAAGCTTAAGGAAGAAATAGATGCTATTATTTCAGATAACGTTACAGCTGATTAAATCGCACAACCTCTTTTAAAATGCTGAGTCATTTTTAAAGAGGTTTTTTTCATATTTGGACAGCATATAAATCTTATGATAAAATAATTATGAATATAGGGAGAGGGGTGTTTCTATGGATAAAAGAATAGAAGATACTATGAAGGCTCTCGAAAAAAATAAGTTTAAAGTGAGGTATTTTAATGACTCAAAGACTGCTTCTGAAACATTGCTTAATGAAATCAGTTTATCAGATAAGGTTGGTATAGGAGGTAGCATTACTATTACTGAATTAGGTCTTCCAAAGGCATTGGTGGACAGAGGTAATACAGTATATTTCCATTGGTTAGAAACAACTCCAGAAGGTATGGATAACGCCAGAAGAAATGCCTCAAGAGCGGATATATATCTTACCAGCACCAATGCATTGACAGAAAAGGGGCAGTTGGTTAACATTGATGGAACAGGAAATAGAGTTACATCAATGATATTTGGACCAAAGAAGGTATATGTTGTATGTGGTATCAATAAAATCGCAGAAGATATTGATGGAGCCATGAAGAGAATCAAGGAAAATACATATAAGAATGCAAGAAGATTAAAACTGGATACTCCTTGTGCTATTACAGGGAAATGCAATGATTGCAGCAGCCCTCAAAGGATGTGCAATGTTACAACAATAATTGAAAAGAAACCTTCAAAGACAGATATTGAAGTAATAATAATCGGTGAGGCCTTAGGTTATTAAATTATTAACATTGGGGGATGAAAGCGTGATAAGGGATTTTGATGAAATGCTGTCAATTGTAAAGAGCAATAAGACTATGAGAATTGCGGTGGCTGCTGCTCAGGACAAGGATGTATTAGAAGCAGTAACATCTGCAGCTAAAATGAAGCTAGCAGAGCCTATATTGGTTGGAGATGAGGAAGCAATCAGAAGTTTTTTGAGAGATATGGATATTCCATATGATTTTAGAATAGTTAATGAACCTGATGTCATCAATGCTGCTAAAACTGCTGTATCTCTCGTAAAAGAGGGTGAAGCAGATTTTCTTATGAAAGGATTAATTCAAACTGCAGATATTATGAGAGCTGTTTTGGATAAAGATAATGGTTTGAGAACAGACAGCCTTATAAGCCATGTTATGGTTTATAAGACAGATTCCTATGATAAGTTGTTGTTTCTGACAGATGGAGGTATCAATGTAGCACCTAATTTAGAGCAGAAGATTAAGATATTGGAGAATGCAATAACAGTATGCAAGGCTATGGGATTAGATAAAATTTATGTTTCTGTTCTTGCAGGTGCAGAGTCCGTTAATCCCAAAATTCCTGCCACAGTTGATGCAGATGCTCTAGCTAATATGAAAGATAGATGGAGTCAGTTGAATACAGTTGTAGAAGGACCTGTGGCATTGGATTTAGCTATCAGCAAACAAGCTTGCCATCATAAGGGCTATAAAGGTGAAGGTGGAGGAAATGCAGATGTATTATTAGTTCCTTATTATGAAGTGGGAAATGCCCTTGGCAAATCATTGACTTACTTTGCAAATGCAAAGTCGGCAGGTATAATTATGGGAGCAAAGGTTCCGATTGTCTTAGTGTCAAGAGCTGATACATCTGAAACCAAGCTGCTATCTATTGCTTTAGGAAGCATTGTTGCAAATTATAAATAATAAAAGGGGGAAATCTTATGAAACGTTTAATGTCAGGCAATGAGGCAATTGCCAGAGGTGCCTATGAGGCTGGAGTTACAGTTGCAGCTGCATATCCTGGAACTCCCAGTACAGAAATTTTAGAGAATATAATAGAGTACAAAGACTGCATTTATTCTGAATGGGCACCTAATGAAAAGGTTGCTGCAGAGGTTGCCATAGGTGCTTCCATAGGTGGAGCAAGAAGTTTGGCAGCTATGAAACATGTAGGTGTAAATGTTGCAGCGGATCCTATATTCACATATGCCTATCTTGGAGTAAATGGAGGTTTTGTATTGGTTTCTGCTGACGACCCAAGTATGCATAGTTCACAGAACGAGCAGGATAACAGATACTATGCAAAATTTGCAAAGATGGCAATGGTTGAGCCTTCAGATAGCCAGGAATGCAAAGATTTTCTTAAAGAAGCCTATAGAGTAAGCGAAAAATATGATACCCCCATATTGTTTAGGGTAACTACAAGGATATGCCATAGCAAAAGTATCGTCGAATTGGGAGAAAGAGAAGATGTAGAAGTTAAGCCTTATGTAAAGAATATTCCCAAATATGTTGCAGCTCCAGCAAATGCAAAACTTGCCCATGCAAGAGTTGAAAAAAGGCTGCTTGAATTAGAAGAATATTCAAATCAATCACCTTTAAATAGAATTGAGTATAATAATAAAAAAATTGGTATCATTAGCTCAGGAATAGCTTATCAGTATGCAAAAGAAGTGTTTGGTGAAGATGCTTCTTATCTAAAACTAGGTTTTACTTATCCATTACCTATGAAATTAATTAAGGAGTTCTCAGAAAATGTTGAAGAACTCTATGTCATCGAAGAACTGGAACCATATATAGAAGAACAGATTAAGGCGGCAGGAATAAAATGCATTGGTAAAGAAGTCATACCAAAATTATACGAGCTCAATCCAGAGATAATTGCTAAAGCTATTCTTGGAAAGACATATGAATCAAAGACACTAGATGTAGAAGTTGTGCCGAGACCACCTGTGCTTTGCCCCGGTTGCCCACATAGAGGATTTTTCTACACCATGTCAAAGAAGAAAAACAGAGTAATTACTGGTGATATAGGCTGCTATACTCTCGGAGCAAACCAACCCTTGGAAGCAATGGATACCTGCATATGTATGGGTGCCGGCTTTAGTGCAGGCATGGGTATATCCAAGGCCTTTGAAGTTTCAGGGAAAAAAGATAAAGTATTTGGTGTTGTTGGTGATTCGACATTCTTCCATTCAGGTATTACAGGTGCTATAGATATAGTATATAATAAAGGGAATATGGTTCCTGTAGTATTGGATAACAGGATAACAGGAATGACCGGGCATCAAGAGAATCCAGGTACAGGTAGAACACTTATGGGAGAACCTACAACAGAAATAGATGTTGTAGAAGTGCTGAAAGCCATAGGTTATAAAACAGTTAAGGTTGTGGACCCATGTGACTTGAAAGCCATGGAGAATACCGTGAAAGAAGCGGAAGAGGCAACTGAACCTTATGCGATAGTAACCAAGAGACCATGTGTATTGATAAAGGGACTACCTGCACCTAAAAATAAATGCATTGTTGACAGAGATAAATGTAAAAAGTGCAGGATGTGCTTGAAAGTTGGATGTCCTGCAGTCTTTTTTAAGGATGGAAAATCCTATATCGAGCAATCAATGTGTGTCGGTTGTGAAGTGTGCATGCAGGTATGCAAATTTGATGCCATTGGAAGGGTTGGTGAATAAGATGAATAGCGTTAAAAATATACTACTCGTGGGAGTCGGTGGACAAGGAACCATTTTGGTTAGTAAGGTTCTTACTGCAGGATTGATGAAAGCAGGATATGATGTAAAGATGTCAGAAGTTCATGGAATGGCACAAAGAGGAGGTAGTGTTACTACCCAGGTAAGATACGGTGAGAAAGTCTATTCACCGCTCATTGGGAAAGGCATGGCCGACATACTTGTTGCTTTTGAAAAGATGGAAGCAGTAAGATGGATAGATTATTTGAAACCTGACGGTATAGTAGTTGTCAACAATTATGAGATTCCTTCTATGCCAATAGCTACAGGAAAAGCTGAATACCCCCATGGCATTTTGGAATCTTTGAAAGATAATTTTAAGACCATAGTAATAGATGCTGCCCAGGCAGCAACTGAAATAGGGAATATAAAAACCCAGAATATAGTACTGCTTGGAGCATTAGTTAAGGCTTTCAATTTAACTGAAGTTGACTGGATAGAAGTGTTAAGAGAAACAATAACTGAGAAAATGTTAGATATAAACATTAAGGCTTTCAACAGAGGTATGGAGTTATAATAATTGGGGGGGAGGATTATCCTCCCATTTTTTAAGGTGTTGCATATGAAAGCTGATTTGAGGAAATTGAATAAAGAACAATTGGAAGCTGTTAAGCATTATAAAGGGCCTTGCTTAGTGATAGCAGGGCCGGGAACAGGAAAGACTACCGTTATTACTCATAGAGTAATGCATCTTATTAAAGAGTATAGAGTTAAGCCTAATGAAATATTGGTTATTACCTTTACAAAGGCTGCAGCGAGAGAAATGGAAGAAAGATTCTGCAAACTCCCTTATTATCAGAAGGATTATAAGAGGGTTGCCTTTGGCACCTTTCATTCCATATTTTATAGAATACTTAGAGCTTATAAGGGTTATAGACTTGAAAATCTTCTTGATGAGAAGGAAAAATACTATGTAATAAAATCTATTATAAAAACATTAGGATATGACTTTTATGAAGATGAGCAAGTTATTGAATCAATAATAAGCGAAATGTCTTATATGTACAATACACTTGCAAATATTGATGATTATGAAGCCTCATCAATTGACAATGCTGTTTTCAAGTCTGTATTCAAAGAATACGAAAAATATAAGTATTATAACGATAAGTATGATTACGATGACATGTTGGTGCATTGCTATAAACTGCTTATAAGTAACGAAGAAATATTAAACTCAATAAGGGCAAAATATAGATATATACTTATTGATGAATTTCAAGACATTAATAAAGTCCAATTTGAGATTATGAGGCTTATTGCCTATCCTGATAATAATATTTTCGTTGTCGGGGATGATGATCAATCCATATATAGTTTTAGGGGCGCCGATGCAGGAATAATGATTGAATTTTCCAGGATATATAACACAGCAGTTAAAATAACATTAAGATATAATTATAGAAGTTGCAGTGCAATAATTAATTCAGCTATGTCTTTGATAAGCAACAACAAAAATAGGTATGAGAAAAAATTCGTGACCGTTAAAGATATGGGCATCAATCCTTTAGTTGTAAGAGTTGAAGATTTTGAACAAGAAGCTAAAATAATATGTCAAAAGATAATAGATCATGTTAACCAAGGCGGAAGTTATTCGGAATTTGCTGTTATACACAGGACCAATCTTCAGTCTAGAGCTTTCATTGATGCTTTTACTATTGCGAATATACCATATGTATCCTATGATGGTTTGGCATCAGTATACAATCATTGGTTGCTTAAAGACATATTAGCCTATTTAAAAGCTGCTATAGGAATTGATAGAAGGAATAGTCTTATAAGAATTATAAATAAACCAAATAGATATATACCTAGATACGTTATTGAAGAAAACATAGGTAAAGAAGGAGATTTTTTGGATAATATTGCCATATATAGTTCGTTAAATGATTTCCAGAGAAAAAGTATTTATGAGCTGAAGGACAGCCTATGCAGAATAAGGAGTATGACAACCAGCAAAGCAATAAAATACATACGAGGTTATATAGGTTATGAAGAATATATTAGAGATTATGCATTTGCTAAATCAATTGATGTTAAATTGTTTGATGAGTTATTAGATGAAATTAACAGTTCCTCTGAATCATTTGCAAAAATTAATGATTATATTGAACATGTTAGAATAATCCTTGAATCTGTTGATTATAAGTATAATGAAAATAGAAACACAAATGCTGTTTCATTAATGACAATGCATAAAGCAAAGGGTTTGGAGTTTGAACAGGTTTTCATATCTGGAGCTGTAGATGGTGTTGTTCCTTATATAAAAGGAGATGATATATCTTTAAGTGAACTGGAAGATGAAAGAAGGCTATTTTATGTGGCTATGACAAGGGCTAAAAGAGTATTATATATTTTTGTTCCCAAAAACAGATTTTCCAAGAAAGTTTATCCTTCCAGATTTATAAGAGAAATAGACAGTTGGCTTAAAGATTATAGAAATTCATTTAAATGTGGAGATAAAATTAATCATAAGCATTTTGGCGATGGTATAATAAAAGGAATAGAAAAAAGGGCAGAAGATTATATACTCACAGTAGAGTTTAAGAATGATACAAAGAGATTAAACCTTGATGTACTTTTAAAAAATAAAATAATTACTTTGATATGATATATTGAGGTGCATAGTATGAGATATATTAAAGTTATCAGAATGTCAGGCAGTTATTTTGCAAGAGAATTTGAAAAAAACGAAAAATCAAAAAAAGCAATAAAAATTAGAGAAGTAGATGAGGAAACAGCTGCAGAGCAATTTATTTATGGAGAGGCAACAATAAAGGTAATATTTGAAGACTTAGATAGAGAGCCCATTGAGCTCTCAAATGAAAGTGATGAAGAGCTTATAAGAAGGTATCTGGGAACGAAGTTTTTAAGCAAATAAAGAATTAATATAATATTGCTCCTATAATGGCATTATAGTAATATTTATGTGAATAAATTAATTAAGAAAGGAAAGGATTATATGAAGTATAAAGCAGATATAGGTGTATTTGGCGGTTCAGGCTTATATTCTCTTATGAGTGATGTTGAAGAAATAGTTGTGGAAACACCCTATGGTAATCCCAGCGATAAAATAGCAATTGCGTCTATCGGAAATAAAAGAGTGGCGTTTTTACCAAGACATGGAAAGAATCATTCTTATCCTCCACATAAAATACCATATAAGGCAAATCTTTATGCAATGAAGATGCTGGGCGTTAAGGGCATTATAGCGACAACTGCCTGTGGAAGTTTAAAACCAGAGATAAAACCAGGAGATTTTGTAATTTGTGATGATTTTGTAGATAGAACATGGGGGAGAGGTGACACATACTATGACGGGCCGGAAACCAAGCATATAACAGGAGCAGAACCCTATGATCCAAAATTGAGAAACTTGGCAATAGAGATTTGTGAAGAAATGGGTATAAGGGTACATAAAAAAGGCATTGTAGTAGTTATCCAAGGACCAAGGTTTTCAACAAAAGCAGAAAGTCGATGGTTTAGTAAAATGGGTTGGGATGTAATAAATATGACCCAATATCCAGAGTGCATATTGGCCAAGGAATTAGGGATTCCATATGTAAATATTTCTCTGATAACAGATTATGATGCAGGGCTAGAGGGAAATGAAGATATTAAGCCTGTTACGGAAGAAGAAGTGTTAAGAGTATTTAATGAAAATAATAATAAAGTTAAAGAGTTGATTTTTAATATAATCGGTAGATTAGAAGTATAATTGCTATGGAGGTAAAATTGAATAAGAAAGGGATTCTAATTGTTTTTGAAGGAATGGACCAATCAGGCAAGGGAACACAATCGAGATTGTTTGTTGAAAAACTAATTAAATCAGGTTATTCGGTAGAATACATGCATTTTCATGATATAGAAACTCCTTTGGGAAAAGAGATTCAATCATTTTTAGATGGTAAAAGGAAATATAATCCTTTAGTAAGACAATTGTTATATACAGCAAACCGATACGAAAAAGTAGAACATATAGAAAAAGTTTTGCAGGAAAAAGATTTTCTAATAATAGACAGGTATATTCCTTCGGGTATTGCTTACGGTATGGCTAATGGTCTAGATTTTGATTGGATGGTGAAATTAGAGAGCAAACTTCCTCAACCCGACATAGTAGTATTAATTGACATAAGCACTAACACATCAAGAAGCAGAAAACATGAAGAGCAAAGAGATGTATATGAGAAGAATTATGATTATTTAGACAAAGTAAGGGAAGCATATCATATTTTAGCTGATAAATATATGTATATAGTAATTGATGGAGAAAGAGAAAAAGAGTTAGTACACGAAGAAGTCTGGGAAAAAGTCTGGAATAAAATAAATGTAAATAAAATAAATGAGTAGGGTTATGATCCTACTCATTTATTTAAAATATATTCAAGTCGCTCACTACTTTAATATAATTTACTTCTGGATCTTCAGTTCCCTGGACATAAAGATTAGCTTCTTTTAATGCTCTTACATAATCAATTATCTCTTTAGTTATCATCTCGCCGGGACATAATATCGGTATGCCTGGAGGATAAGCCATCAAAAATTCTGCACTTATCTGCCCCATACTGTCAGCTAGGGGTATTGATACTGTCATGCTGTTGAAAGCATCTCTCGGTGTCAGCATTTGCTCTGGTATATTAGGCACATCAATTATTTCAATTTTTCTTCTTATAGAACAACATTGTATATCACTAATTTCTTTTAGTGCATTAATGAGTTTATCAATGGTTTCTTTAGTATCTCCAAGTGAAAATACACATAGTACATTGTATAAATCAGACATTTCCGGTTGTATAAAGTATTTTTCTGCTAAAATTCTTTCCAATTCATATCCGCTTAATCCTAAATCTTTGCATGTTATTGTGACCTTAGTAGGATCAAAAGCATATGCACCTTTTTTCTTTAGTACTTCTTCACCAAAGCAATAGTATCCTTCAATATTATTAATGCTTTTCCTAGCATAATTAGCCAGTTCAATTGTTTTATCCAAAAGCTTTTCTCCCTCAAAAACCATTTGCTTTCTAGCCGCATCCAAGGAAGCCAATAAAATATATGAGGGACTTGTTGTTTGAAGTAAGCTCATTACAGTTTTTACTCTATTAATATCTACAATACCTTTTCTTACATGCAATAATGAGCTCTGAGTCATTGAACCAATAATCTTGTGTGTACTTTGAGAGCAAATATCTGCTCCAGCGTCTACCGCAGAAATTGGCAGTTTGTTGTTAAAATGTAGATGTGGTCCATGAGCTTCATCTACTATTAAGGGAATACCGTAACTGTGAACGATATCGACAATTTTTTGGATATCAGTAGAAACACCATAATATGTTGGATTTACAATTAAAACTGCTTTTGCATCAGGATTTGCTTCCAAAGCTTTTTCTACTGTTTCTGGGGTAACATTTAAAGCAACACCAACCGCACTATCAATTTCTGGCTGCATATATATTGGAGCTGCACCACTAAGTATTATACCTGCTGTTACAGATTTATGCACATTCCTTGGTATTATGATTTTGTCCCCTGGTCCAACAACGCTCATAATCATAGCTTGTATGGCACCCGAAGTGCCGTGAATTGAAAAGAATGTATAATCTGTATTATATGCATCAGCTGCTAGTTCTTGAGCAGCTTTTATTACTCCTGTAGGTTTATGAAGACTATCTACCTGTTTAAATACAGTTACATCCATTGATAGTACATTTGTTCCAACAAAATTTTTAAAATCATTCCACATACCTTGTCCTTTTTTATGGCCAGGTACATGAAAGGGAATAGTTTTGTTATTTACATATTCCATAAGTGCATCAAACAAGGGGGTTTTACTTTGATCTAGTTTGTACAACTTACTTTACACTTCCTTCCAAGCTACTATTATGAATAAAAAAAAGCCTAACTTCGATGCAATAAGTAGAGGCTTTTGCAGAGCGATTTCATTAGACCTATTAAATTCAATAACATTATAGGGGAAAAGTATATAAAAAGCAATATTAAATTATAAACATTTTAACCATAAGTCTTAATAACAAAATCAATAATGTTTTTTGCAGAATAAGGCTTTTTTAGATAAGCAGAAAGTTTTTTCATGCTATCTATTCGTATCTCATTATTTAGTATCTGATTAATCAGGAGCGGTATTTTTTCAATATCAGATGTAGTTGCTGCAACTCCATTATTCAACAAAAATTCAGCATTATCAGATTCTTGACCTGGAATTGGAGAGAATATAATTAACGGTTTTTCTCTTGATAATACTTCTGCCACAGTAACTCCTCCAGGTTTTGTTATGATTATATCAGATACTTCGATTAGCTCATGAATGTTATTTATAAATCCATAAACAACGAGGTCATTTTTTGTATCTAAGCTTTTGAGCTTATTTTCTAGTTTCTCATTATGCCCCGCAATAGCAATAATCTGTATATTTTTAAGTTTTCTATCTAATTCTTTAACTATTCTATTTATTGATCCTAAACCTAGGCCACCTCCCATTACAAGAATAGTTCTTTTATCTTGCAGTTTTAATTTTTGGAGGATATCTGTTCTGTCTAAGGTTAAGGAAAACTCTCTTCTTATAGGTATACCAAAAGGAAGAACTTTATCTGATGATACTCCAAAATTTTCCATTACATAAATTAGATCTTCATGGGGTATAACGTAATAATCAGTATTGTCATTTATGTATGATGAGTGTATGTTAAAGTCTGTAACTATGGTGACTAATGGACATTTGATTTTTCCTTTTTCTTTAAGGTTAGAAACAATTGAAGAAGGAAAACTATGAGTACAGAAAACAATATCAGGTTCAAAACTCACTTTTGGCTTTCTTAACCATACAGTTGATAATAATTTGTTTGTTATTTCGTTTATATCGATTATAGGGTCTAATTTGTTTGTCTTTTCATATATTTTACCCCAGGCCTTAGGATAAAATTTAATAATATTTAAATAACTGTCTAGAATTACTTTATCTAGCAAGGGACTGATTAAGCTTATAGTATTTATTATCCTTACATTATTTTCAGGATCTGCTGATAAGAATTCATTCCTTATGGTGTGAGCAACCTGATCATGTCCGTTACCTATAGATACTGAAAATATAAGTATATTCAAAATATCACTCCTTATTTATAACAAGTATTGCACTTTATTATTGTAAAGATACATAATATTTCCTTTGTATTTATACGATAAATCGTCCTAAAAGTTTCATATATTATCAAACAGCTGTTTAAGCAATTAAATAAAAAATTGATAATCTACCTATTCGAACAAAACATTACATTTTTCTATGAAGGAAAAAATAAGTCAATAAAGAATATTAATACTACTATGGTAATGGAGGGAAAATGATGCAAGTTAGCTTTGAGACATGTAATAATATACTGATTATAAAACTAAATGGGGAGTTAGACCATCATAGTTCAAATTATGTTAGGGATAAAGTAGATGAAGAAATAATGCTGAAAAACCCAAAGCATGTAATATTTGATATGAGTCACCTTAATTTTATGGATAGTTCTGGTATAGGAGTAATAATAGGTAGGTATAAACTTGTTGCTACAAATGGAGGTAAAGTAGGTATTATATCTATGAAACCGCAAATTAAGAGAATATATGAAATATGTGGTTTGAAAAGAATCATTCCAAGCTATGACGACAAAAAAACTGCAATAGAAAAACTGTAAAGGGGCGTAAGTTAATGAGAATAGATAATGAAATGAAACTAGAGTTTATGAGTAAGTCACAAAATGAAAGCTTTGCAAGATCAGTAGTAGCTGCCTTTGCAGCTCAATTGGATCCAACAATTGAAGAATTATCTGAAATCAAGACAGCTGTATCAGAAGCTGTAACTAATGCTATTATACATGGTTATGAATATGAACAAGGATATGTCACAATAGTATGTAGAATAATTGATAATACTGTAGAGGTGGAAGTAAGTGATAGAGGTAAAGGAATAGAAGACATTGAGAAGGCAAGACAACCTTTATTTACAAGCAAACCAGAGTTAGAGAGATCAGGTATGGGTTTTACAGTTATGGAGACCTTTATGGATCAAGTAACAGTTATTTCTGAGCTGGGCAAAGGGACAACTGTGATAATGAAAAAATCTTTTAAGAAAGATTGATGAGGTATTATATGGATTGGTCAGAGCTTTCACAAGAAGCCATAATTGAGTATATTAAGAAAGCCCAGAACGGAGATACGGAAGCAGAAAATTATATTGTTTCACAGAATCTAGGTTTGGTTCGCAGCGTTGTTAAGAGATTTCTTAACAGAGGATGTGAGTATGAGGATCTGATACAGATAGGAAGTATTGGATTACTAAAAGCTATAAAAAAATTTGATACATCATATAATGTTAGATTTTCTACATATGCAATTCCTATGATTATTGGTGAAATTAAGAGGTTTTTAAGAGATGATGGTATAATTAAAGTTAGCAGAAATTTGAAGGAGATCGCTATAAAAGCCAATGCCTACAGAGAAAACATTGAAAAGAATTTCGGAAGAGAACCAACTATATCTGAATTAGCAGCAGAGCTTGATATCCCAGCGGAAGATTTAATCATGGCTATGGACTCCATAAATTCAACTCAATCCTTATATGATGTTATTCATCAGGATGATGGAACGCCGGTATTGCTTATAGATAAAATTCAGAATGAGAGTATAGAAGATAGCAGTTTGATAGATAAGATAGCATTAAGAGAAGTACTAGCTACATTAGAACCAAGAGAGCGTCAGATAATCATTTTAAGATACTTCAATGAAAAAACTCAATGTCAAGTTGCAGAAATGCTAGGTATATCACAAGTGCAAGTATCAAGAATAGAGAAAAAAATACTGGATAAGTTAAGAAAAAGAATAATGTGATTATAAAGAAGAATCTCAAACATATTTTATGAGATTTTTCTTTTTTTGAATTATTATATAAAAATTATAAATACTAAATCTAGAATTATATAGAGGTGTATAGCATGTTTAAGCTTCACTACTTAATCATTATATTGGTTGTTGTTTTAATTACATATTTCTCGTGGGCTACCACAAAAAGCAAATCGTTAGATCATATACCTGAAAAAGCTAAGTTAGTATATAACAAAATAAAATAAGTGGATTTTTTGAGGTGAATATTATGAAGCAAAATGATTATTATAGAATTAATAAGAATTATTTAAACATGGAGCAGGAAGGTGAAAATGAGATAAGATCAAATATAGATGAAAAGATTAATAGAAATATAATGAGAAAGCATGATTAAAATGATTTCTACTGGGAGTGTAAATAATTTTGTGTATTCTCCTTTTCTTGGCAAATAAACATGGTTCAAATAACTTAACATAAAATGTATTTTGCAGGTCTAGCCGCGCAGCAATGAGCGCCGGGGTTTGGGGCAGCGCCCCATGACTATCCAGCAAACCTGTCGACAAACCTATTTTGAAAAAAGATGGACAATTGAGCGATCACCAAATCCCAATCACGGTATCGCTGTGTCCATTTTTTTGTTACATTTATTGTTGCAAGGTATAGCATTTTTACTAGGCTTTCATCTGTAGGGAATATTAACTTGTTTTTTGTAACTTTTCTATACTGACTGTGTAGGCTTTCTATTACATTTGTTGTGTATATTATCTTTCGAAGCTCCGGTGGATATGTAAAGAATGTACATAAACTATCCCAATTTTGCTCCCAACTCTTTACTGCATTTGGATACTTGCTTTGCCTTTTTTCTTTTACTAAGAGTAATTTCTCTAAGGCTGATTCTTCTGATGGTGCACTATAAACAGTTTTAAGGTCAGCTGCAAATTGTTTCCTATCCTTGTAAGGTACATATTTCAGGCTTGACCTTAGTTGATGGATTATACATCTTTGCTTGTGGAAAAGCCGCTTCTATGGCTTCCTTAAAGCCATTTAACCCATCTACAGAGAATATTAAAACATCTTTAACTCCACGATTTTTTAATTCGTTTAATATTCCAAGCCAATACTTGCTAGTTTCGTTACCTCCGATCCAAATACCTAGTACATCTTTATAGCCATCTAAATTCACGCCCATTACTACATATGCTGCTTTATTGACTATCTGTTTATCCTCTCGTACTTTGTAGTCAATTGCGCCCATAAATATAAATGGATAGATTGCTTCTAATGGTCTACTTTGCCACTTTTGCACCATAGGTAATATTCTTTCGGTAATCTTACTGACCATCTCTGGTGATATTTCCACACCGTATAAATCTTGAATTTGAGCGTGAATATCCCTGGTTGTCATACCTGAGGCATAGAGAGCCAATACCTTCTCCTCAATACAAGTAACATTTTTTTGATACTTAGGTATTATCTGAGGCTCAAATTCTCCATCACGATCTTTAAGAATGTTAAGTTCAATCTCTCCTAATTGTGACTTGATAGTCTTTTTGGAATATCCATTTCTGCTGTTTTCACTGGCTTTCAATTGTTTTGTCCCTGCATCATATTTGCTATAGCCTAATTTTTCATCAAGTTCAGCTTCTAATGCTTCTTGCAGCACCTCACGGAACATTTCCTTTAATGTAGCTAGAATGTCATCGGCACTACTAAAGTTTTTCTCGCGAATTAATTCTCTAATTACTTCTTTAGGTAATACTGACATAATATAAATCTCCTCCTTAGCTTTATATCCAGATTCTCGCCAAGAAGGAGATTTTTAATTCTATTTACACAAAATTTTTTACGGGCTCGAGAAATATTATAATATTTCTCCATAATTGAATATTAATCTATAATATAGTTCTAATTATCATTTACTATAACTTTTATTCAGTGATTGAATTACTTGAACCATTAAATTCTATATTATCAATGTCCTCATTTACCGTTCCATCATCTATAATATTGTCATCGATATGTTCATTAATATCAGGCACATAATTTTTATGAATATCACATACTGCAGTAGGAGCTTCATAAATTGCATCAGCAGGCATTTTTCTATTAGGATCTAACGGTTCGTGTCTTTGGGTAAATACCTTTGATTGAACAGATTCTATTGGACAATATTCTGATGCCAGTTTGTTTGATATTGTGCATATATCCTTAATAACATGTATGTCGCATATACTGTCGACAGGAGGTTCAGTGCCTTTTATAAACAACTCTGAGCGTATTGTTGCTCCTCTTGGGTCAAGAGCGCATAATTCAGAAGGTCTTTTACCAGATTCGGTGCATATGTTAACTGCAACTAAACCATCGGGTTTTTCAAACTCTTTTCTCTTTAAATCTTTATGAACTTCCTGCATAACTGCCTTCCACAACTTTGCAGGATACGAACCTCCTGTGAAATTCATAGCTTTTGGTTCATCATGACCCATCCATACTACTGCAGTGTAATATGGAGTATATCCGGCAAACCAAGCATCCTTCATATCAGAAGTAGTACCTGTTTTGCCTGCTACGGGCATATTTGATAATGCTGCATTACCGCCGGTACCACCTTTTATTACTCCTTTCATGATGTCCACCATCATATAAGCGACTTGCTCGCTTATTACCCTATGCTTTTCAGGAGTATTATCAAGTATTACATTTCCATGTCTGTCTAAAACTTTAGTAAAGGATACGGGTTTAGTATATACGCCTTTATTTGGAAAAACAGTGTAGGCAGCAGCTAACTCAACAGGCTTTATACCCTTTGTCATGCCACCTAAAGCCAAAGCAGGAAGATTTAAATCAGTTTTACTTCCTGTTTTTACTATAGTACTAATTCCAAACTTTTCTAGATATTCTACAGAACGTTGAACTCCAATATCCTGAACAATTTTTACTGCCACTACGTTTAATGAACTCTGAATAGCTTCTCTAACCGTTACCAAACCATTGAAATTTCTGCTATAGTTATTTGGAGAGTAATTTCCGAATGTGACAGGAGAATCATCAATGACTGTGGCAGCAGTATATCCATTATCTAACGCAGGAGTATAAACAGCAAGCGGTTTAATTGATGAACCTGGTTGTCTAGGTGATTGAGTTGCTCTGTTTAGTCCTCTTCTTACCTTTGAACTTCTTCCACCCATGACTGCTTTTATATGTCCTGTGTTATTATCAATTATAACCATAGCTGCTTCTGGCTGCAGCGTTCCATTTTCATCTTCAGTGGATTTAGGAAACAGTTGGGCATTATTAAATGTATCTTCCATAATGTTTTGTATTTTTGTATCTATGGTAGAAACTATTTTTAAACCCCCATTGAATACTTTTCTTTCAGCTTCCTCTTTTGAATATCCTAGCTTTTCTTGAAAAGCGGATATTACATCTTTTATTACCATATCAGCAAAATAAGTAGTTTCAACTTCCTTTTCTATTTTAGCAAGTTTTATTTCTTGAGCAATAGCTTCATCATATTCTGCTCGAGATATCATGTTTTGCTTCAACATTTCGCTCAATATTAAATTTTTACGCTGCATAGATCTTTCATAGTTAAGATAAGGTGAATATGCGGAAGGAAGATTTGTAATACCTGCTATAACAGCCGATTCAGCTAATGTTAAGTTACTTACGTCTTTGCCAAAATAATATAAAGCAGCTTCCTGAACACCTGCAATGTTATTTCCACCCAAGCCAATGGTATTTAAGTATGCTTCTAATATCTGATCCTTAGTAAATTGTCTTTCTAATTGAATAGCATAATACATTTCAATTACTTTACGTTTCCATAATTTATCTCTAGTCAGATAGACGTTTTTAATCAACTGCTGCGTAATTGTACTTCCGCCATGAGCTAATTTTCTTTGCTTAATGTCTTCAATGGCAGAACCAATAATACGTTGTATATCAATGCCGTTATGTTTATAAAATCTTTTATCTTCAATAGCAATAAAAGCATTTTGTAAATGTTTTGGAATCTTATCTAAGGATACAATGCTTCTATTCTCATTGGCATGAAGTTTATCGATAACATTACCTTCCTCATCAACTATATAAGTTGTTTGATTTAAGTTAAATACTTCTTCGGTATCCAATGGCGGAGCACTGCTAATCCAACTATAAGCGATACCTAAAGCTATACCAGCCCCAATAAAAACTATAAGCAATAAAATTAATACTGTAATCTTTAAAATCTTATTTAAAGATGTTTTTTTCTTTTTACTTGATGTTTTATCTAAATTTGATTTCGTTTCTTCGGTACTCATTCTATACCTCCTTATTAAATTTTAAGGGATACCAAGTCATTTCAACAGACCAATTATACCATATAAGAGCAATGTAATCAAATTAAGGCTCCTGTCAGTGTATTTTGACGAATAAATAAGCAATTAGTTCTCTGTTAAAGAAATATATTAAACATTGAACATGCTTTTTTTTACATATATTTATATGAAGCTATTATTATTTATTTTGGTGGTGTAATTTATGAGATGGCATAATAAGCGTTCGTATAAAAAAAGAAAAGCTATTCTATTTATTATTACAATATCAATATTTATTCTTGTTCTATATTTCTATATATATGTAGAAAATAATATCAGAGCCAAAATAGCAGTCATGTCTGAAATAAAAGCTAGATTATTTGCAACACAAGCTATAAATGATGCAGTAAGAAAAAAAATAGAAATGGATGCTTTTAAAAATTTAGTAAGCATTCAAACTGATAATATGGGTAGAGTTACAATGGTCCAAGCTAATACTTCTGAAATGAATAAAATTGCAGTTGAAACTTCTCTTTCGATACAGAGAGAGTTGGAGGACATAAAGACAAAAGATCTTTATATTGCAATTGGAAATATTATGGGTAGTCAATTATTTGCCGATGTTGGACCTAAAATGAAAGTAAAGATTTTACCAGCAGGTTCTGTAAATGTAAATTTTACAACGGAGTTCTCTGAAGCCGGAATAAATCAGACAAGATTAAAGATATACATGAAAGTAGATACAAAGGTGCAAATAATAGTTCCTTTTGCTGGTAATGAAATAGATGTTTCTACTAATATACCAGTCTCAGAAACTATAATAGTTGGAGATGTACCAGAAAGTTATATTAATTTGCCCAATGGAAGTTCAAAATTTCTAGATTTAGTTCCTACAAAGAATCCTTTCAACGATTGAGACATGATGATTGTTAACAAATAATTAAATATAAAGTAGAAATACTGATAGTTTTATTGATAAATTTTATTATAAAACTCTTGTTTAGATAGGAAACATAAAAAAAGAAAAAAATATTGCTTTACATGCAATTATTAAACTACTGATGATGAAAATAATATCCAATAAAAAACATGTTGACAGTTTAGATATTACATGATAATATATAATTCCTGCTTCGGTGGGAATACACACCACAACAATGTACAAAAAGAAAAAACATATTGACAACAGAGTCAAGTTGTGATATGCTATAAAAGTCGGCGCGATGAGCTGACGAAGAGAGAGAAATGGACTTTGAAAACTAAACAGTACTAGAAGAAAGTAATTCTTTTGAGTAGGATTGAACAAAGAAGAGTTAATTTAGGTAGAAGCTATGACGGAAGTCGTAGGTTAAATAGAATTAACATGAGAGTTTGATCCTGGCTCAGGACGAACGCTGG